>AAUQ01000023.1_pt1 | contig 10277 bp, 8 predicted proteins | sample 268508 | NCBI WGS metagenome assembly AAUQ01 (sample SAMN02954288, study PRJNA17241) | epibiont metagenome | biome: aquatic; feature: single polychaete worm; material: epibionts; isolation source: dorsal surface of the deep sea hydrothermal vent polychaete worm, Alvinella... | host: Alvinella... | reverse complement strand
ATAATAACTCCACTATTTGGTGCTTTTAACTTTAGGTATTGTACTGGTTCATAACCTCCTTCTTCATAGCCTTTGCCTGTTCAACCTGCTTCTTGGATATCTCAACCATATCTCTTAGGTTTTGAGATGCCAATTGAAGGTTCTCCAGCTCATATTTAGATACCATTCCCTTCTTATATAACCTCTCATACCTACCCAAATTTAGCAGAACATTATTTAACTGATTTCTATTCATCTGAAGAGCCAACTCAGCTTGAGATATACCCAAATCTACCTGCTCCCTCTTTGCATCTATCTCCTTAGAGTCTATCACATATAGGAGTTGTCCCTTCTTTACAATATCCCCCTCGCTGACAAACATCTTCTTTACAATACCCATATATCTGCTTGTAATCATCTTCTGATTATCTGAAATTACAGAACCACTTAAATTTAAATCTATAGCATTTAGTAGATTAAATGCCACCAAAGATAGTAGTGCTACCTTCTTCATATCTCCTCTCCTTCACTTATAATACTCTCTAACTCAAACACCTTGGTGTTTCTATCATTCTTGGCTGTTAAAAGTTTCAATATAACCTCCAACTCCTTAGACTGCTTTATTAAAACATCGGAGATTGACTTAATCCCCTCCTTATACTGCTCCTCATATGTCTCATAGACTCTAGTAGCAAACTCCAACTGCTTCTCTAAGCTCTCAACATCAGCCTCTTTACTTCTAATCTCAGTTAGCGTCTTTCTAACCTTTAGATATATCCCCTCCTTTGCCAGATTTACCTGCTCCTTAACCTTGAGGTTCTCAATCTTTGCCTTCTGAAGATTGTTATCCTTTATCTTTCCATCATATAGATTCCACTTAGCTTGAACACCAATCGTATAGAAGTCCTTATCAAAAAATCTGTTCAGAGGTGCATTATCTGAACTACCATACTCCGTCATAGCTCCAATCTCAGGAAGAAAGTTTGACTTCTCAACCTCTATCGCCATATCTGTTATCTTTAGTCCAAGCTTAGCCTTCTGAATATCTAAGTTTGTAGCCTCTATCTCACCCCTATCTATAGTTGGAACTGTAGGTGTAGTATAGATTGGCTGAATAGATGCCACCGGCTGGTTTAATAGAAAAGATAGATACTGGTATGCCAACTTTCTATTAAATGTGGCTTGAGATAACATACTCTGTGCCTCTGCCCTTCTCGCCTGAACCTCAAGCTGGTCTATCTCCTTGGCATACCCCTCCTCCTTCATGCTTCCAACAATCTCATCTAGCCTATCTATATTTGAGATTATCTGACTCAATTTATCTATATACTCATCTACCAGAGAGATATCATAGAATGTCTTTTTTAGCTGAAAAATCTTCTCATTAAGGAGCTTTCTTGTATCTAATCTGCTCATTTTATGTAGTGCTTGGGTAATTTTCTGATACTGCTCAAGCTTCCCACCTGTATAGAGTGGAACCATATATTTAAATGTTGTCTGAAAGTGGTTTCTAGCACTTGGATGGTTCAATCTATGTGGAGGGTCGCTATACATTCTCCCTGCAGCATCCATATCTCCCTGCTGAGCCATCCCCATATTATCCATAAACTCTTTAGCCCCAAAATCTCCAAATGTGGCCTCTCTACTCTTAAGTTTAAAACCAAATACATTTCCCGCATCATTTGAGTAGGCATCCTCTACAATAACATCAGCCGTTCCGAGCTTATACCCCTTTGTGGCTTCTGCCTCATACTCCTTTATCTGCTCATTAAATTTAGAGATTTTTAGCTCTAAATTGCTCTGTTTCATTATGTTGATAGCCTCATCAAGTGAGAGATTCTCAACTCCCACATCTTCTGCCTTTAGACTTAAGAGCAGTAATAAGAAAACTATAAGTCTCTTTGCAATTACCACCTATACCTCCTTTAAAGTTTTTGTAATTGAATTCTACAATTTTTTTTATCAAAAATACTAAAGTTTTATCACTAAAAATAATTATATCTATAATTATTAATTTGACAATTAATCCATTTATGATTTTTAAAAAAGGTTATAAAAAGTGGAGATATTTGTCAGAAAATACTCACAACATAATATGTGAGTATTTTAATGCTATATAACAACGTAGGTGACGCTTATACATGTATCTAGAGATGATAACTCGTCGAGTAGAGACCTCTTCACATCCTCATCAACCTTGACTACTGCCAAAGCTTGAGAGTTTGAGTCTCGCCCCAATCTAAAGTCGGATATATTCACACTATATCCGGCTATTATTCTACCAACATCCCCAATTACACCTGGAACATCGGTATTTCTAAAGAGTATCATCTTACCTTTAGGCTCTAAGTCCAACTTATACCCATCTATCTCTATAATTCTCTGAGCATCCTCTCCAAATACTGTACCACTAATCTGAAAGCTTCTATTTGTGGTTGTTAGAATTATTGTAACTCTATTTGCAAATCCAGACCTATTTAGACTCTCCTCTCTCTCGATTGTGATGCCCATATCATCTGCGATAAACTCGGCATTTACATAGGTTACACTATCCTCTAGAGACTCTTTAAGAGTTCCAACGACTGCAAATGTGGTGATACTATCTATATATTTAGATATCTCCCCTTCAGTTATGACCTTAATCTTCTCTACCTTCTCTCTCGTAGCCTGTGCAGATATATTACCCATCTTCTGAGTCAACTCAAAATATGGCTTTATCTCATCAGGAATATCACTCTCTCTTATAGGAAGATTTAGGGCATTTGGGTATGAGATACCTTTTGCACTCAAAATCGCACTCTCTGCAGACTGTACAGCTATATTTCTCTGAGACTCACGCGTATTTGCCCCTAGATGAGGAGTTACTGTTATATTATCCAAATCCAATAGTCTATTATCAACTGCCGGTTCTCTTTTAAAGACATCGATTCCCGCCATTGCAATCTTTCCAGACTTTAAGCCATCATATAGAGCATCTTCATCATATAGTCCACCCCTTGCACAGTTTATGAGGATAACTCCATCCCTCATCTTAGCAATCTCATCTTCTCCAACCATACCGATTGTCTCTTTTGTCTTTGGGGTGTGGATTGTAATGATGTCGCAATCTAAAATATCATCAAAATTTTTTGTATATTTAATATCTAGGTCGGTAGCCTTTTTGGGATCTATATATGGGTCATATGCTAAAACATCCATCTCAAAGGCTTTTGCCCTCACTCCAACTCTTGAGCCGATATTTCCAAAACCTATGATACCTAGCCTCTTACCCTTTAACTCAGTGCCGTACCAATCCTGTCTTCTCCAGACTCTATCCTCTTTCAGATTATTGTGTGCATATGGAAATTGACGAACAGTAGAGAGCATATGTGCCATAGTAAGCTCCACCGCTGCAATTGTATTTGCTGTAGGAACATTCATAACAACAATACCTCTTTTACTGCACCCATCAATATCCACATTATCAACACCTACACCTGCTCTAACTACAGCTTTCAATCTTCCGGCATGGCTTAAGAAGTTTTCATCTATATCTGTTGATGAGCGAGTTATAGCCACATCAGCCTGAGGTATAACCTCCTTTACAAGCTTATCCTTAGGCTCATCTGAAGCATTTATCAACTCTATTTTGGAATCTTGTGACAGAATATCCAATCCACTCTGGTGGATATGGTCACAAACTACAACTGTAAATTTAGACATAATTTAAAAATCCTACTTATTTAGATACTCTTTAATTACATCACCTAATGTTAAGATATCAGACTGTTCACTATTTACCTGCTTTAGAGCCTCTCTCTCTTCTCTCTTCTGAAGTCTTCTAGCCGATACTCTAATTCTTCCACTTTTAGGGTCTAGATATGTTATGATTGCTCTTATGGTATCGCCTCTCTGTAGCTCATCATACTTAATATTACCCAAATCTTCCAATCTAAGTAGAGCATCAACGCCACTCTCTAGTAGTATAAATATTCCGAAATCCTTCTTATCTTTAACAGTACCCTCTACAACATCACCAACTCTATGGCTCTTTGCAAATTTAGATATTGGAGACTCCTCAAGAGCCTTTTTGCTTAGAGATATTCTTCCACTCTCTGTATCTATCTTTATGATTTTAGCCTCAACATCATCTCCTTTTTTGAGACTATTTTTAACTGTAGCACTCTTATCCCAAGAGACCTCTTGGTTGTGGATTAACCCCTCAACATCATCAATCTTAACGAATGCACCAAAATCTGTAACAGAGGATATCTTCCCATTTATAATGTCACCAACTCTATATTTTGACGCAAAAATTTCAATAGGCTTAGGAAGTAACGTTTTTCTACTAACTCGAAGTTTTCTCTTAGATTTATCTATCTCGATAACCTCAACATTAAGTTTATCTCCAATTTTTAGGTAATCTTTAGGGTGCTTTACATTCTTATCCCAAGATATCTCAGATACATGTAAAAATGCCTCTAAATCATTTCCTAAATCTACAAATGCCCCATATGGCTCAATATTTGATACCACTACAGATACTGTATCACCACTCTTGATACTCTTATCTATATCCTCCCAAGGGTCTGGAGTAGCATCCTTGATAGATAGTGATAGGTGCTTCTTCTTCTTATCGAAATCTATAGCTACAACATTGACCTCATCACCCTCTTTAAAGTGTTTTGCAGGATTTACCGGCCCTTTATGTGATATTTTTGAGTAGTGAACGAGTCCATCTAAACCTCCAACATCGACAAACATTCCATATGATGTAATCTTCTTAACAACTCCAAGAACAACTGCTTTATCTTTCAGAAGCTTATCTACAATCTCTTGTATCTCCTTCTTTTCTCTTTCGATTAAATCTTTTCTGGAGACAATTACACTCTGCTTCTCCTTATCAACCTTAACAATGAGAGCCTTAATTCTCTTCCCTATAGGGTTAATCTTTGGAGAGATATATGATAGCGTTTTTGGCATAAAGAACTCTAACCCAGAGACATCTACGACAAAACCACCCTTATTCTTTCTGGTGATAACACCATCTACGATATACTCCTCTTCATCATCATACTCATCGATAAACTCAGATAGAGCCATTCTCTTCTCTGCCAACTCATATGAGATACTTACCCTCTCACCATTTCTCTTGGTTATAACTACAGGTATCTTGTCTCCAACAGAGAACATAATCTTTCCATTCTCATCTCTTATCTGGTCAAGAGAGAGAATAGCCTCATTTTTTCTTCCAATATCTACAACTACATGATTCTCAGCCTCATTAATCTTAACAATTACACCCTCTGTTAAGTCGTTGCCTGAATCTCTCTTCTTAAATGACTCCTCTAGCAACGCTTCAAAGTCAACATCTTCTACTTCGATATCTTCGAACTTCATACTTACTAATCCTTGCCTAGCCTAATTTTGGGCTAATTATACAATATTTTTTTTAATACGAAATAAAAAGATATATAATAATATTATTTTATACTCTCTATATATTTAATAACATTTTGGACTATCCAGTCTGGGGTTGAGGCTCCTGCCGATATTCCACACAGCTCTTTTCCAATAAACCAATCCCTCTTTAGCTCCTGCTCATTCTCTATCAGATAGCTATCACTACACCACTTTTTAGCTATATTATAGAGCTGTTTAGTATTTGAGGAGTGTTTCCCCCCAATTACAACCATAATGTCGGCTCTCTTTGCCAAATCCTTGGCGGCATCTTGGTTCTCAAATGTGGCATTGCATATTGTGTTGAATACTCTAACCTCCTTATGTTGTAGTATTAGAGCATTCACAATCTCTAAGAAATCTTCCGGCTTTCTAGTTGTCTGAGCCACAACTGCCACCTTTGACTTTAGGGGTAGGCTCTTCAACTCCTCTCTACTCAGGACAATAAAGGCATCATCTCTGTCATTAGTATAGCTCACAACCCCCTTTATCTCTGGATGGTTCTTATCCCCAAATATGATTATTGAGTACCCCTCTTGACTCATTTTTGCTACTATCTGTTGAGGTTTTGTCACATATGGACATGTGGCATTGATTATTCTATTATTCTGCTTTTTCAGAATACTCAACTCATCTTTGGGAATTCCATGAGTCCTAATTACAACTGTATCTTCTGGTTCAATATCATCTATACCATTAGCTAAGCCTATCCCAAAGCTATCTTTTAATCTGCTTATCTCATCTTTATTATGTATCAGAGGACCATATGTTACACTATTTTTATGCTGTTCAGCAATATTTATAGCCCTCTTTACCCCATAACAGAAACCGTAACTTGAAGCCAACTCAATCTTCATATTAATCCTCAAACTCAATATCTGTAATCTCTCTCAATATATCAAAAAAGTTTGGAAAAGAGGTATTTACACACTCTATATCCTCAACTTTCACTCCTGCAACTATACCTGCAACTGCAAAACTCATAGCTACTCTATGGTCTCCATGGCTATCTATAGTGGCACTCTTTAACTCTCCACCTACAATCTCATACCCATCATCAAACTCTTCTGTTTCAACTCCACACCTATTTAGACCCTCCAGCATGGTAGATATTCTATCACTCTCTTTAACCCTAAGCTCCTTAGCATTTCTCACAACGCTGACACCATCGGCAGTTGACATTGCAATAGCTAAAGCTGGAAGCTCATCTATAAGCCACGCTATATTTCTATCAACAGTTACACCTCTAAGTTTTCCACTATAGGTGATGGTGATATCTCCTATCGGCTCATATATATTCTCTTTTTCAATAAACTCTATATCTGCTCCCATATCTTGTAAGACCCTATAGGCCTCTACTCTTGTCCTATTTAAAGATACATCTTTTATGATTGTCTTACTATTTGGAACAATAGCAGTAGCTACTGCAAAGAAAAATCCACTAGATGGGTCGGCTGGAACTCTAATATTTAGAGGCTCAAGAGGTTTTTTTAGGGGGGTTATCTCTATCCAACCATTCTCCAGAGTTGTAACTCCTGCCCCCATACCCCTCAACATTCTCTCTGTATGGTCTCTAGATAGAATTGACTCTCTATAGTAACTCTTACTATATGCCCTGAGAGAGGCCAGAATTAGAGCAGATTTTACCTGTGCTGAGTTTATTGGAGAGTTATACCTAAATGGTTTTAGCTTTCCACCTCTAATAGCTATTGGGGCGAAGTTCCCTCTCTCTCTACCATCTATCCTAGCTCCAATCTCTCTCAGAGGCTCAACAACTCTACTCATTGGTCTAACTCTTAAATACCTATCTCCTGTTAAAATAAATAACCCATCAACTCCAGATAAAAATCCTATAAATAGTCTAATAGCAGTTCCAGCATTTCCACAATCTAAAATCTCATCAGGCTCTCTCAACTTCTCCGGTGGTGTTATCTCCACATAGCCCCCATCTCTCTTAACCTCTGCCCCGAGCTGTTGAGCAATTGATAGGGATGCTAAAGTATCCTCCGCCTCTAAAAAATTCTCAATTGTCGATTTCCCACTACTGAGTAGAGAGAGTATTGCACATCTATGAGATATTGATTTATCTGGTGCAATATCGTCACACTCTAAATTAAAACCGTTAAATACCTTAAAAACTTTTACCTTTTTCATCTTAAACTAGCACCATACTGTTCTTTCAACTTATCAATAATTAACTTTATCGTCTCATCTATATCTCTATCTCCGAGTGTACCATCCATAGATTGCAGGAATAGTCTGATGGTTAAACTCTTTTTCCCCTCTAAGGAGTCATCCTCATACACATCTATTGGATAATACCTCTTTAATATTGGTATTTTTAGAGACTCAATTAGAGTAGCAATCTGATTATATGGTAGATTTTTATCTACAACTAGACTTATATCTTTATAAACTCCTTGAAATTTTGATATTTTCTTGGCTTTTATATGTTTTGGCATTAGCTTATCAAACTCCAATTCTGCTATAAATGTCTCTGGAAGTTCAAAATCCTCTCTAGCTTTTGGATGTAACTTTGATATATATCCACATATATCACCATTTTGAATAATATCTGCCGACTGATATGGGTGGATTAAGCGATTCTTCTGGTGGCTAACCCTAAGCTCAAAATTTCCAATTATAGACGATAGCGTCTCCACAAATGTTCTGAAATCGATACTATCCGGCTTTCCACTATTTATAACACTCTCTTTTTCTCTCTGCCCAGAAAATACTAAACTAAATAGCTCTTTTTCTTCTCTATTCTCATTAAATACAGTTCCTATCTCAAATAGTGCAATACTCTTTTTAGAGTAATTAATATTTCTTCTAACTGCACTAAGCAGGTTTATAAGGAGTGTAGTTCTTAGTGTATTTAAATCCTCTGTAATAGGGTTTATTATATCTAGTTCATCTTTTACACTCTTAAATCCATATTTTTGAAGTAACTTCTTATCACAAAAAGCGTAAGATACCGTTTCAAAAAATGATGCCCCAATTGCCCTCTGCTTAAGCTCTCTCTTTACAAAAAATCTATCTGTAATAGTATTAAATCGGCTACTCTCAACAAACTTTAATGGTATACTCTCTATATTATTTATTCCAATGACCCTTAAAATCTCCTCCGTAACATCATATATATTCTCTATATCGTGTCTAAAATTTGGAACAGTCACCCCAAAGGCATCATCGGCTGAGCTGTGGACTCTAAATCCAAGTGCCGTCAATATAGCTAAGATTCTGCTCTTCTCTATCCTCTTTCCAATTATTTGAGATATCTCATTATCATTTATTGTAATTATCTTAGGTTCACTCTCATCATCTATTGAGAGATACCCATCGAAGAAGTTACAGTTATTATACTCTTCAAGTAGATATGTTATATATTTTATCCCCAAAAGAAAGTTTGGTTCACTCCCTCTAGATGTCTTATAGTATAGCTCATCTGTCTCAAGATTCTGTTTTGCCACAGCATCTACCAATATGTCTGGATTTATATAACTCGCCTCCAGAAGAACCTTCTTACTTAAGTTATTAACTCTCGTCTCACCACTCTGAGATACACCAACAATTGAGAACTCCCTACCATTTACCTCAACTCTTGTGATACCATCTTCGGTATGGGCTACAATTGAGAGCTTATTCTCATCAGTTATCTTAATATCTGTCACATCATATGCCCTAATTATAACCCCTACGGTGTGGATTGTATAGTTAATTAGGTTTGATAGATTACTCTCCAACCTCTCTCCGATAAAACCGAGTCTCAATGAGATGATTAGAGATGTATAGACATCTTCAAGCTCTACAAGTGTATATCTTAGAGATGCCTCTATATTGCCAATAGATTTTAACTCAGCTATACGTGCTAAACCTATCTTCAGCTTATCACTACCCTCATAATCTAAGTTATTTAGAGGGATATCCAGTGCAGCACTTAAATCTCTTGCAACTCCATAGATGCTTAGACAATCCCCCCTATTTGCAGTTAGCTCAAGCTCAAATATCGTATCGGCAATTTTAGGGTAGCTATTTAACTCTTTTCCGATAATTAACCTTCCGATACTATCATCTAGTATCATAATCCCATCATTTATCTTTGGGAGTCCAAGCTCTGTAGAGGAGCATATCATTCCAAAGCTATCTACACCTCTTAGTTTTACAGGTTTAATCTCAAAGTTATCATCTAATTTAGCACCCACCTTAGCCACTGCCACATATTTGGCATCTACAACATTTGATGCTCCACATACAATTTGAAGTATCTCCTCTCCAACATTAACCTCACAGAGGTTTAGCTTATCTGCATTTGGGTGCTTTCTACAGGATATAACCTCTCCAACAACTACACCATCTGGAATCTCATATTTTTTAAATCTATCTACCTCTAAACCGATATTATTAAAGGTCTCATATAGCCTTTTATCACTTATACCTCTTAGGTCGATAAAGTTGTTTAACCATGTTCTTGTAACTATCATCTAAACTGCTCCAATAATCTCAAATCTCCCTCAAATAGCATTCTTAAATCTGGTATCCTATGTAGAAGCATAGCAAATCTCTCTACCCCAAGTCCAAATGCGTATCCACTCACATCTTTATATCCAACGGCGCTTAATACATTTGGGTCAACTATTCCACACCCTAAAACCTCTAACCAACCTGTATGGGAGCAGACTCTACACCCATCACCTCTACAGAATATACAGGAGATATCCACCTCAGACTAGGTTCGGTAAATGGGACAGAACTTGGTCTAAATCTAACTCAAATCTCCAAACATATACTTGAACGAAGTCAGATAGGTATATTTTTAAGTTTGCAAAGTTAACTTCCCCCTTTTCTTGGGCTACAAG
>AAUQ01000022.1_pt1 | contig 10459 bp, 11 predicted proteins | sample 268508 | NCBI WGS metagenome assembly AAUQ01 (sample SAMN02954288, study PRJNA17241) | epibiont metagenome | biome: aquatic; feature: single polychaete worm; material: epibionts; isolation source: dorsal surface of the deep sea hydrothermal vent polychaete worm, Alvinella... | host: Alvinella... | reverse complement strand
ACTTTCACATTGCATCCTCGAGCGTTAATAGTATCATATATTAGACCCATCTCAACTAAATTAAATCCAACCTCTGGGTCAATCACCTTTGATATCGCCTTATAGGCATCATCTTTTCCTATTTTACACATCTTCACCCTTTCCATAAGATAACATCTTTACCATTGAGGTAAGTAGAAATATAGCACCAACTACCAATAGAGATACACCCCACTTAAATATAAAGTCACTCTCTAATAGTAGCCCTACACCTCCAAGCACAACTCCAATACTACTACTCCAGAACATAAATTCAGCTTGACCCTTTGGATACATCTCATGCAACATTGGAACTCTTCTCTTTCCAACAAGTGGAGAGAACCTCTCAAACCATACCAAAAATGGAACTATCTTATATAGGTGTCCATTTATTAAAAATCCAATAAAGCCCAATATAAAGAACCACATGGAGGAGTGTAAAATCCCCTCTGGACTATTTGGCAAAAGAGATATCGTCCCAAGAGTCAAAGATATAAATAGTGAGATAAACCCAAATATCATAGACTTTAACCATATGTCAAGCTCCTTTCTAACTCTCAACTCATATATTATATAGACCTGATATAGATAGAAAGTTGCCCCTGCAAATATTAGAAGATAGGAGATATACTCCTCAACCCCAAATATTGAACTCAAAAATATTGTGGCTACGCCTATGGTAACAAGATAGAACCCAATCTTAATTGGCTTATCATCAAATCCATGTGCCAAAGAGAACATAGGTAGAAGTGTTAGAGATATCCCCATTATGGTAAGTAGCACAAAGCCACCAAGCACACTAAATAGGTGAGCCTTCAATATATCCGATATATCCACATCTGTAGCACCACTAAAACTCAAGGCAATCACAAATCCTGTAACTATCCCAATAAGTAGAAATGTATTGCTGATTGCTACCGTCTGGACAGTAATTGTCCCAATCTGACTACTCTTTAGAGTTGCAAACGCCTCTAGTGCAAATATGACCATTGAGATTAACACCATAAGCCCCCCATAGGATATTATGGCAGGGTTATATAGAAAGCCAACCACCATTACAACTGTTCCAATAGAGAGCAGAGGGAGTATCACATAGTATAGGTCAACAATAGCGTGTCCAACCTCCAAAACTACAGGGATTAGTTGAGCCATAGCCCCAAATATAACAACCATAACAAACCCAAGTAGAAACAGATGTATCCATCCAGCTATATCCATCTGCAGGTATGAGAAGCTACTACTATATTTAAAGAGTAAGATTGTAGATATTAGGTAGAAGATTACCCCAACCTGAAAGAATGGGGCAATCAGTTTTAGAGGTGGTGCATAATCTTTAGATACTGCAAACATCCCTCTCTATCCGTGGCAACTTGTCTGAGTCAAATCTGCCTCTTGACTCTTTCCATCTTTAAATGAGAATAGAAGCTTTACCCTACCATCTGCTAGGTTTTCAACCTCAATATCAAAATTCTCCCCTATCTTATTTAGTAACCCCATAGGCTTCTTATGGTTTATCATCACAAGCTTTTTACCACTATCTGTAACTAGCTTCAACCCAGCCATAGCATTTACCATCGGCTCTGGAGGCCCACATCTAGATGTATCAAACTCAAAATACTCCACATCTCCATCTTTATATGTATAGAAAGGGACTGTAGCCCCATCAACTGCTATCTCCTGTTTTATTTCAGACATAATATCTCCTATTAAAATTTTTTATTATTATATTTATACTAACTTATAACAAGATTGACACTAATCAACTAATTGTTAAAACGCTATCTACATTCTGAAAAATCTTCTCAACCCTACTCTGCCACAACTCTCCAAACTCCTTAACCTCATCAGCCGTAGCTAACCCCTGCATAATCTTCTGAAAGAGTTGAGGCTGTCTAGGGTTCGCCTTTATATCTTGTGGGTTATAGTCAACCATAACAGACTCCCCACCATCTAGCCTTGTAAATTTTATCTCAGATGGTATCTCTTGGTTAAAGAATAGCAGATTTGTTCTATTGAAGTTTCCATTAATACCCTTAAATCCAAAATCTGTTGTAGCCCCTGTAATATTTGTGATAACTTGAGCAATCACCCCAACTACACCCTCTGTTTGAGAGCCTCTAAAATCTACTCTAATAGCCCCCCTCTCTGGAAGCTCATCTCCATATAGCCCCTTTAGTGCCTCTCTTGTGGCAAGATATGCCCCTGCTACCGTTGGACAGCTATGTCCTGCACTCTTTACAACATCTAGATATGAGAACTCAATAACACCATCTTCAAATGTACCAAGAAAGTTTGATAGCTCATCTTTTAGCCTAATTGGCTCTATATCGTCGAAAAATTTTGGATAGTTCATATAAACCCTTTTTAGTTTTAATTATAGTAGAAAAAATTTAAAAAAGTTGAAAAGTCGCCTCTATCTAAATATTTTTTTTAAAAATATTTTAAGTATTATGTAAAAGTAATTAGAGTAATATTTAAAATTATATTAAAGATATTTAGACTATTTTTGGATAAAAGGATTAAAAATGATAAAAAGAGTAACCTTTATATTTACCATCTTTATGACAATAGCCCTCTTTGGCAAGGAGAAGTTCAGTTCAGAGAGATTTATAGGGATAGAGACTGGATATGGAGAGGTTCAATCTAGAAATGTTATAGGGGTTCCAAGCTCAGCCACTGGAGTTGAGTTTGGGTTTAGATTTGGAGCCCAGAACGAGAAGTGGAGAACCACCATCTCTGGACACAACTTTAACAAAAAGAGTCAAAAATATTCTGGAGGCTTCTTAAGCTTCGATAGGTTTATCTGGAGTAGCCTCTATGAGAGCGATAGTATCATATTTAAACCCTACTTGGGTGCACATATAGGCTGGTTGAGATATGAGGATTCAAACTCAAATGTGGAGGATAGTGGTTACCTCTACGGGGGAGAGGCTGGAGTTGTATTAAATGTCCTACAGCAGGTAGATTTTGACTTTGGATATAGATACTCAGTATCTGATATAGATAAGGTCGATGATATCGGAAGCTTCATATTTGCTGTAAACTACCTATACTAATATAAGGATAACTATGAGATATTTGATATATACACTTTTAATATTTATTTTCAATAGCTGTGGAGGTGGGAATATTAAGAGCAGTGTAGATGTTGACGAGAAGTTTACACTATACCCCAATAAGAGCCTAATAGATGCCGAGCATAAAGAGTTCTATATGGAGTTCTATATACAGAATGAGTATTCAGATAATATCGATGTGGAGCTCTCAAAAATAGCCCTAGATTTAAACTCATGCAGGATAGAGAGAGAGACAATAAGCCACGACTTTCTAAAGTTTACAGAGAGGGGAGAGAGGGAGAAGATTGGATATAGGGCAGAGTTTCTGAAGCCCTGCCTACCGACCAGTTTTACGATGAGTTCAGATGTCGAGTTGACATTTAGTGGAACTAAAAACTCGGCGATATATAAATCAAATAGTCTCCCTATAGAGATTGATGGGAATATCACTCATGAGGATATAGTATCCATATTTGACTATGGTGTAATTCTAAAAGCTCAAGATAATGAGGCTAAGATTGGGTTAAATAGTAGAAAGAGGTATAAACTTGCACTTGTAAATTTAGATAGCAATAGGAGTGTAATTCCAGAGAGAATCCACAAGATTGAGATATTTACAACAGACCCATCAAAAATTAAGATTATAGACCCAAATAACTATGAGACAAATGGAGGAGAGGCTCTGGATAGTGCCTCCTTTGAGAATATGAATGATATAGATATATATGTTCAGACATATAATAAGTCTGGTCTTGCCGATTTAAAAGTTAATGCAAACTACACAAACAATAGGGGGGAGCTGTATGACTTAAATAGGACTCTATCTCTCACAATCCTATCTGGAGAGCCGATGGCATTCTCAATCAACAGTGCAGGGACACAATATAACTATGATACAAAATGGTTTGAGCAGAAGTTTCTAATATCTGCTTCAGACAAGTATAATAATATTGTAAATATAGCCTCCAAGATAAATGTATCTGCGATGGCCGACTTTGTTAAGAGTAGTAGTGGAGAGAGGCTACTCTTTGGAAAATATAGCTCTATAAAGGGGAGTATAGTGGCTGATAAGGAGAACCATGAGGCTGAGTTTAGAGTAAATAGCCCAATTCTATCAAATATAGACCCTGTAAGGGATTTCCTATTTCTATTTGGGGATGTAAAGAGTGGAGAGGCTCTAGGAAAGTGGGATATAGATAGCTATGATATAGATAGTTCAGGTATGAAGTTGGTCGATAGCTACTATGGAGAGAGCCATACAAATTTAGGTTTTGCAGTTGGACACAACTACTATAGTGAGATATGTAGTAGTGAGTCTAAAGAGTGGGAGCTGGAGATAGACTCTACAGATGGCATCTATCAGCTTGATGAGAGGGGTAAGACATATGTTACATTGAAATTTCCTGCATATATGGTTGGTAAGAAGATAGCTCTAGCTGTAAACTTCTCAGGTAGAGAGAAGAGGAGTGGAGAGGTTCACTTTGAAACTCTCCACAACTTTAAGGGGATTAAGACTCCAGAGTCCATAAAGATAGATGCAAACAGTAGTGAGCCGATTGATATATTTATCCCATTTGAGATAGATACGGGGAGTGACGATAGATTTTATGTTAAGAATGCAAAGGTTGTATGTGACTACAGATTAAATAATATAAGAATATTAACATTTAAGCAGAACAAGCATATAGAAAATGTATCTCAATGTGGTAATGAGAATGGAGAGATTGCATTTTGGGATTTGAGACTGGAGCTGGAGGATATAGGTGCGTCTGGAAGTTTTATATTTAATGAGTGCCAAGTGGCAAGTTTTATAGATAAGTTTTAAAAAATATTATGATACTCTAAGTAAAAATTTTATAAATGGATAGTTATGTTAATAGATGGACATGGACGAGTTGTAAACTACCTTAGAGTATCGGTGACAGAGAGGTGTAACTTTAGATGCCAATACTGTATGCCTGAAAAGCCATTCTCTTGGACTCCAAAGGAGAAGCTCCTCTCTTTTAAAGAGCTATTTTTATTTATAAAGGTGGCTATAGATGAGGGGGTTAACAAGATTAGAATTACTGGAGGAGAGCCTCTATTGAGAGATGATTTAGATAGATTTATCTCTATGATACATAACTATAGTAGCGATATAGATCTAGCAATCACAACAAATGGGTATCTACTTGATACAGTGGCAGAGAGGTTAAAGAGGGCTGGACTCAAAAGGTTAAATATCTCACTAGATAGCTTAAAGCCTGAAGTAGCTCATAAAATTGCACAGAAGGATGTTTTAGATAGAGTTCTCAAGGGTATAGATATGGCCTTAGAGGTTGGACTCGGTGTCAAGATAAATATGGTTCCACTCAAAGGTATTAATGATGGTGAAATTATAGATATAATGGAGTACTGCAAGGCCAGAGATATAAAGGTGAGATATATAGAGTATATGGAGAATCGCCATGCAGTTGACTCACTTAAAGGTATGCATGGTAAGGAGATTTTAGCGAAGATAAAAGAGAGCTATAGGATAAATGCTCTAGGGAGAGAGGGAGCTAGTCCATCATTTAACTACAGAACAGATGATGGGTATGAGTTTGGACTTATAGACCCCCATAAGCATGATTTTTGTGAAAGCTGTAACAGAATAAGACTTACAGCCGAAGGATTCTTAATCCCATGCCTCTATTTCGATGAGGCTCAAAGTATAGCCAAGGCTGTAAAGAGTGGAGATATAGATGGTGCAAGTGAGGTTTTGAGAGCAGTCTTGAGAGATAAGCCTAAAGAGAATAGGTGGAGAGTCGATGAGTCTATAGATGATATATCTGCTAGAGCCTTCTATGAGACTGGAGGGTAGAGGTTGTTTTATCTAGTAGAGCAGTTCCTATCTATTCAGGGCGAGGGGAGATATGCAGGTTCTCCATCATACTTTTTGAGGACAGGGGGGTGTAACCTATCATGTGCAGGTTTTGGAACAGAATATAGGGTAGGAGCTCTCAACCGTTTAGGGTGTGATACATACTTCGCTGTAGATAGAGATTTTAGTGGAGGTTGGTTGAGGGTTACAGATGCCAATTCCCTCATATCAAATATGGAGAGTAGATTTGAGAGGCTCGGTTACATACCAGATGTTGTCATTACCGGAGGAGAGCCTCTACTATACCATAGCGATGAGGTCTTCTATAGAGTTATTGAGTTACTCGTCGAGAGGGGTATATCGATAACATTTGAGACAAATGGGACTATTGAGATAGATTTCGATAGATATCCCGCCTATAGAGATGCCATATTTGCACTATCAATTAAGCTTAGTAACTCAGGAGAGCCATTTAGAAAGAGGGTTAACCTAAAGGCTATTGAGAGGATTGTATCCTCGGCAAAAGAGAGCTTTTTTAAGTTTACAATACCTAAAGAGCTTGTGGATACGACTGCTCTCGAGGAGATAGAGACGGTGACCTATGGCTATGAGAACCAGCAGATATACTGTATGCCTCTTGGGGAGAGCCGTATAGCTATAGAGCATAATGACAAGAATCTATTCAACTTCTGTATAGAGAATGGCTTTAACTATAGCGATAGGTTACATATTAGAATTTTTGATACAACTCAAGGAGTATAAATTTGATAATTAGAAAACTTTTTAAGTTTGAGAATGCACATATTGTGAGAGAGTGTTCAACCCTTAGATGTAGTAGAAATCTACATGGACACTCATATAAGGTTGAGGTTCTACTAGAATCGAACTATCTGGATAATGGTCAGATGGTATATGACTTTGGCTTAACAAAGCTCTATATTAAAGAGATGTTGGATAGCTTTGACCACGCCATCACACTATGGAGCGAAGATGATAAGGGGTATATAGAGGATATGAAGAGGCACTCCTTAAGGTGGATAGAGCTACCTGTAAGCCCATCTGCCGAGCAGTTCTCTAGGGTGTTTTTTATAATTATAGATAGAATATTGAGATGTACCGTAATGGTAAATGGGGAGAGGGATGTGACCCTAAATAGTGTAATTGTACATGAGACTGATACTGGCTATGCTCAATGTTTTAGAAGCGATGCCTGTAATAGAAGAATGGGGGATATAGAGCTTAGTAGGATAGTTTTCTCAAAACAGATAGAGTCTGAGTGGAGCAATAGTAACCTGTGGCGTAATCTGCTGGAGGAGAGACCTCTTCTAAATCCCAAAAAAATCTAAAAATTTAGATATAATTGCACCAAAAATAACTACTTTTTTGGGATTTAAAATATGCGTATATTAACAGGAATTCAGGCTTCTGGAAAACTTCATATTGGAAACTACTTCGGGGCGATGAGACCGATGGTTGAGCTTCAAGAGAGTGGAGAGCTATTCACATTTATTGCAAACTACCACTCACTTACAACATCTAAAGATGCAAAACTTCTAAAGGAGTTGACACTTGATGCTGTAATAGATTATCTATCTATTGGAATTGACCCTCAAAAGACAACATTTTGGGTTCAGAGTGATGTTCCTGAGGTTTTAGAGCTATATTGGATATTATCTAAATTCACCCCTATGGGTCTTTTGGAGAGAGCTCACAGCTACAAAGATAAGGTATCTAAGGGTATTGTTCCAAATCACGCCCTATTCTCATATCCTGTCTTAATGTCGGCAGATATCCTATTAATAGATGCAGATAGAGTTCCAGTAGGAAAAGACCAAATTCAACATATAGAGATAACTAGAGATATTGCTATAAAGTTTAATAATGAGTATGGAGATATTTTTACCCTACCAGAGTATATTATAAATGATAATGTAGCAACCGTTACTGGAGTTGATGGACAGAAGATGAGTAAGAGTTATGGGAATACAATTGAGATATTTCCAGAGAGTGAAAAGAAACTTCAAAAGAGATGTAATAAGATTATAACCTCATCAACACCTATGGGAGAGCCTCTAGATTATGATGGGTGTAATCTATACTCTCTAATATCACTATTTCTAGATGATGAAGGCAAAAGGGAGCTTCAAGAGCGATATAGGTCTGGAAAAGAGGGGTATGGACACTTTAAGAAGTATCTAAAAGAGTTAATCTGGAAAGAGTTTGAAGAGGCTAGAGAGAGAAGAGAGTACTATAGGACAAATCTTGATGAGGTAAAGGATATATTAGATAGTGGGGCTAAGAGGGTTAAGAGTATAGCAAGAGAGAAGTTATTAAAAGTTCGAGATGCTGTTGGAATAGTATAGATGATATTAAGTATTGAGACAAGCTGTGACGATAGCTCAATTGCAGTAACTAATATTGAGACAAAGAGGCTTCTATTTCATAGAAAGATATCTCAAGAGCTTGAACACTCCAGCTTTGGAGGGGTTGTTCCAGAGTTGGCATCTAGACTCCATTTAATACATCTTCCTCAACTACTAAAAGAGGCTATACCCTATTTAAATACTCTTAGAGCTATAGCTGTTACAAACCGACCCGGTTTGAGTGTAACCCTGTTAGAGGGGATTGCTATGGCAAAGACATTGGCACTATCTAAACATATACCACTAATAGCTGTAAACCATCTAAAGGGTCATATCTACTCCCTATTTATAAATAGAGATACAATATTTCCTCTGCTCGTTTTACTAATATCTGGAGGACATACACAAATTATTAGGGTAGAGAGCTACTCAAGAATGAAAATTTTAGCTACAAGCTTAGATGATAGTGTTGGAGAGAGTTTTGATAAGGTGGCTAAGATGATGGGGCTTGGTTACCCTGGTGGGCCAATTATAGAGCAACTTGCAAAAGATGGAGATGAGAATAGATTTGATTTTCCTATCCCACTTAGAAACTCTAAACAGATTGCCTTCTCTCTATCTGGATTAAAAAATGCTGTTAGAGTTCAGATTAAAGAACTTATAGATAGACAACCAGATGGACTTACGAAGCAGGATATAGCTGATATATCTGCATCATTTCAAAAAGCAGTAAAGTTACATCTACTCCAGAAGACGAAAAAGATATTTAAATATGAGACTAAAATTAGAGACTTTGCCATTGTCGGTGGGGCTAGTGCAAATCTATATATTAGAGATGGTTTTGAAAATCTATGTAGAGAGTTTAATAAAAGACTCCATACAGCAGAGCTAGAATACTGCTCTGATAATGCTGGAATGGTAGGTAGATATGCAATAGATGCATTTAATAGAAAAGATTTTATAGACCCATATAAGATAGATATTGTTTCAAATAGAAAGATAGAAGCTGGTTCTTTTCTTTAATCTCTTAAAAAACTCAAGTATCAATTCTTAACACTTTGTAACCAGAATTAGGATAGAATATATTAATAATAAATAATTAATTTTTGGAGATTTCCTTAATGGCAGAATATGGTGCTAGTAATATTAAAGTTTTAAAAGGTCTGGAGGCTGTAAGAAAGCGTCCTGGAATGTATATTGGAGATACCTCTGTAAATGGTCTCCATCATCTAATATATGAAGTTGTAGATAACTCAATTGATGAGGCTATGGCTGGATATTGTGATACTATAAAAGTTACTCTTACAAAGAGAGGTTCAGCAATTATTGAGGATAATGGTAGAGGTATCCCTGTAGCTGAACACCCTACCGAGAAGATATCGGCAGCTACAGTTGTTATGACTGTTCTACATGCTGGTGGGAAATTTGACAAAGATACATATAAGGTCTCTGGAGGTCTTCATGGAGTTGGGGTCTCTGTTGTAAATGCACTATCAAAAGAGCTATATCTAACAATCTTTAAAAATGGTAAGATTTATGAACAGTCATTTAAAAAGGGTATTCCTCAAGATGAGCTGAGAGTTTCGGGGGAGAGTAGAAAACAGGGAACTAAAATTGAGTTTATCCCTGATGATGAAATATTTACAGAGACGGTTGAGTTCCAAAAAGAGATTTTAATGAGGAGATTTAAGGAGCTAGCATACTTAAATCCAAAAATTAAAATAGTATTTAGAGATGAGAGAGATAATACAAAAGATATATATAGTTTTAAAGGTGGACTTAAGCAGTTTGTAGAGGATTTAAATCCAAAAGAGCCTATAACAAAGCCTCAGTTTTTTCAGGGTAAAAGTGATGATATAGAGATAGATATAGCAATTCTCTACTCTAAATGGGATAAAGAGAGAACTCTCTCATTTGTAAATAATATCAAAACCGTTGATGGTGGAACACATGAGGCTGGATTTAGGGCAGGACTTACAAGGTCAATTTCAAATTATATCTCAAAAAATGCTCAGAAAAGAGAGGAGGTATAAAAATTACAGGAGATTGACTGGTAAGGAGGGGTTTAATTGCTGTAATAATCGGTAAGAGTTCCAGAGGCCTTCAATTTGAGGGGCAGACAAGGGTAAACTTTGGGTCTAGTAATGGTTCGACCATTTAGGTTCAAAAGGTCCTTTTTG
>AAUQ01000021.1_pt1 | contig 10474 bp, 9 predicted proteins | sample 268508 | NCBI WGS metagenome assembly AAUQ01 (sample SAMN02954288, study PRJNA17241) | epibiont metagenome | biome: aquatic; feature: single polychaete worm; material: epibionts; isolation source: dorsal surface of the deep sea hydrothermal vent polychaete worm, Alvinella... | host: Alvinella... | reverse complement strand
AAAGTTTTGAATGGTACCAATGGTAATAAATCTCCTTCGTACCAAAATCTATACCTTTAGAATGATAGAGGAATTTCTGAGTTAAGATATGAGAGTAAAGATATAGATTAAGTAAAAAAAGGAAGGACAAATGGAGAAAAAGAAGTAATCTGTATGGACTAGTATTCCGTTTTGGAAGAGGTCAGCTGGTTGGGTAACAGGCTTCTCATCTATTCTTCTTATCTGGTTAACATTCGATACGATGAGTCAAATCACAATGGGAACAGATAAGGATTTAAAAGATGGTGTTACTAAGAGAGTTCCAGCTCCGACGGTTATAAACTACCATATAGATTATAAGATGAGTGAGAAGAGAGGACATGAAGTTCCTGTTATAGGCGAGAAAGAGCCATTCTTTGGTAAAGAGTGGAGTGAAGATGAGGCTAAAGAGCTTCTACACCTAGGAAAATTAACGTCTCAGGCTAAAAACTGCATGAACTGCCATACTCTACTTGGAAATGGTGCATATTATGCTCCAGATTTAACTAAAGCTTGGTTAGATCCAGCATGGGGTAAGAGTGGAGCTCTTCAAGCAATGACTGGCAAGAGTACAAAAGAGGAGGCTATGGCTGAATTCCTAATGCACCCATCAAAATATCCAACTCATGCTAGAATGATGCCGGATTTAGGAATTACAGAAAAAGAGGCTAAAGCCTTAGTGGCATTTTTGAAACACATGAGTTCTATTGATACAAATGGTTTCCCAAGAAATTTCTCTAAAACAGTTGAACAATTCAAAGCAGGAGGAACAAATGCTCACTAGTATAAAGGAACATAGCCTTACAAATGAGGGTCAAAAGCTTGGGATGATGTATTTCCGTGTAGCTATAGTCCTATTTGGAGCTCAACTACTAACAGGACTTATTGCAGGAATTCAATTTATATATCCAAATTTTCTATTTGAAATTTTCGATTTTAACGTGGCGAGAATGGTGCATATAAATGCACTTGTCGTATGGATGTTATACGCTATGATAGGTTCTGTATACCTAATGATTACAGATGAGACTGGTCAAGATATAGTTGGTATAAAACTTGGAAAGTTAGCATTTTGGGTTTTAACTGGAGCAGTTGCTGTCGTAGTACTTGTATACATATTTATTCAAGTTGGTTCAGGTAGTGAAGCTTCTATCTGGTTTATCAATGAGGGTAGAGAGTATATAGAGGCTCCAAGATGGGCAGATATTGGTATTGTAGTTGTTGTTTTAATCTTCTATTGGAATGTATTTGCCACATATATCAAAGGGAAAAAGACAGGAATTATGACTGTTATGGTTGCCAACCTTCTTGCTCTAGCTGGTCTATATCTCGCAGGAATGTTCTTTACAGATAATATCTCTGTTGACCAATACTGGTGGTGGTGGGTAATTCACCTATGGGTTGAGGCAACTTGGGAGGTATTTGTAGGAACTTTAGCAGCTTATGCTCTAATGAAGATTATAGATGCTAAGAGAGAGATAGTTGAGATGTGGCTATGGATAGAGGTTTTAATGTTATTCGGTTCAGGTATATTGGGGCTTGGTCACCACTATTTCTGGATTGGTACACCTGAGTATTGGTGGGAAATTGGAGCCTTATTTAGTTCTCTAGAGCCTGTTCCTCTTGTAGCTATGTTTGTACATGTAATCTACGATTGGGGTAAAGAGCAGGGGACTCATGGAGATAAACCTGCAATCAAGAATGGTCCTGCTATGTCTTGGGTTGTGATAAACGCATTTGGAAACTTCCTTGGTGCTGGTATATGGGGGTTCTTCCATACACTTCCACAGGTAAATATCTATACTCATGGAACTCAATTTACAGCTGCTCATGGTCACTTAGCATTTTTCGGTGCATATGCAACAATTCTAATTGGAATGATATATTTTGGAATTCAAAAGGCATATGGTCTAGAGAGATTAAAGGCTACATTTAAATCTAAAATGGCAATTTTCTTAATTACATTTGGTGTATTGGGTATGACTGTAGCATTAACAATTGCTGGGTATGAGCAGGTTCTAGTTGAGAGAGCTGAACTTGGTGGAACATGGGAAGCATTCTTTACAGCACAAGACCTACCTTGGTATGTTCAGGCTCAAGCTTGGAGAGCTGTAATGGGTGTCGTAACACTAGTTGGATTTGCATATCTAGTATTAGACCTTCTAACAATAGGGAAGGTTAGCAAAGAGGCTAAAGAGGCTTAATAGCCCTCTTTGGCTCTGATTAAAAAAGGAGATTTCAGATGTTTTCAGAGTTTACTGATGTAGTTCCAAGTTTCTTTGGATGGTTAAACCAAGGTCCAATGACTTTGACAATATTCCTACATGTTGCAATAGTTATACCTATGTTCTGGATATATAAGCAAGAGAAAGCTAGATTGGAAAAAGAGGAAGAGTTAAATAGCAAAAAATAGTAAGGAGAGAAAATGGGTAGATTTTTAAGTTTAGTAGCAATAACAGCTTTAAGTACAACCTTCCTAACTGCAGGGGCATCTAAGATGAATTTTGCAGAGGTTTATGAGAAAGAGTGTCAAGGGTGCCATGGGCCTATACATCAGGGTGGAGTTGGTTCTGACCTGAGACCATCAGCATTAAAGAAGAAAAACCATGAAGATTTAGCTAATACTATAATGAATGGTAGGGAGAATACAGCTATGCCTGCTTGGAAACATATGTTCTCCAAAGATGATGCAGCTGGTATGGTCGACTGGTTAATTGATTGGAAAAATAGTGTTGAGTTGAAACTAGACCTAGATAAGGTAAAAGAGACTTGGACACAGTTGGCAAATGTAGAAGAGTTAGCTAAAAAGTATCCTGTTGATAAAGATGGGAACTTAAAGTATAAGGGTGCAGATGTTAAAAATGTTAAAGATATCACATTTGCTACAGAGAGAGATGCATCTTTAGTTGATTTTATTGACTCTACAACAGGTAAAGTTTTAAGTCGTCATAAGGCTGGATTTGCTGTTCATGTAACTGTTACGAATAAGGCAAATCCTAGATATGCTTACTCAATTTCTCGTTCTGGAAGACTTACAATGTTCGATATTGGAGCACCAGGGCAACCAGCAGTAGCTTCTGTTCAAGTTGGTCAAGAGTCAAGAGGGTTAGCTGTATCTCCAGATGGAAAATATATCTTAGCTGGAAACTATAACCCAGGTGGAGCTGTTCTTTGTGATGCTCATAATCTAAAACCTCTAAAAGCATATGATACAAGTAGAGTTATTGACCCAGATGGACAGATTAACCCATCAAGAGTTGCAGGAATTGCTGATACTCCATATGGACCATACTTTGCAATGGCTCTGAAAGATGGTGGACATGTATATCTAATTGACTACTCTAAGCCAGATTTTCCAATTGTTGGAGATGTTCCAAATATTGGAAAGATTTTACATGACTGTTTCCTAAATGAGAATGAGGGAGAGGATTTTGGTAGATATTTCCAAATTGCATCTCAAGGTTCAGACCTCATGGGAATTGTTGACTTTAAAACTAAAAAGTTAGCAGCAAAAGTATATACAGGTAAAAAATCTAAGCCTCATCCAGGTCAAGGTTCATCTTGGTTCAATAAGAAGATGGGTAAACAGCTAAATGCTACAGTATCTATGAATATAGGTTCGGTTGTAATCTGGGACTCTCCAAGCTGGAAGATTGTTAAGAAGATTAAGACATCAGGTGGTGGTCTATTCGTTGGAACAAGTGAACACACACCTTATATCTGGGCAGATAATGTTCTTGGAAAGCCAGAAGTTTATAATGAAGTTCATCTAATCAATAAAGAGACTCTTGAGACTGATAGAATTATTAAGGTTGGAAAAGAGAAGGGTCAATTGATTGATGCTAAAACTGGTAAGGTTCTACAAGAGTGGGATGCTACTCAATATGAGAAGGTGGCTGTTAATGAAGAGAAGTTTGGAAAAGAGACGGTTCTACCTCCAGTTCCAGAAGGTAAACATGGTGAAAAGTTAAAAGAGCCTGTTCAGCCTAGACTTCTACATGCAGAACCTGCAAATCATGGAGAGTGGACAATGATTAGTGAGTGGACAACTGGAAGAATTGGTATTTATGATTCTAAAACAGGAAAGTTTATCAAGTATATTGAGAATTTAACCACACCAACATTTACATACTCTGTCGAACATAGACAACATGTTCCAGGTGCATAACTTGATGAAGAAAGAATTTATATAATTCTTTCTCATCTAGCCTCTACTTCAATCTATATTGAATTCCAGCTACAAATTTTTTGTTCCAGTCATCCTCTTCATCAATCCCACCATCTCTTTTTGACATTGAGAACGTTGCAGTTAAGTTTAATCTATTTGGAAGGTAGTATATGAAGCCTGTAGATAGATTATTGTTCATTATATCATCGCCTATATCGTTCGCCTGATACTCCATAATCCATCTATTATCCCAATCAACTCTATTGGATATCTCATATGTGTATGAGAGTGTGTTTGATAGATAGAACTCAGTATCGGTATCGGAGTCTAGTAACTTCTCAACATATAGTCTCTCACTAAATTGTGAAGATAATCCAATAGGAAGTCCATACTCAAACTCTCCATCTATGGTTGGATCTTCACTATCACCATCATAGTTACTCAATATCTTTCCAACACCTCCACGAACTTTCCACCCATGGAGTCTATTGCTAACCTTTTCAATATTCAAAATCTCATCAATCCTAACTATTCCAAATGCACCTAGAGACTCCTTATCTAGAGCTTTATCTCGCTTAAAGACCTGCTCCATAGCCTCATACCAATACTTTTTATACTCAATAGGGCTATATCTACTCTTATAGTCAGCCTCTTTATCTATAACTGATGCAAGGTCTATATATGCCTGTTTCGATAACTCCTTTTTGATAATCTTATACTTTATTAAATCCTCTACAATTCTTAAAGCTTTTGCCAATGGAGTGGCATTATATACTCTACCCCAACCTAAACCTGCACCAACTTTTACATATGGATCATCTGCATCATCAGCAGTTGCTACTTTTTGATACCCTAACTTTGTAGCTCCATACACAAATAGCTTCTCGTTTCCATTTATATATTTATCAAAGTGTGCCGTAGCGATTGAGTTGTAACTCTCTTCTGAATCATCTCCCTCATTTTCTCCTTTTGTAAAATCGCTACTACCTATAACCTCTAAATCCCATGAGTATGGGAGTGTAGATTGTAGTGTTTTAAAGTTTGCATCAATATGTAAATCGTAGCTAGTTTGATCCTGATTTCCACTGTCAATATTTAGACTACCATTTAGGTAAGCATCTTGGTAATAACTATCAACAACTTTATAATCTGTTATATCAACTGCACCGGCATAGTTGAAGAGAAATAGTGCTAATATAATAGAAGGTTTAGTTCTGTTCATTTTTGTTCCTTAAGTAATAAAATTCAACTAATCATTATATCGAATTAGTTCTGAATTGAACTTAAGGAGTATAGAGAATTTTACTCTGAAAGAGTCTGAATAGTCTCTTCTGCTTTAGAGATAGATAGATTTTCCCCATTAAAACTTTTCATAATATGCTGTTTAGAGTGTTTATTTAAGACTCCACTACCTATATAGACTGGAACTGCAAAAGCTCTCATATTGGTACTAATTTTAGTATCATCCTTAACCTTAATTAATAGCCTAATATAGAAGAGTCCATTTTTTTGAGATGTTACCTTATATTTCAAATTGTATCTTCTCTGCTCAGAAGATATTGGAATTACAACATTATTTGACTCTACACCTATAGGCTTTAAATCCTTATCAAAGCTCAAGGATATATCCATCTCTCCAGATTTTAGAGATGTGATGAGAGATATGTTTACATCTGAGACCTCATCGACCTTAACCCTTTTTGTAGTATATTTCATATCTATAGGTGCTCCTGGCTTCTGGTAGTGACCCAATGTAGTTCCAGATGCAATATCAATAGTATCTATAAGAGTTATATTTCTATCCGAACCTGCAAATAGTAGGGCAGAGATAGGAACAACCAATCCAATTAAACTCTTCTTCATAACCTTTTCCTTTTCATTTTATTGTAACCTTAAAACATGGATTTTTTAATCCATTATAATCAGATACATCCAATAGATAGCTTCCCTTCTTTAGAAAGTGTTCATCTATCTCTATATTATACTTTACCGCTTCGCTATTTCCTAAATGTTTAAATGGTGATGTGTAGTAGAGTCCAAAATCTGGGTCACTTCCAGAGCCGTTACTCTGCACTACAGATATCTGATAGTACCTCTCATTATAAATATTAAACTTTAGATATCTATGGTTATATAGTTTATTATAGATTCCATATCTATCTGAAGTGCATAGATAACCATTATCCAAATCTTCCATATAACCATATAGGGTAGGGTCTATATTGCTCCCATATATATCTGAAATGTGAGGTATATCTTCACTCATTAAAATATCATCAACTATATCCATATTTGAGCTATCAAACTCCTCAACCCCTTTTATAAATGTGAAGATACTTGTAAATGCCTCTGTTTTCTTCTGAAAATTTGTAAGTACATTATATATGGGCTTAAATCCCAATGATAACCTATCTGCACCATCATCATTGGAGTCATATATATCATATATTATATGCTGGACAGAGTCTTCACTAAAGTAACCTTTGATATCCGATTTTCCACTCTCTATATCCATTGAGAAACCACTAGACTGCCTAAACCCTTGAGTATCAAAATATATTGGATTATCTGTAGCAATTGCTGAGAATGCGTTTCCCCAACCCTCTCCAAATGCCACTCTAATATCCAATCTATCCCCAGAGCCGTGTGGTCCCCCTATACTATCTGCTCGGCTAAAGCTCTGTTCAAAGTAGTGACCCCACTCATGTATAATTACATGGTCATCATACTCATCGGTATCACTATCAGCATCACCAAGAATATATAGATTACCATCTCCATCAAAGTGTGTAGTACCAATAAGACCACTTCTAAGCTCATATTCACTCCCTGTCCCTGCTGGAACGTTATATATCGACCAATTTGCCTTTAGCTTAGGAAATACTGCACTACTATCTGCATCTCTAACCTTTTTCATCGCCTGATAGATGCTATCTAAAATGGCAAATGGAGCAGCCTGTCTAACTCCACTATATCCTCCTCCTCCCCATCCAGAGTCGGCATGTAAATCAACTCTCTTTCCACTATCTGTATTAAAATTACTACTTGATAGGACATAGAGTGCATCTCCATCTGTATTATTTACAACTTTAAAATCATACTCTCCACTTCTCTTCATCTCTGAATAGATACATACTCTTAAATTTTGACCTCTCTCTACACTATAGAAACCGTAATTACCATCGCTATCCGTCTCCGTTGAAGCTATAATATTTTGTGAACCACAGTAGCCATTCACAAGCTCTACTCTAGCCAACTTCACTCCTCTAATCTCTATATTATCATAATTAAGACCTATACCATTGCTATTTGATGGAACACGATCATATGTAACTCTACCTATAATTTTAACCCTATTATCTGAGTCTACCCCAAAACTTTCAGATGATGTTGGTTTAGGAGTGGGGGCAAATGTTGGAGCTATTTCAGTCTGAGTTGCTGAGGAGCCTTTACTATCAGTACCTGTCTCACCACACCCGTTCAAGATTGTGAGGATTGAGAATATAAATATATATGGTTCTATCTTCAAGAGAAATCCTTTGTATAATTATTAGTAATATTGTATTTTGGGTGGTACGCGTCTATGTTTTCCCTTTGAGATTATAGAGTTTCTACCTCTTTGATTATATTTAATTTTTTCTTTATTTAAAGATATAGTTATACATGTATCATTAAAAGATGCATCATATATGTCAAGTAGATAATCACCCCTCTTTAGATTAACAGATATGTAATCTCTATGAGACCCCTCAAGTTGAGATATAGCAATCTCTCTATGTGGATACCCTGTGGTGTAGAGTATAAAATCTGGATCGCCACTATATATTGAAGTTGAATCTGCATCTATTCTATATAGACCACCCCTATCAATATGTAATTTTACATATACTCTATTCCCAAGCTTATTATAGACACCAAATTCATCTCTTGTACAGATATCTATAGTATCCCCAACAGCTATATCTTTATATAGAGGAATATTCCCCATATTTAATCTATTTGTTCCATATGGATCTATTATACTATTGATATTTTCAGACTCAAGTGTCATATCTATACCATCAATATATTGGCTATTTTCTCTCTTTAGAGCATCTATAAAGGAGAATATGCTTGTAAAGGCTGGTGTTATCTTCTCTGCTCCAACTAAAACATCATATATTGGTTTAAATCCTAAAGAGGTATTGTCTCCCTGCTCATTGTTATCATCATATAGGTCATATAAAATTCTCTGAACAGAACCTTCACTATACCAACCTGCACTCTCAGGCTCTCCACTCTCCAAATCCATATACCACCCTGTAGATTGCCTATACCCAGATGTATCAAAATATATTGGATTATCTGTAGCAATTCCTGAGAATGCATTCCCCCACCCCTCTCCAAATGCTACTCTAATATCTAGTGCATCACCTAGGCTGTGAGATCCTCCAATGTTATCTGCCCTACTAAACTGATCTTCAAAGTAGTGAGCCCACTCATGTATAATTATGTGGTCATCAAACTCATCTGTATCCCCATTCTCATCACCGAGTATCCAAAGATTTCTCTCTCCATCATAGTTAGATGTTATTATCTGACCACTACTCTCATCACCAGCAGTTGGGACATTATTTATAGACCAATTTACTGTTAATAGAGGAAACCTAACCGAGCTATCAGCCTCTCTAACTCTCTCCATAGCCTGATATATACTATCTAAAATGGCAAATGGAGCTGATACTCTAGGCTTCCCATAACCATATCCTGTCCATCCAGATTTTGCATGTAGATTTCTTACCGAGACTCCTCTATGTGAGTTGTGATACCCCCCATCCATAACATATATAGCTCCACCATTGGTGTTATCAACCACCTTCACATCCCAATAGCCATCCTTAAACATCTCTGCATGGACTCTAACTTTAATATCCCTATTGATTGGAACTCTAAAGCTGTATCTACCATCCATGTCTGTAGATGTAGTTGCCACTATAGAGCCATTAACATCCATGGCCTTTACAAGAACCCCTCTTGATGGAAGCTCAATTATATTGCTATAATCGAGCCTAGCTACTCCACCACTCTCAATCTTTACAGAGACTCTGTCATATGTAACTCTACCCTTTATAACAGCAATATTGTGGCTCTTTTTAGGTCTACTACAGCCTATGATAGATAACAGTGCTATGAGAATATATAACTTCTCCCTCATTCCAAACCTCTATGTATATATATATAAGCATAGCAGATTTTTTAAAAAAAATCTATACTTATTTTTTGTTATATTTTATTAAAAAAAATAATGTTAACAGATTTTTTATGTTTTAAAACATTTATTTAGTTACTCTTGGCTAAAATTCTCTAATATAGATATGAGAATATGAAAGCGTGATTAGAGTGAGAAGAAAGATATATAGACCAATTCCTATAGATGAAGAGATTAAATTTAATAGAAAAAGATTCATAGTCAGTAAGACAGATATAAACGGGAGAATACTATTTGTAAATAAGAACTTTTGTGAGCTATCTGGATATAGTGAGGAGGAGTTAATTGGAGCACCTCACAGTATAATTCGCCACCCCGATATGCCTAGAGCCATATTCTTTTTAATCTGGAATAGCCTATTAAGAGGGGAGTCTGTATCTGGAGTTATCAAAAATCTCTCTAAATCTGGAAAATACTACTGGATAATCGCCGACCTTGATGCAAAGAAAGATAAAGATGGAAATATAAAATCACTAATAGCATTCAGAAGGTCTGCCCCTCAACAGGTTATAGATGTTATGGAGGAGCTATACTCAACCATGTTAAGCATTGAGAAGAAGAGAGGGATAGAGGGTTCATTAGCATATCTAGAGGCCTACTTAGAGGAGAAGGGTATGACCTATGATGAGTTTCTATCAGACTTGATAAAACCTAAAGGTATACTCGAGAAACTTTTAGAGACATTTAAATCACTTTTTAGTTAATATTTACAGTTAAATTTAATCACAAAAATCGCAAAAGAAAGGTAAACTAGAGGTTGGACAAGTTACAAAGGGTGGTCATTTTCGTATCAAAGAGAAAATAGAAAGGAGGTTTATATATGCAAGAGTCAGTTCAAAAAAGCGATACTCTTCAATCGAAGAGCAGATTAAACTGTTGTCAGAAAAGTATCCAAAACATGAACAGCTCATTGATATTGCCTCAGCTTTCAACTTTGAACGAAAAGGGCTTAAAACCATACTGGAATATGCAATGTCAGGAACTCCAGTCGAAGTTGTGGTTACCTCACAAGATAGACTCGCAAAGAGTGGATTTCAGCT
>AAUQ01000020.1_pt1 | contig 10479 bp, 11 predicted proteins | sample 268508 | NCBI WGS metagenome assembly AAUQ01 (sample SAMN02954288, study PRJNA17241) | epibiont metagenome | biome: aquatic; feature: single polychaete worm; material: epibionts; isolation source: dorsal surface of the deep sea hydrothermal vent polychaete worm, Alvinella... | host: Alvinella... | reverse complement strand
TTTAGGAAATCAATCCCCTTTCTATCAGGAAGCTGCCGCTATAAATATATTCTCTTCGGTTGCATCTAACCCCTCATCCTCTAGCACCTTTTTCCAGTAGGCGATAGATTTAGTAACCTCTCTATCTGCTAAATCCAATGGGTTCTCTTTTGTCGGCTCTAGTTTTAACTTCTCTGAAGCTAACTTTACAACCTCTGGGTCTGGCTCAACTGGGGTCTTTCCAAAGTATCCTAGAACCATCTTTCCATAACCAGGGGCAATCTGCTTCCACTTTCCAAACATAACATTTGCATAAGCCTGTTGCCAGTAGAATTGGCTAACTGGTGTTACAGATGTTCCATATCCACCCTTCTCTACAACCTCTTTCATCGCTAAGATAACCTCATCAAACTTATCCAAGTTTCCATTATCTCTCATCATCTGTGTATTTGCAGTTAACGCTCCACCAGGCATAGGAGAGAATGGGATAAGAGGTGATACCTGAGTAGCTTCTGGTGGTATCATATAGTCACTCAAACACTCTTTTAGAACCTCTTCATACTTCAACACATCGCTTAGTTTAAGGTCTCCTAAGTTGTAGTTTGTCCCCTTAGTAGCATGTAGCATTGTCAATATATCTGGTTGGCTGGTTCCACCACTAACTGGACTTGCTGCCATATCGATACCATTTGCCCCAGCCTCTAGAGCTGCAAGATATGATGCTACAGATACACCTGCCGTCTCGTGGGTATGTAGTCTTAGGTGAACCTCCTCCCCAAGTAGTTTTCTAGCCATTGAGATTGTCTCAAAAACCTTTCTTGGATTTGCTGTCCCACTAGCATCTTTGAAGCAGACACTATCAAACTCAATTCCAGAGTCTAAAATATTTCTTAAAGTCTTCTCATAGAATGCCACATCGTGAGCCCCAGCACACCCTGGTGGTAAGTCCATGATTGTAACTACAACCTCATGTTGAAGTCCATGTCTCTTGATACACTCGGCACTATATGCTAAGTTATTTACATCATTTAGAGCATCAAAGTTTCTAATTGTAGTAGTTCCATGCTTCTTAAACATCTTTGCATGTAGGTCGACAAGCTCTCTACTACCAGTATCCAACATCACAGTGTTGATACCTCTAGATAGAGTCTGTAGATTCGCTTCAGGTCCCACTATCTCCCTAAATCTATCCATCATCTCAAAGGCATCTTCTCTCAAGTAGAAGTATAGACTCTGAAATCTAGCCCCACCTCCAAACTCAAAATGGGTTATTCCTGCCTTCTTTGCAGCCTCAACTGCTGGAAAAAAGTCATCCATAAGAACACGACCACCAAAGACAGATTGAAATCCATCCCTAAAGGTTGTATCCATAACATCAATATATTTTTTTGCCATCTTGCACCCTATTTATGATTTATTTTTTCTAAACTCTGATACTGCTGCAATAATAGCAGCCACTCTTGCACTCTCTTCCTCATCACTACTGCTTACTGCTGAAGTCGGCATAGTAGGTGGTTTAGTCTCCTCTTCAGGAAAATACTTATTTATTAGATATGCCTGAAGCTCTATAGCCTTTACTAGGATGACTAGAAATAGGAACACTACCCCCATCCCCAGCACCATAAACTTTAGAGCTTCCAGCACATAGTTTACCTCTGCCATAAAAAACCTTTTTAAGTTAATAGATTTATTTTTTATAGTTGTATTCTAGCAACTTTTACTTTTAAAAGTATGATTTAATATTGCTTTTTTACCCTATTATCTGCTTGTGCTACTTTTTGTTTATTTCGAGAAATTTCAGCAATATTCTCTATACTCTCTAAATCATAACCTATATATACGCTCTGGGATACATCTATAGTTAGAAATAGCGTAACTAATCTCTCCAAGAACTCATCTCTGTTCATATCTATACCATCTAGAAACTCTAAAGCTCTATCTTGAATATCTGTAGCCTCTACAATCCTCTCTAATGTCTTAAAATCTATGCCTCTATTTACATATTTTATAACCATATGTTCAAGCTCATCACCAACAGCTTTTCTAATTCTCTCTAACTCTCTAAGCTCATCTATCGATACTAGGGTAAGTGCCTCTCCAAAATTTCCTGCTCTACCTGTCCTCCCTATCCTATGTATATAGCTCTGTGTATCTAGAGGAATGTTATAGTTAAATACATGGGTAACCCCTCTAATGTCGAGACCTCTAGATGCCACATCTGTAGCCACCATAATTTTAACAGCACCACTCCTATATAACTTTATAATCTCATCCCTCTCCAACTGCTCTAAATCTCCATGTATTCCTCTAGCACTCAATCCCAAATCTTGAAGATATTTAGAGAGTCTGTCAACCTCTCTTTTGGTTCTACAGAAAACGATACACTTATTGATACCATCCATCTCTAGAAGCTTAACAATTGCCATATCTCTCTGTGACTCATCAATTACGCAGTACCTCTGTCTAATTAGAGCTTTACTCTTCTCTACTGATACAAATCTAGGCTCAAATAGTATCTCCCTTGCCAACTCACCAATCTCTTTTGGTATTGTTGCTGAGAATAGTAGAGTCTGCCTATTCTGTGGAATATACTCAAATATATCTTTAATATCATCTAGAAACCCCATATCGAGCATCTCATCTGCCTCATCTAGAACAACCACCTCGGGGTTGAACTCATCTATCTTACCTTTTTTATATAGGTCTTTTAACCTGCCTGGGGTTGCAACCACAATGTCTACACCTCTATTTATAAGTGCCACCTGTCTCCCATAACCGACACCACCATATACACTCAATGTTCTAATACCACAAAATCTACCGAGAAAGAAGAGTTCATTGCTAATCTGTGTAGCCAACTCTCTTGTAGGCGTTATAATCAAGGCTCTATCTATCTTCCCCTTTGCCAACTTATCCAATATAGGTAGTCCAAATCCTGCAGTTTTACCCGTACCCGTCTCAGCTTCGGCTACCAAATCATATCCATCCTGAATAATTGGAATTACCCTCTTCTGAATTGGACTGGGATTGCGAAATCTCGCTACTTTTATACCTTTTAAAAGCTCTTTTTTAAAATTAAAATCTTTAAATTTCAAGATACAACTGGCAGATTACTCTTCTGCCACCTCCTTTCATATAGAATTACCAATCTCTCTTAAAATTCTCTATTTTTGATTCTGGAGCCTCAATCTCCCACTCTACAGAGTTACTCATAAATTCTCTATTGATATTTACAATTCCAAGCCCCTTGAGAATATACTCAACCCTCTGTATATTGCTATATGGTGTCTGAAAGTTATACTTTACAAACTTCTCATACTTGAATATATCTGCACTCTCAATAACAAGTTTTGCTGATGTAGAGTATGCCCTAACAAGTCCACCAATACCAAGTTTTATACCCCCAAAGTAACGAACAACCAAAATTGCCACATTTATAAAATCTTCACCTCTTAGTACATTTAAGACTGGAACTCCAGATGAGCCTTTTGGCTCACCATCATCTGAACTATTCTCTACAATCTGTTCAAACTCATTTAGCTCCCTATAGGCATATACTATGTGTCTAGCTTTTGGATGGCTCTCTCTCAACTCCTCTCTTAGTGATTTAAAATTGGATATTGGGGTTATGTAGGCTATAAATTTAGACCTCTTTATCTCATATTTAGCCTGAAATGTTCTGTCTATAGTTATCATTTTTTACAAGATACTCCAGACCCAGCTAGGCAGTAATCCTCCTTACAATCTGCACTCTCATACTCACTACAGCATCTAGATATCTCTCTCTTCACAATATTCTCACTTCTCCCCTTAAATCTATCTCTAAATACTCCAAATACATACTTATCAAACTTCTCATCACCATCTTCAGATGTAAATTTTCTCTCTAGAGAGTTTAGGTGGGGTCTAACTCTACTATTTACATCTCTTCTAATCTCATAAATCTCCTCATATCTTCTCCTGTTTGAGAAAAAATTTATAATGACTTTAAATATATTAGCGACCATTATTAAAAATATAAATCCGAAAATCAGGATAATTATCTCTCTGCTGTCCATATCTCAAAACCCCTACTCTTAGCAGTTATTTAAGTGGAATAACTACATTGTTTTATTTAAATATTTTAACTTGATATAAATAAAAATTGATTAAAAATTATATAATTTGTCCCCTTTTAAGTAGGATATTTTATAGATAGTTGAAAACAAAGCTATTTAAAATACCATTTTGATAAACTTCAACAGATATAAAAGCGATGGAGAGGTTAAGACTTTGATAATTGTAAATAGTGTAGAAGAGCTACTAAAACAGACAAAAAATCTAGATAGTGTAGGTTTTATCCCAACAATGGGTGCTTTACATCAGGGGCATCTATCTCTAATAAAGAGGGCAAGAGATGAGAATAGAACAGTAATAGTCTCAATTTTTGTAAATCCAACCCAGTTTTTGGAGGGTGAAGATTTAGATAAGTATCCTAGAAGAGATTTAGCCGACATTGAGATATGTAAAAGAGCAGATGTAGATATTCTATTTATGCCGACAGTTGAGAGTATCTATTTTGAAGATGAACTAAGAGTAGAGGCTCCTGCCATTAGAGGCTTTATTCTAGAGGGTAGTAGAAGAGCAGGACACTTTAATGGAGTTCTGCAGGTAGTTATGAAGCTATTTAATATTATCCTCTTTAATAGACCAAAATCCCTAAGAGCCTACTTTGGAAAGAAAGATGCCCAGCAGTTGGCTCTAATATCTCAGATGGTTAAAGATTACTTTCTAAATGTTGATATTATTCCGTGTGAGATTGTTAGAGATAGCAGTGGCTTAGCCCTTAGTAGTAGAAATGCCTATCTATCTGCTGATGAGGTTAAGGAGGCTTTAGCCATATCTCGCTCTCTAAAGAGAGCATCAAAGTTGGTTATGCAGGGGGTTTTAGATACCTCTACCATAGAGAGGGAGATGAGATATGTTATGAAAAACTTAGATATAGAGTATATAGCCTTTGTCAATAGAGATTTTAAGAAAATAGAGACCATAGAGTTAAAAAATAGCACTATTTTAGTAGCTTGTATCGTTGGAGAGACTAGATTGATAGATAATATATGGCTATAAATTGCCAATTTCTATCTTGACCTATATCAACAACGCCATAAATCAGTTATGATATCGTTAGATTTAAGTTATATTTTTATAACCAAAGATTTGTTTTAGGAGGAATATATGGCTTTTAATAGAAGAGACTTTCTAAAGAGTGCAGCAGTTGCCTCAGCTGCTAGTGCAGTTGGAATTTCTGTCCCAACAGAGGTTGAGGCCTCAGCTAAAGAGGCTGAAAAGGATTGGAGATGGGATAAGGCTGCATGTAGGTTTTGTGGAACTGGGTGTGGAATTATGCTTGCAACCAAAAATGGGAAGATTGTTGCAGTAAAAGGAGACCCAGCAGCACCAGTAAATAGAGGGCTAAACTGTATTAAGGGTTACTTTAATGCAAAAATTATGTATGGTGCAGATAGACTTACAACTCCTCTTCTTAGAGTCAATGAAAAGGGTGAGTTTGACAAGAAGGGTAAATTTAAACCTATATCTTGGCAGAGAGCTTTTGATGAGATGGAGAAACATGCTAAAAAGGCTCTAAAAGAGAAAGGACCAGAGGGGGTTGCTGTATTTGCATCTGGACAATATACAGTAATGGAAGGATACGCAGCTCAGAAGATGATGAAAGCTGGATTTCGTTCAAATGCGATAGACCCAAATGCTAGACACTGTATGGCTAGTGCTGTTGTTGGGTTCTACCAAACATTTGGAATTGATGAGCCAAGTGGATGTTATGATGATATAGAACTTACAGATACAATTGTAACTTGGGGTTCAAATATGGCAGAGATGCACCCAATCCTATGGTCAAGAGTTACAGATAGAAAGCTCTCAAACCCTGATAGAGTAAAGATTGTAAATATACAGACATATACACATAGAACTTGTGATATTGGAGATATTAATATTATATTCTCACCAAATACAGATTTAGCCCTATGGAACTACATTGCACATGAGATTGTATATAACCACCCAGAGGCTATCGATTGGGACTTTATTAAAGAGAATATAGTCTTTACAGCTGGTCCAGTTAATATCGGTTATGGTATGAGAAGAGCTGGAGAGAAGTCCATAAAAGAGGGTAAATATACTCCAGAAGAGATGGAGACCATAAAGAAAGAGATGGAGAAAAAGGTATCTTCAAAAGAGGCTCCAGCACTTAAGCCATATGGGTATAAAGAGGGTGATACTATGAAGAACACCTCTGGAACTCTAAAGCACTGGTTAATCTCATTTGAGGAGTATAAGAAGTCTCTTGAGCCATTTACTCTAGACTATGTGGCAAAGATTGCAAAGGGTGATCCAAATGAGTCTCTAGAGGATTTTAAAAAGAAGCTAAAGGCGTTAGCAGACCTATATATTGAGAAGGGGAGAAAGGTTGTATCTTTCTGGACAATGGGTATGAACCAACACACAAGGGGAACTTGGGTAAATACTCTAAGCTATAATGTTCACTTCCTCCTAAACAAACAGGCTAAACCAGGTAGTGGTGCATTCTCCCTTACAGGTCAACCATCAGCTTGTGGAACAGCTAGAGAGGTTGGAACATTCTGCCATAGACTTCCAGCTGATATGATGGTTAAGAACCCTAAACATAGAGAGATAGCTGAGCATAAGTGGCATGTTCCAAAGGGGACTATAAACCCAGTTGGAAATCAACACATTATGAAAATCCATAGAGACATTGAAGATGGGGTTGTAAAGTTTGCATGGGTAAATGTATGTAACCCATATCAAGATAGTGCTTCAGCAAAACACTGGATAAAAGCAGCTAGAAATATGGATAACTTCATCGTTACAAGTGATGGTTACCCAGGGATTAGTGCAAAGGTTTCAGATTTGGTTCTCCCATCAGCTATGATTTATGAGAAGTGGGGAGCTTATGGGAATGCTGAGAGAAGAACACAGCACTGGAGACAGCAGGTATTGCCAGTTGGAGAGGCGATGAGTGATACTTGGCAGTGGGTAGAGTTCTCTAAGAGATTTACAGTTAAAGATTTATGGGGTGAGTGGACTCTTAGAAATGGTAAGAAGCTTCCAAGTGTAATTGAAGAGGCTAAGAAGATGGGGTATAAAGAGGATACCACCATGTATGATATACTATTTGCAAATGAGAGAGCTAAGAAGTATAAGATAGACCTAGATAAGTTCCCACAAAAAGGTTTTGATAATAGTGAGTGTATTGGTGATAGTAGAAATGTAAAAGGGAGTGATGGTAAGGTCTTTAAGGGTTACGGCTTTATGATACATGAGTATCTCTTTGAGGAGTATGCATCATTTGGTAGAGGACATGGACACGACCTTGCTCCCATTTGAGGTTTACCACAGAGTAAGAGGGTTAAAGTGGCCAGTCGTTGATGGAAAAGAGACTCAGTGGAGATTTAATGTAAAGTATGACCCATACGCTGCAAAGGCTGTAAAAGAGTCTGGTAGTAAATCTACACACGCATTCTATGGACCACTTGCTAAAAATCTTCCACATGGAGATCTAAAGGGTGTAACTGATAAGAATAAGACATCTCTTAAGAATAAGGCGAAAATATTTGCTAGACCATATATGGATCCACCAGAGATGCCAGATACAAAATATGATACATGGCTATGTACAGGTAGGGTTCTAGAGCATTGGCATAGTGGAACAATGACTATGAGAGTGCCAGAGCTATTTAGAGCAGTTCCAGAGGCTCTTTGCTATATGAACCCTAAAGATGCTAAGGCTAAGGGTGTAAAAAGAGGTGAACTTGTATGGGTTGAGTCTAGAAGAGGAAAGGTTAAGGCTAGAGTTGAGACTAGAGGAAGAAATAGACCACCTCAAGGGCTTGTGTTTGTGCCTTGGTTTGATGAGAAGGTCTTTATAAATAAAGTTTGTCTAGATGCTACATGTCCAATGAGTAAACAGACAGACTATAAGAAGTGTGCTGTAAAGATATATAAGGCGTAGTTTATGGGAAAAGACTCCACAAACAAAAATAGAAGAAAGTTTATGGCAACGACCCTTCAAAGCGTTGGCTTAACAGCTCTTGGTGGATTGTTGTGGAGTAGCTATACTTATGAGGCTAAATCTTCTCCGTTGGTGCTTAGACCACCAGCGGCGATAGGTGAAGAGGATTTTCTAAAGGCTTGTGTAAAGTGTGGTTTGTGTGCTGAGGCTTGTGTAAATAGAGATAGTAACAAGGATAGAGATGGCTCAAGTAGGGCTGGAACTCTAAAGATGGCAAAGGGTGGAGATAATGTATTGGTTGGAACTCCATTCTTTGAGCCTAGTGATGTGCCATGTTTTATGTGTGATGATATTCCATGTGTTCCTGTCTGCCCATCTGGAGCTTTAGATATTAAATCTGTTTTAAATGAGAAAGATGAGCTTGATATTACAAAAGCTAGAATGGGCTTAGCAGTAGTCCATAAAGAGTCTTGTGTAGCCTTTTGGGGAATACAGTGTGATGCATGTTATAGAGCATGTCCTCTACTTGATGAGGCGATAACCCTTGAGTATCAAAAGAATGATAGGACGGGAAAACATGCCTTTCTACTCCCTGTTGTCCACTCCGATATCTGCACGGGGTGTGGACTCTGTGAGAAGGCCTGTATTACAGAGAAACCTGCAATATTTGTGCTTCCAATAGAACACTCAACAGGAAAGGCTGGAGACCACTATGTAAAGGGTTGGGATACCAGTGACCAACAGAGGGTCAAAAATGCTAGTGAGATACATACGCAAAATGAGAGAAGTGAGAAAAAGCCATCTGACTATCTAAATAGTATGGATTTGGAGGTTGATTACTAATGAAGAGATATAGATACCTCCTAGCTAGAAGAGCAACACAGCTTGGATTACTATTTTTATATTTTGGTGCAAATGTTTACGGTTGGCATATCTTAGAGGGGACATTTGGAAGCTCTAAACTATTTGGGGTTGTCCCACTAGCCGACCCATATATGTTTTTGCAGGTTTTAGCATCTGGCTTTGTTGTGGGTGTTGATGTTATTATTGGAGTTTTGATTATAACTCTATTCTATGCAGTTGTTGGAGGTCGAGCCTTTTGTAGCTGGGTCTGCCCGATAAATTTAGTTACAGATTTTGCAAATTGGCTTCGAAGGGTTCTAAAGTTAGATAGAGAAGAGGTAAATTATCGATTTCTAAAGAGGAGTGCTAGATACTGGATATTGGCTCTTAGTCTAGTTGTCTCTGCTGTTATAGGACTCTCTGCCTTTGAGGCTATTAGCCCAATTACAATTATGCAAAGAGGTGTGATATTTGGGTTTGGTGCTGGTGCATCTATTATTGTGGCTATTTTTCTATTTGACCTATTTGGGGTAAAGAATGGGTGGTGTGGTCACCTATGCCCTCTTGGTGCTACCTACTCAATAATAGGAAAGAAGAGTTTAATTAGGGTCTCTCACAACCATGAAAACTGCACAAACTGTATGGAGTGTAAGATTGTATGTCCTGAAAATCAGGTATTACATATGGTAAATAGAGAGAGTATTATGGTTGCAGATGGAGAGTGTACCAATTGTGGACGCTGTATTGATGTCTGTGGAGATAATGCTCTAGAGTTTAATATTAAAAAATTTTACAAAAAAGGAGAGAATAATGGTTAAAAAGGGTTTAATTGTAGCTTTTTCAATGTTTGCTTTAGTCTCAATTGGTTTTGCCTCTGGAGATAAATCGATTAGTGAAGAGGAGTTGGGACTTAGAAAGACATCTATCCATGATGAGTCAAATGTGAAACCTGTAGAGTTTAGCTATAGTAAGGATGCTCCAGGGACATCTAAGAGGATAGAGAGAGCATATATGAATGCACCACCAATGATACCTCACTCTGTAGATGGGCTACTCCCAATTACAAGAGAGAATAACCAGTGTCTAAGTTGTCACATGCCAGAGGTTGCAAAGAGTATGGGTGCTACCCCTATTCCACCAAGCCACTTTATAAACTTTAGACCAGATACTAAGATGAAAGATGGAAAGGTTATAAAAGAGGGTAAAGTTGTTGGAGAGGATATTAAGAATACTTCAGATATTAAGTTGGCGAAGGTTAAAAAGCTAAATGGTCTATATCAAGGTAGATTTAACTGCTCACAGTGTCATGCACCACAAGCTAATGTTAAGCCTCTAGTTGAGAATAGTTTTACACCAGATTTTAAAGATGATAAGCTAAAGGGGAAATCTAACTTAGTTGATGTCATCAATGAGGGTGTAGATATAGAGTAATGGATGGTAGAAGAGAGCTTTTTAAATCTTTTACAAATAGGGTAGACCAAGAGTCTCTCTTGGTTAGACCCCCATACTTTAGAGAGTATATAGATTTTGAGAGCTGTAAATCTTGTGAGGATAGGAGATGTATATCTGCTTGTCCTGAAAAGATTATTGTAGTTGCCCAAGATGGGAGTGTAACTTTAAACTTCTCT
>AAUQ01000019.1_pt1 | contig 10493 bp, 8 predicted proteins | sample 268508 | NCBI WGS metagenome assembly AAUQ01 (sample SAMN02954288, study PRJNA17241) | epibiont metagenome | biome: aquatic; feature: single polychaete worm; material: epibionts; isolation source: dorsal surface of the deep sea hydrothermal vent polychaete worm, Alvinella... | host: Alvinella... | reverse complement strand
TACCCCAAGATGGTCTAGAGATGGTAGAGAATTGGCTCCTGGCCTTAGTGAATTAACCCGGAAATTCATAGATATTACAGATATACAGCTTTGAGCTTGATACAGACTATGTAAATATAACTCTACCTTTCAAAATGAAATTCAAAAAGTAGAATTAAGATAAATTGTAGAGATGTTTTAGAGTATTTGGGACAAAATATAGCTTAAATAGTAGAAAATACCATTTAGTAGCAAATCTACCATACTATATTGCCACTAATATTATACTAAAAGCATTTAGAGATGAAAATTGCCAAACTATTTTAGTAATGGTGCAAAAAGAGGTGGCTAAAAAGTTTTGTGCTATGTGTGGAGATAAAGAGTTCTCTGCACTTAGTGTATTAACAAAAATTATTGGAGAGGGAACAATCCTATTTGATGTTAATCCAAATAGCTTTACACCTCCTCCAAAGGTTGTCTCTAGCATTCTTCTAATAAAAAAGAGAAGTAGTTTTTATGATACAAAATTCAATGAATTTTTAAAGGTTGCATTTAAACAACCAAGAAAAAAACTCATTAAAAATTTATCTCTAAAATATACAAAGGAGCATCTCCAAAACATTTTTGAGAAGATGAATATCGACCAAAATATTAGACCTCATCAGACTGAAATATCTGTTTATCAGAGATTATATAAAAAATTAAGTGAGGATATAATAGATGGAAGAGAACAACAGAAAAAATCAAGAGGAACAAAAAGGAAAAGAGAGGGTAAAGAGAGTTAAACCACAAAGAAACCAAAAGACAAAAGATACAAGAGACAATTCTCAAAAGCAGTCTAAAAAGGTATATAGAAAAGGTGGAAGAAAGAGAAATAGACCAAATCCATTAACAAAAGATATTAAAGAGGCTCTTAAACTAAATAGAGTATCTGACGACAATAGAATGCACCCATATAAACAAATTTCAGTAGGAAATAAAGGTAAACTACGCTTTACACCTCTAGGTGGTTTAGGAGAGATTGGTGGAAATATTGCCGTATTAGAAGATGATGAGAGTGCTATTATTATTGATGTTGGAATGAGTTTTCCAGATGAGACAATGCATGGAGTAGATATACTAATTCCAGACTTCTCCTATCTACATCTCATCAAAAACAAGATAAAAGGTATTGTAATTACACATGCCCATGAAGATCATATTGGTGCAGTTCCATATCTATTTAAGGAGCTAAAATTTCCAATCTATGGAACACCACTATCTCTTGCTATGATTGAGGCAAAATTTCAAGAGCATAAATTAAAAGATGATATTAAATATTTTAACTATATAGTCAAAAGAGAGATTTATGAAATTGGAACATTTAAAGTTGAATGGATGCATGTAACACACTCCATTATAGACTCATGTGCTTTAGCAATTCAGACAAAAGCTGGAACGATTATCCATACAGCAGATTTTAAGATAGACCATACACCAATTGATGGACTAACTACAGACCTACATAGATTTGCATACTATGGCTCAAAAGGGGTATTATGTCTATTTTCAGATAGCACAAACTCACATAAATCTGGATTTACCAAAAGTGAAGCGGTAGTTGGAAAAACATTTGATAATCTATTCTCTATTGCTAAGGGAAGAGTTATTATGTCAACATTCTCCTCAAATACCCATAGACTCTTCCAAGCAATGCAAAGGGGTGTAACATTTGGAAGAAAAATATGTATTATTGGTCGCTCTATGGAGAGAAACATAGAGATAACTAGAAACTTAGGATTTGTAGATATTGATGATAAACACTTTATAGAACCCCATGAAATACCAAAATATCAAGATAGTGAACTTTTAATACTTACTACAGGTTCTCAGGGAGAGGAGATGGCAGCACTCTCTCGTATGGCAACAGATGAACATAGACACATCAAGTTAAAACCAACTGATACTGTAATAATCTCAGCAAATGCAATTCCAGGAAATGAAGGAGCTGTATCATCATTAATGAATAGACTTGTAAAAGCTGGGGTTACTGTTAGATATAAAGACTTTGAGAATATACATGTATCAGGACATGCAGCCCAAGAGGAGCAAAAGCTTATGCTTCGTCTTGTGCAACCAAAATTTTTCTTACCTGTGCATGGAGAGTATAACCATATAGATAGACATGCTCAAACTGCTATGGAGTGTGGAATTGATAAGAGAAATATTCTACTTATGAGTGATGGAGACCAAATTGAGATAACTCCAAAATATATAAAGAAAGTTAGAACTATTAAAGTTGGAAAAAGCTATATAGATAACCAAAACAATAGGGAGATAAAATCAGAGATTGTATCTGATAGACAAAAACTTGCTGGTGATGGAATTATTAATATAGCTTTCCAATTTGATAAAGAGAATAGAAAGATAAAAGGGGATGTAGTAGTCAATACATATGGAATAATTCCAAACCGAGAGAATAGAAAATTTAACAAAGAAATTTCAAATATTATAGAGTCATTTCTATTAAATGCAAAAGATAATCAACTTAAAACATCAAAAACTATTCAAGATGAGATAAGAGCTATTATTAGAAGACATATAGTAAGAACAAAGAAGAGATATCCAATTATTACACCTACCGTATTTATTGTATAACTATCTTAGAGGGTTAAAACGATAGCCCTCCCCATACACATTAATAATAGATTTCTTAGGAATTTTTTTTCTAATTAGCTTTACTAAGGCTCTTATCTGATTTGCATCATACTCTTTATCAAAATCATCATATGATATATAATCAAATATCTCAAAAAAACTAAACACCTTATTCTTATCAGTTGATAACAACTCTAACAATCTCCTCTCATTTTTAGTTAACTTCACCTCCTTTCCATCTCTTATAAGTAGCTTAGCCCTAGCATCCCATATAGTATCCTTATCTAATAGAAATATCTTCTGGTTTCCTCTCTCATCTTCTATCTCCTTTTTAGCCTTCTCTATCGCATCTTTTAAGATATCCAACTCTATTGGTTTTATTATATATCGAATTAGATATAACTCTATTGCCTGAAGCAGTTTATCCTGCTCAGAATATGATGTTGTAATTATAATCTTAACATTTTTATCTATCTGTCTAATCTTTTTAGCGAGAGTTAAACCATCAATTTTTGGCATATTTATATCTAATAAGATGATATCGGGTCTCCTTTCTAGATATAGATTATATCCCTCCTCTCCATCATTAGCACAATATATATTATCAATAAAATCTTTTAAAAAGTTTAAGTAAATTTGTTGAATATCTTTATCATCTTCAATATATAAAAGTTTAAATGAATTCACTAAGTCCCCTCCCTAAAAAATAGATTTTTCTGTCTAATTTCTAAATTATACCCTATTTTTTCATTATTGGTGCCAATTTAGATGTTATGATTTCGTAAATCAAAGATTAGGGAAGGGAAATCTCGATGAAAACAGTAGTAAAAAATTTAGCAATTTCACTGTTAGTAGGCACAGCAGTTGCAAATGCTTCATATGTAGAAGATTACGCTCTTACAAAAGAGTATAAACTATTAAATGATATGAAAATGGCACAAAAACAGCAAGAGTTAATATTAAAAATGAGTAGAGAACTTGAGACAAAGAAGTTAAATAAAAAGACACTAAGTGCTATTGAAATTAAATTTGAAAAAGTTCTAAATGGGCTTCTAAATGGAGATAAAAATTTAAACTTAAAAGGGACAAAGCTATCTCATTTTAGAACAAAACTAGTAGAGTTAAAAGAGCTATGGAGTGAGGAAAGAGAGCTTATAAAAAATAGTAAAACAGATAAAGATACAAAAGATAGAGCAGTAGCAAACCTAAATAGAGTAATGCTAAAGATGAGTGAATTAATTGACTTATATAATAAATCATACAGCAGATTTAAGCAGAAATCAAAAATATCATCTATTGTGTATAGACATATGCTAGAGTCTCAAAAAAAACATATAGCTTTCAATAGTGTAAAATAGAAGGTTTAATACCTACTTACTCTACTTTAATATACGCTAAACTCCTCATTTTCACTATTGATATTGTCACTACTATTATCTATATAGATACTACTGCTATAACTATCTTTATCTTCATTAATAACTGACTCTTGTATCATTTTATCATATCCATAAATATCTTTTCTAAAAAAGACCATACCATCTCTCTTAAATACTGTAAAATAGGCAGTTTGGACAACTAAAGGTTTCGTAAAACGCATTGTCTTATTTTTAAGAGTTTGTCTATATTTTGATATTTGAGCTATATCCTTAGGTTTTAGATATGGTTTTAACGCCTCTAACAACTCAAAAGGTTTTGATATTCTCATACAACCAGAACTATAAACTCTATATCTTCTCTCAAATAGGCTCTTATTATCGGTATCATGAAGATATACAGAGTATTTATTTGGAAACATAAATTTTATTCTTCCAAGGGCATTATCATCACCTGGATATTGAACAAATCTATATGGAATATGCCCTTTTTTCTCATCTAAATATGGTATTAGTTTATTAATATCTAAATTTTTTATCTCTTTCTTATCTTTCCAGCCATAAAATACATGAATATTATGCTTTTTCATATAGTCTGGCTCTTCCATAAGAGTTGGTATTAAATCTTTCCTAACTAGATTTTCTGGAATATTCCAGTTTGGATTTAGCTCAAGATATGTCATTTTACTTTTAAATATTGGGGTTGGTCTCTTATCTCTTCCAACAACTGCATTCATATGCAAAACAGACAACCCATCTTTATAATAGTCCATAGTAAAATCTGGAATATTTACTAAAATATACTCATCTGGAAATCTATTTGGAAAAACTTTCAATTTATCTAAATTTGTGATAATTGAGTCAACCAAGAGGGATATTGGCTTATTCATATAATATATAGTAACTTTATCTATAAGCCCGTTCTGCTCTAAATTGAACCTCTCTTTATATCTTCTTATAGCGTATTTCAATTTTTCATCAAATAGATTAGTATATCCATACTCCTTTGGATAATCTCCTTCAATAGCTAATCTCTTTTTTATTTTAACAATTTTACTGCTAACATCTCCTAGTTTTAAACCTTGAAAGTTTTTTGTATATGGTATCTTTGGGATATTTGGAGGAATACTCCTATACATCTCTAATGCATCTATTAAGTCACTGTGCCTCTTTGGAAGGGGAGTAAGGGAGTTAAATAGACCAACAATATTATTTTTTACTAGAGCATCAAATAACCTTTTTGTAGATGGAGGTTTTTTTATTACCATCTCCCAGACGGCTTTAATATCTTGAGTATCCTTTAACTCCTTTAGTTTGCTTTGAACCATATCCCAATTTACATCACTTTGCACAATAAATTTTGCAAGTGCTATATAACTTTTTGTCAATGCAATATCCAAAGTTGCCAACTCTTTACTATTTTGGTCTATATTCATATTATCTTGTAGTAGATAGTCATATTGATTTATTATATCTCTAAAAAAAAGTTTATTTTTATAGTTATAATATGGATTATTTAAAGCATCAACTAAGGTATGATAATTTTTTGCATGACCTACCCATAGAGGCTTATTCCCGTTTAGAGAATATAACCTCTTTACCTCTTTTGACTCATTCTCTAATTTTAAATTAATCTGTTTAGTAAGTAGTGACGCATGCAGAAAAGAGTATATTGAAATAAATAGAAGTATAATTCTCAAAACAATCCCCATTATTTGATTTTTTTAAAGTATATATAAAGATTTAGGAGAAATAAATATTTATATATATTTTAAATTGATAGAGAGGAGAATTAACCTCCTACTCTTAGAGAGTTATACTAAATTTAAAAACTATACTTTATACCAACATTAGCTCCCCAAGTTGAGTTGCTAGCACCAAAGTTTCTAAGATAGTTTACAACATCTGTAAATACAGAGATATTTGAAGTTACGCTATAATCAAGCCCATATCCATAAGAGAAACCTCCATTTGTTCCATCAAAAGGACTGCTTGGTGTTCCATGATGTAAATTACCTTCTACTGGATCAGACATATTTATACTTGAATATCCCAATAGTCCATAAACAGTTAATTTATTATCTAATTGAGGAAAAGAATATTTAGGCTTTAAATATATACCAAACTCAGTTAGATTATCTTGATTCTTATTCTCTCCATCAACAGATAGTGCAGCTCTTAATTCAGCCCCTAAATATTTCATAAAATCATAACCAGCTACAAAAGTAATTCCAGTTTGTCTATCCTGATAATCCTCTTCTCCAAATAGATTTGCATCATCATCTGCTCTTACTGCCATATCAGATACAGCAATTCCTAAATAGAATTTTCCATTTCCCAAACCAAGTCCACCAAATAGAGAAGAGGCATTACCTTTTGATGATGTATCCTTTTTTGGTGCTGGAGTTGATGCTGGAGTTTGAACTGGTGCTGGAGTTGATACTGGAGTTGCAATTGGAACCTCATCAACTGTTGTTGTAGTAGTTGTAAAATCCTCCACCGTTGTTGGTGTCGCTTCTTCTATAATATTATTTGCTTCTCTTTCAGCCTCTATATAATCTGTATTTTGAAAGTCTGTAACTCCACCAATGTCTCCACCCGCAAAACCCATACTACTAAATAGAGCAATAGCAACGATTGAACTTCTAAATTTCATAACTTAATCTCCTTGTATTTTTAGATTTACACAAGTATAACATATTTTCTTTATAAAAATATAATAAACGATTTAGAATATAGTAGATAATATTAAAAAAAATGTAACTATATTATATGCCTTTTTTAGTCTCCAAAAACTCCTTAAAAAGATATTTATGTTCATCTGGTAAGCTATAATATATATTATATGCTAACTCTCTTATCTCCCATAATGCACTCTTAGATGTTCTAAGTTTTAGGAAGTTTTGTAGGCTTCTAGCATTTATTGTCCAAGTTAATTCAGTTTTATAAGATTCGGGTAAAGCATACTTTGCAATATCATTTGATATACCACTTTTTAGAAGAGATTGGAGTCTATTTAATGCTTCAATTGATGCTCTATTTACATCCTCGCTACTTGTTAAAACAATATATTTATCTACCCTATCTAAGTCATTAAATGAAAATTGTTCCTCTGCTTTTAACTCTTTTAGAGTATATCTAGTTGACTTTACACTTAAACTAGCTACTCTATGTCGACTTAACTCTTGTAAAAGTGCTCTACTAATTCCTTTTATGTAGAACGTATATACTAAATGTTCAAGAGTTGATGAGTGTTTATACTTATTTCCAACCCTCTCAATTAACTCTCTATCTCTATCTCCTCCACCATCACTATTTTTAAAACTCTGCCAACATGTTCTAATAGCAAAAGAGCAAATATCAAGTGGCGTGTGGTGCATTAGGGTTATATCCATTTTAGACTCCGACTATTTTTAGAAATGCAATTATACTAAACTCTTTTTGATATAATTCTTCTTCAAATAAATTTAGGAAATATTTAATGCAGAAAATAAAAAATATTGCTGTTATTGCCCATGTTGACCATGGAAAAACAACTCTAATAGATAAATTACTTCAACAAAGTGGAACTTTTGCATCCCACCAAAAAGTTGAAGAGAGAGCTTTAGATAGTAATGATATAGAAAAAGAGAGAGGTATTACAATATTATCTAAAAATACTGCAATAGAGTATAATAGCTATAAAATTAATATAATCGATACACCAGGTCATGCCGATTTTGGAGGAGAGGTTGAGAGAGTTTTAAAAATGGTAGATGGTGTATTACTATTAGTTGATGCACAAGAGGGGGTAATGCCACAGACAAAATTTGTTTTAAAAAAGGCAATAGAGCTAAATTTAGTTCCCCTAGTTGTCATAAACAAAATAGATAAACCAACAGCAGAACCAGATAGAGTTATTGATGAGGTATTTGATCTTCTAGTGGCACTAGATGCAAATGAGAAACAGTTAGAGTTCCCAATTTTATACTCTGCTGGAAAAGATGGATATGCAAAATGGGAATTAGAAGATGACAATATAGATATGAAACCACTATTTGATGCAATTATTAAATATGTTCCATCTCCTAGTGGCTCAAAAGAGAATCCAACACAAGCCCAAGTATTTACTCTAGATAGTGATAATTTCGTTGGAAAGATTGGTATTGTTAGAATATTTAATGGAGAATTAAATAAAGGAGATGAATATATATTAGTCAAGGCTTCTGGAGAGAAGATAAAGTCTAGAATATCAAAACTAATAGGATTTAAAGGATTAAATAGAGTAGAGATACAAAATGCAGAAGCTGGGGATATTGTAGCTATTGCTGGATTTTCTGATATAGATGTTGGAGATTCAATATGCGATATAAAAGAGATAATTCCTCTAGACCCTATGCATGTAGAAGAGCCTACTCTATCAGTTGTTATATCTGTAAATGATGGACCACTTGCTGGAACAGAAGGAAAACATGTAACCTCAAACAAGATAAAAGATAGACTTCAAAAAGAGATGGAGACAAATATTGCTATGAAAATGGAGAGTCTAGATGACTCATCATTTAAAGTTTCAGGAAGAGGAGAGCTTCAAATTGCAATATTAGCTGAAAATATGAGAAGAGAAGGGTTTGAGTTTCTACTTGCTCGTCCACAAGTTGTAATTAAAGAGGAGAGAGGGGTTAGATTAGAACCTTTTGAGTATTTAGTTATAGATGTTCCAGAAGAGTTTCAAGGTACAGTTATAGAAAAACTTGGTAAAAGAAAGGCAGAAATGACATCACTTACACCAATGCCTGATGGAACAGTTCGACTTGAGTTTGAGATACCTGCTAGAGGGTTAATCGGTTTTAGAAGTGAATTTCTAACAGATACAAGAGGTGAAGGGATTATGAACCACTCTTATCTTGAATATAGACCATATAGTGGAAAAGTTGAAAGCAGAACAAAGGGAGCTTTAGTCTCAACAGAGAATGGAGAAGCTGTAGCATTTGCACTCTTTAACCTACAAGCTAGAGGAGTTTTATTTATAAAACCTCAAGATAAAGTTTATGTTGGAATGGTAATTGGAGAGTCTGCTAGAAGTGGAGACCTTGATGTAAACCCAATCAAAAATAAACAACTAACAAATATGAGAACAACAAGTGCAGATGAGGCTATAAAATTGGTTCCTCCAAGAGTATTAACCCTAGAGGGTGCTATGGAGTGGATTGAAGATGATGAACTAATAGAGGTAACTCCAAAAAGTATTAGGATAAGAAAAAAAGCATTAGACCCAATTATTAGAAAACGAGTAGCAAGAGATAAAAAAAAGGGTAAATAGGATATTTAGATGAAAAAAATCATAGCCATTTTTACTATCCTATCTATATTTGCAGTCTCAAATCCATATATTCCATATGAACTAGAGTATCAAATATCTGATATACCACTAAATAGAGAAGCTTATAGTATATATATAAAAAATATAGATAGTGGAGAAGAGATTGCCTCTTGGAATATATATAAACCAATGACACCAGCTTCTGTAATTAAACTTCTAACAGCATATGCTGGAGTATTGGGACTTGGATTTGATTATAGATGGGAGACAAAATTTTTTTATAGTGGATATATTAAAAATGGCACTCTACATGGAAATTTAATAGTTAAAGCCTCTGGAGACCCAACTCTAAAAACAGAAGATATTTATGATATCGTAAATAAAATAGAAAGCTTTGGAGTAAAAAAGATATTAGGAGATATTGTTATAGATAGAAGCCTATTTAAAGTGCCTTGGCAAAATAGCTCTAAGTTTGATAAAAATAGATATAGTCCATATAATGCTATGCCAGATGCCATGATGTTTAATGAGAGAAAAAGCACTCTATGTGTAACTCCAAATAGAAGAGGTATTAAATTAAACAGAGCAGATAATGATAGAAGCTACAAAATAGTTAACAGATTAAAAGTTGTCAATACATCTTGTAAAAAGGGCTATTCATGGCCAAAAGTTACAATTAAAACAGATACAAATCAACGCTCAACAATATTTTTAAGTGGAAAATTATCAAAGAGATGTGGGACTAGAAAGATATGTAAAGTTATAAGTATGCCACATCGTGCATTCTATTATGCTCTAAAGAGTGAATTAAATAGAAGAGGTATAAAGTTCCAAGGAACATTAAAACTTAAAAAAGTCTCAAACAGAGATAAGTATATGTTCTCTCACTACTCCCCAACTTTAAAAGATGTAATATCCATAATTTTGAAAAATAGTAATAATCTAGTGGCAAGACAACTATTTTTAACTATTGGAACCATATACTATAAACCACCAATCGATACTCTAAAAGCATCTAGTGCTGTTAAGAGAATTTTAAATAGCCACAACATACTAGCAGACAACTACACAGTTATACAAAACGGTCTGGATTATCTAGAGTATCTAGAGTATCGACAAGACTTTAGGCAAACCTTCTAGAGGATGCCTATGCCAATTATAGGTTTTGAATGGGTTAGAGTCTTTAGGCACTGCTGGAATTG
>AAUQ01000018.1_pt1 | contig 10566 bp, 16 predicted proteins | sample 268508 | NCBI WGS metagenome assembly AAUQ01 (sample SAMN02954288, study PRJNA17241) | epibiont metagenome | biome: aquatic; feature: single polychaete worm; material: epibionts; isolation source: dorsal surface of the deep sea hydrothermal vent polychaete worm, Alvinella... | host: Alvinella... | reverse complement strand
CCCCTATTAAGGAGGAAATATCCCGGCCTTTAAATACCCCCCCCCTCCAAAAATGAAGAAAAGTTACACCCTTGGGTTGGTCCCCCCGGTGAACCTAATCCGGCGGTTTCCCCAATCCAACTTAATGTAAAAAAAATGGGGTTCCCTTGGTAACATACCCCCTTGAATTTTAAAGGGAAAATTCCCCCCCATAAAGCCTCCAAGAATGGAAAACCCTCCCTAAGAAGGTTTCCAAGCCCCCAGGGAACTTTGGCCAAAGTAATTGGAAGAAATAAGCCCCCCCTTTAAGAATGGTTAATTGCCCGGAGACCCGGGTTGGAAGGGCCCCAAATAACCCTTTAAACCACCCTTAATTTCCTAACCTGGGGCTTTAGAGGGTTTTGTGTTAAATTGGGACCCCTTCCAACCCAAAATTCCTTTAGGCCCCTTGGAAAAAAGGAACCCCTGGTGGGCCTTCCCCCAATGACACCAAATAAACCTCCTAAATTGGTCCCCCTGAAAAATCCTTAAATCCTGGAACCAAGTTAATTTTGCCCCAACAACCAATCCAAAGGGCCAATTTTCCTCCTTCCTAAAGTTCAACCTCCGGCCTAATTAACCAAGCCCTTCCTAAATCCTCCCTCCTTTTTGGTTGGGAACCTGGCCCCTTGGGAAGTTTCCTAAGGTTAACTGGCACCTCCTTTGGCAACCCTTGGGAAGAACTGGCCACTAAATTGGTACCCCATAAGAATAACCATTTGTCCCGTCATCTGAGGGGAGTATCTTTACTCAATATCTTCTCCATATCCTCAACATTGAGTTCTTAAGAGGAATAACATACATTCTCTGCATATCCTCATCCTCTCCACGAACATCCATCTCTCTAACATACTCCTCCAACCTACTGACATTATCTCTACTACCTATTAATATAATTGAGTTACTAGCCTCATCTTTCATAACCGTAACTCTCTGGCTAGGAATATCTTGTGGAAATAGTGTTCTAGCCATTGTCTGAATATTTAGGAATATATTCTTAACATAGGCATTCCGAAGAGGGACAACCTTTGGTCAACTTATTGTCACCTATTCCTCTATCCGTATCTATCAAACCTGCCTTTAAATAAGCCCTTTAAGAAGTTTCCTTGGAAAATGCCTGTAAACTGCCCAATAGAATAATCAACTCCTAAATGGAAGAATAACCCTGGGCAACTCTTAGGGACAAGAGACCTTAATCTTGGGTTCTCATCACACCAGCATTTGGCTCCTATTGAGCTAAATATGACCGTCTGCATCGTCCCCTCATCAGATTGAACCCTATTCCCTCTTAATTGGTAACCCCTTACCTGGAGCCTCCGTACTCCTTATAACCTCATAGTAGTCCCCCTGATTTATCATCGTGAGCTTTTTAGTCTCAAGAATAGCATTCAGTAGGGGTATAAGGTCATCATTATCCAACTTATTATTGTTCAGATAGAATGATATCTTGCCCTTAACATCTTCACTAACAAGAATATTCTTCTTTGTCAACTTTCCAACCATCTCAATAAACTTCTTAATCTCCATTCCACCTATATTTATATTAAGCTGACCAGAGTTTCCCAATAGTGTAAATATCAACACCACCATAACAAATCTACTAATATATCTCATACTCCAACTCCATCTCTTGATTATTTCTCTCAACAGTTATCACTAAATCATCCATATCATCAATCTTTGTATAGATATTTAGTGCCGTATTGTAGTTATTTAAATCTCTTCCATTAATCGACTTCAGAATATCACCCCTCTTTAGACCGAGCTTCTCAAATACGCTACCTTTTTTAACAAAATTGACCTTGAAGCCATCAAGCTTACCACCACTCTTATGCTCCTCTATTCCGATATTCTTCCATATCTTATCTACATCATTAGTATAAGAGGATAGTAACTTCCTCTCTATCTTAGCTCCACTATCGCTAACCTCTATCCCTTTAATGGTATCTTGGGACTCTCCACCCCTACCATTAACCCTCTTTTCCGAACGATTAACCACACTATTTACGGCTCTACTTAGGGTAGTTGTTCCATGAATATTTAATGTGAACTCAACTCCACCCTTCTCAAATACTGCACTTCTTCCACTTACCCTAATGAGCTTAAAACCATCAATAGACTCTCCGATAGATAGAATCTTACTATTTGCACCCCTCTTTACAGTCACAACGGCATCACTATTCAGAGCCAATATCGCTAATAGTCTATAACCCTTCATGGAGACTCTAACTTTAGGTTTTGGGGTCGGCTTTGGAGTCGACCTCTTCTCAATAAGCTTTCCATCATATGCCAATTTACTACTATAAACTAGAGGCTCTACAACTCTATTCTCGATATGCTCAACCCCAGATGATGGGAGGTATAGATATGAGAGTATAAAATATACTATTTTTACAGATAGAGCTATAGATAGGATAGATATTAACCCCCCTACGAGGCTCTTATTAAAGACTCTTTTCATAGTATAACCCTTTTGCATCCTCTCTTAGCAATCTTCTAATATTTGGCATTAAATCTTTAGGGTTGTGAACCCTTATAAACAGCCTATTTGGATTAAAATATAATCCACCTCTAGCATCACCAAATGAGCTATTTAACTCAAGTGATATCTTGTATGGTTTAAATATATCAAACTTAATCTCAACTCTATCAATACGTTTTGATACTAAATCTCTATCTAATTGGCTAATATCTTCAGCAAACTCAACAGATTTAATCTCCAAAATATCATATAGGTAGAGTATACTTAAATCTAGAGATTTAACCTTTGCTACATATAAGTCTTTATAATATATCTTCGCATCTCTAATTGAGATACCAAATAGATTTGACTCAAAAAGCTCATCACTTATTGTAATTCCATTACTATTAAGCTCATGCTCCAGCTTATAGTATAGCTCCTCTTTAGGTGCAAATAGTATTAAAAATAGCATACTCAATATAGAACCGAAAATTAGCCTCTTTACCATCTGCATCTCAACTCCATCGAGTATAGCTCTCTATTGTCCCTATCTATCTTCAAATTATCTATGATAAATGGATTTTTAACCAGCAACTTTACAATCCTATTTAAATCTTTTGAACTTAAGTCCCTATATCTCACCTCTACACTCTTTGTTCTCTTCTTAAAGCTTGATATCTTCTTCTCTGAGACAATATTTTTGAACTCTAAAGCTCTCTTATGTGTAGCTCTATCTCTCCAAAATCTCTTAAGCTCAATAATTCTATTTATCTCATCAATAGACCTCTTTATCTCCCTCTGCTTCTCTATATATATATTTGAAATTGATATCTTATAGAAGAGGGCATAACCTGTAAATATTGTAACGAGTAGAATTGTCAACTCATTTCTAAAACTCTTTAAAATATTCAAAATTGAAACTCCCTCTTTAATCTAATAGAGCTACCCTCTCTCTCTATCTGGAAATTCTGCTCCTTTAGATATCTATTATTAAATAGTGGTCTTAGACGGCTAAATCCACTAGGAGATTCGATAAGGGCAGATATAGCCCTACCATCCAGAGATAGCTCCTTTATATATAGATTTGGGTTACGAGATACAGCCTTTGATATAGCACCTATGGCACTCCTCTTAACCCTCTCCTCTCTATCTATAGGCTCATATTGGGATAGTATACTCTCCCTAATCCTACTGGAGGATAGTTTAGGGTTCTTGTCAAGTAGCTCCTCCACCTTCTGCTCCTGAAGCTCAATTGCCCCCTTTAACCTATTCCCCTCAACCATGAGAATAATGGCAAATAGGAGTAGAATTATAGAGAGTGTAACTGTATGTTTAAATGATATTAGGGAGAGAGAGCCACCTATCGAAACCCCATTTTTTAGAGGTAGTTTAGATATATCTAGGTTGATATACTCAACACCCCTATCCACTATACTTTTTGGGACTATAGTTGTAATTCCATCAATATCAACTAGAGCGTAACTATCCCCAATCTCAAGAGGGGACTCAAGATATCTATTCAACTCCTGTGCAAAATATATCTTTCCAACCTGATACCTATTTAGACCCCTCTCCTCCACGAATTTGAATATATCCTCAATATTAAATGCGAAGAAGTGCCAATCCTTACCATCTTTATATACGGCAAATTGGTACCCCTCTATATCCTCTATATAGTCATCAAATAGAGATGGTGCTATCTGTTTAGCCTGATATGCAAATTTAACCTCTAAATCCTCCTTTAAGGATGTGTAGAATTGAGGGGTTAGGAGAATATCTACGCCTCTACCCTTCTGGATAGAGATATTTGGCATATCTCTATATAGCACCACTCTACTATTAGAGCTCCCCAATAAACTCAAAATTTAAACTCCTCTCATCTGAATAGTCAAATTTAAAACCGTAATATCCATCTCTATAGAAAAATCTCTCTTCACACCTCATAGCATTTAGTGGTTTATCTGAAAATAGTTTTCCATTAAATGCAGTATCTCCACCACCATCTGCTATAAAATCTTTGAGACCACCACCTTTTCTATCCTCACCACTAGATGACCAGTAATCCTTTACACTATCTATAGGAACATCAAAGATGATAGATACCAGCTCAGCCGTTATGTAGTGGCCATCAATTTTAGCCTCTTCAGTTACATCTAAAAATATAAAGTATCTATCCCAATTGATACTATATATCTTCTCATCTTGGGTCTTAAAAAAGTAATCATCAACTATTAAGTTAAACTCCTCTCTGGAGTATATACCTGCTCTTCTCTTCAATCTACCCCTTTCAGATAGCTCAGTTCCATTCACAGCCGAATAGACCATATCTACAAATAGGTCGGCCTCTTCAATATTGTGCCTCTCTAGAAGTTGCTCTAAAACCTCTTTTGCCAACTCAAACCTCTCTGTATCTCTCTTTGTAAACTTCTCATTTAGCCAATTTATCGGAATGGCAACTAGAAGAGGTTTACAGCTCAATACAATATTAAATCCACTCTTATTCTCTTTGAGATTGAGAGGTATAGTATATATCAGCTCTATCTTTCTCTTATCAACTTTCCCTTTCGGAAAAAACCTTTTCAATACCGTTACTGTATTCTTATATAGGAGATTTCCTTGAATAGTAGCCGATACCACCCCACTACGCTTCTGGACAACCTCAAGATATGAGAATGAGACTGCTACGATAGATAGTATGGAGGCGATAATTAAAAGTGTTATAAAAAGTGCGATACCTTTTCTCTCTATTTTATCCATTATAAAGCTCAATTCAAGTAAAATCAGCAATATTATAACTAAAACTATCTAAGGGATTTTCAATATGGACAAAGTTTACAATAATAGAGAGATTAAATTTCTATTTTCAGATTTAGAGATAGATGGTCAAAAAAATTTTAAATCTAAGGCTATTAAGAGGGGAGGATTCTCCCTAATTGAGCTACTTGTTGTTATACTTATATTGGGGCTACTTGTTGGACTTGTTGCTCCAAAGGTCATTGGGCAGGGTACTCAAGCTCAGATTAAGTTGGCGTGTACACAGATGGGTGCAGTGAAGGAGGCTCTAAAGATGTTTAAGCTTGATAATGGAAAGTATCCAGATACAGATGAGGGGCTTGAGGCACTAATATCAAATCCAGACCCAGATAAGTATCCAAACTACTCAGGCTCACCATATCTGGAGAAGCTACCTAAAGATCCATGGGGAAAACATATGACATATATCAGTACGGGACAGGATTTTAAAATTATAAGCTTTGGACCAGATAGGGCTGAGGGTGGTACTGGAGATAATAGCGATATTGAGTTTCCAAAGTGTAGCGAGTAGAGTTTGACAATTAAGGGTAGATGGGGATTTACCCTAATAGAGTTAATTATAGTAATAATAATTATCTCTACAATGAGCTTTATGGTATTCTCCGAGAATATGGGTGGTGGTGTTAAGGATAGGGAGAGGGTATCTCCCTTAAATTTAAGGCAGAGCATCCGTAAATTGGCAAATGGGGAGCAGATTACACTATTCTGTATAGATAGGTGCAGAAGTTGCTATATCATGAGAGGTCGAGGTGATATCCAGAAGTTTGAGGTCGATATCAACTTCGGTATGGATTTTAAAGTATATACTCTAGATAGGGGTGGTGAGCTTACACCTATTGAGGATTTCGGAAGGGTAGAGGATAGAAAAGTCTGCTTCAGATATACCCTCTATAGAAATGGTAGTGGTAGTAAATATGTTCTATCAAATAGTGAAGGTCTCTACTATCTCCCAAGCTATTTCGGAAAAGCTCAGATGGTCGATGATATGGATAGTGCCAAAAAGCTCTGGTTAAGAGAGGAGTTTGATTTAAAAGATGGTGGAAACTACTACTAGAGATTTTAGAGGAGCATTTACACTTATAGAGATAATTGTCTCTGTGACAATAATATCTATTGTTGTAATTGGAGCTATGAAACTGCAAGATAGGAGTAGAGATATGGCTATATATATTCAGGAGAGAGGGAAGAGTGAGCTTGATAACTCTCTATTCCTGACGGCTGATATATCAAGATTTGATGGCTTAAATAGGAGTGCCTATGATACCCTTCGTGATGAGTTTAAGTTGAGCGATGAGAGTAGAGAGCTACTTAAGAGTATAGAGAAGAGTATCAACATAACGGAAGATAGAGATATGCAGATTAAGGGTAGCTCTGGAGAGGTTCTATTTACATTCTATACACATGAAATTCTCCTCAAAGGGAGATATCCTGCCAGATATTTCACATTTAAATAGGAGGTATATCTATATGTTTGATACACTTAGAAAGCTATATGGTGCAGGTATAATATTCTTCTACTACTTTAAATACCCAATTGTTATCGGGCTTCCAATCCTATATTATGGATTGGACTACTCCCAGAATATGGTTATGAATATATTGTGGCTATACTCTCTACTACTTATATTTAAGGATATATCAATAATGCTTATCCGTTATCTAAGATAACGTTTAAGCTCTATTATATTCCCATCATAATATATGCTCTTACCAGATACAAAACTACTTGAATCTATCTCTGGAAATCTATATACATCTGTCTTTGTGAAGTTTCTATTTGTCACAATCAGATACCCCTGCTTCTCAAGGGCAAATAGTCTATCTCCATGTAGAGTACCAGCTACAAAGTGTGCAAACTTAAACTTCTTCTCATCTTGAACTCTCAATAGGGTATCTGTTCTCAATATTCTTCCATCTTTCAAGAATATAAATATATTACTTCCATCAATCGCAACTTCCGAAATCTCCTCTTCCAGCTCCTTAATCCCTATATCCCCAAGGGTAACTATCTTATGTGGAGTAGATGCCACTATGAAGTTACCAACTCTTTTTAGAAAAATAACATTATTTAGAGAGCTATTTGAACTTACAAGCACATGTTTTATGACTCTATTTGATTTTAAATCAAAAATGACCAATTTACCATTTAGAAGAGGAATTACAATATAGTTATCAACAAGTATCGGATTTGCCACTCTACCATCTATACTATATATAATCTGAGACTTATCATTAAACTCTATCTCTCTACTCCTTAAATTATATACCCCATAGCTATTATCCTTCAGAAGATATATCAATCTATCCTTTACCAGTGTACCGGCTAGTAGTGGATTTGGGAGCGTAATCTCCTCTCTTCTACTACCTCTCAAAATTATAGATTTTTTAGATTTTGTAGCGATGATAGAGCCATATGGGGTTCTGTTTATAAACATCTCCCCACCCTTTAGGTTCAGCTTAAGTTTAAGTTTTGGGGTGAGGGTAGAGCCACTACTTAGAGTTGCCCCATCTCTACTTAAAAATCTTATCTCATCAGATGTTCTACTGGTAACTCCACCTTTAACCTCATCTGGATTGAAGTATTGTTTAGAGCTACAGCCACTTAGGAGAAGTATCGCTATGGTTGTAGTGGTTAGAAGAAGAGCTCCTCTACCCATTATATCCCTTTGATAGTGTAGTGTAGCATAACTTTAGATATATCTGAGAGTTTTGAGTCTGCTCCAATCAACTCAAGTTGACTCCTTCCACTCTCTACATCTCCATCTTTAATATATCTATAGGCGTTATATAGCGTAGATAGCTCACTATATAGTATAGAGTTTACCTCCAAATTCTCTAAAATGGATAGATGATAACCTGCCACATCTCTAACGATATCACTCTGGCTAACTCTAAGAGCCTTAAGTGTCTCAATATCTCTATCCTTAATAGCCACTCTATATCTATATAACTCAAAAAGCTTTGGATTCTTCTCCTCTAAGGTCTTAAGTGCATCTCTATCATCTGGATTATTTAGAAGTTTAAGATATGCACTATTTGCACTCTCCAATCTACTCTGCTCTATTGCATCTGAAATCTGAACTCCAACTACCGATATCACTATTGCACTAACTAGAGCCATCACCTTATATTTATGTTTTTTATAGAACCTCTCAACCTTGAAAGCAGATGCCAACATCTGCTCATCAGCACTCAACTCCTGTTTAACTCCACTTATACTCTTCTTGATATCCATACTATCGGCTCTACTTAGCTTTCTCTAAATATTTTCCCTCGGATGTATCCACCTTTATCCTATCACCCTCCAACACAAAGAATGGAACTTGGACAGTAGCACCACTCTCCAACTTTGCAGGTTTTTTTCCACCTTGAGAGTCACCCTTAAAGTTTGGAGGTGTCTCAACAACTTCATATATAAAGGTTTGTGGTATCTCCACAGATATAGCCTTTCCATTATGGAAGAGTATCTCTATCTCCATTCCATCCACCATGAAGTTAAATATCTCCTTTCCAACTTGGTCATGGGTTAACCCTATCTGGTCATAAGTTGTGGTATCCATAAACTGCAACATATCTCCATCATCATATAGATACTGCATACTCTTCTTCTCCAAATCTGGTACATTGAACTTATCCCCTGCATGGATTGTCCTCTCAATTACCTTACCTGTAGCCAAATTTCTAATTTTAACTCTAACAAATGCAGCACCCTTTCCCGGTTTTACATGTTGAAACTCTATAACCTTAAATGGGTTACCATCTATCTCCAATCTGACACCCTTCTTGAGGTCACCCATAGAAATTGTTGCCATATATTACTCCTAAAAATTTTGAGAAATTATATCATACTTAATCATATATTACTAAGCTGTAGATAGTTAACCCAAAAGATTGTTATTTAAAGTTTTTTTTTATTAATTTTTAATATATATATAATGAACAGTGGAGTATAATAACATATATAAACAAAAATAGTTAAAGGAGAAGAGAGTGAACTTCTACAAGACAGATATAGAGGGTCTTATAATATGTGAACCTCAACTCCATGGAGATAGCAGAGGCTACTTTATGGAGACATTTCGTCAGGATAAGTTGGAAAATCTCTTAGGCTACAGGATAAATTTCTGCCAAGATAATGAGTCCAAAAGCGATAGAGGAGTTTTAAGAGGACTCCACTATCAGCTACCCCCATATGCTCAGACAAAACTTGTGAGGGTCGTAAAAGGTAGGGTTTTAGACGTAGCTGTAGATATAAGAAGAGGTAGTCCAACATTTGGTCAACATATAGCTGTAGAGCTTAGTGGAGAGAATAGGAGAGAGCTTCTAATCCCTAGAGGGTTTGCCCACGGCTTTGTGGTGCTTGAGGATAATACAATCTTTGCATATAAGGTGGATAGCTACTACTCTCCAGAGAGTGATAGGGGGATACTATATAGTGATATAGATTTAGATATAGATTGGAGGCTCGATAGAGATGAGATTATACTCTCGGATAGAGATAGAGTCCACCCCAAACTCAATGAGGTTATAGAGCTATTTGAGTATGGAGCGAACTACTATGTTTAACATATTGATTATAGGAGCTAACGGTCAACTCGGCATGGAGATAAAGAGTTTGGCAGGTGACTACCCATATAGATTTACATATACAGATAGAGAGATGGTAGATGTCACAAGAGTAGAGTCTATAAAATCATTTGTTAAAGATAGAGATTTCAATCTAATTATAAACTGCTCAGCATATACAGCTGTAGATAGAGCCGAGGAGGAGAGGGAGTTATCATATATGGTAAATGGTCTAGGTGTGAAAAATCTGGCAGAGGTATCCAGAGAGTTTAATATATCACTTATACACATCTCCACAGACTACATATTCAGGTGGAGAGAGTTCAAGGACCCATATGTTGGCACGATGATACCCCCCAAATTCCAAAAGAGATATATTATTGGGAGAGAGGTTAAACTTGGGAGGGGGGCAGATTGGCCATTGGAGAAGGATTATTAGTTCCCAGGATTAACTCCAGTTAAATTATTAGAACCATTCATTGGGTTATTACTTCAAAATATTGGGGGAAGAAAACTTTTTGGTCAATTAGGTATGGGTGGAGACTTTGGGAAGAGGGAGCAGAAAGGAGTCTCCCATTAATACTATTTTGACCCAGATAGGGTTCTCCCAAAATTTGGTGGAAACTTTAAGTTAAGACGGATATTGGGTAATCGGTCCAAAGGATTGGTAACCAGAGGTGTGAGATTTACCCATATCAAAATGGGGA
>AAUQ01000017.1_pt1 | contig 10606 bp, 14 predicted proteins | sample 268508 | NCBI WGS metagenome assembly AAUQ01 (sample SAMN02954288, study PRJNA17241) | epibiont metagenome | biome: aquatic; feature: single polychaete worm; material: epibionts; isolation source: dorsal surface of the deep sea hydrothermal vent polychaete worm, Alvinella... | host: Alvinella... | reverse complement strand
CCTAAAAAAAAAGCCCAAGTAAACCCCAAGGCCCCCAAAGGGGAACCAAAACTTAGAGGGAAAAAAAAGCCAAGAGGAAAAAGATAAAAACCAAAATAGGAGGAAAATTAAAAGGGGAAGGATCAAACCCTCAACAAAATGGTAAAACCCCCAGGTAGAAAGCCAAACCAAAAAAAGAAAAGGAAAAGAGAAAAATGGGTAAAAGAAAAAGAAATGAAGGGAACAAATTCCAAACCCAACGGTAAAACCCAACTTGCTGGAGGATAACCACATGAACAAGGGAACCTGTTGGGAATCTGAGGGACAGAAGAATGAAGTAGATATATGGGTATGTGAAGCAAAGATTTTGAAAAATTGGGGGGATAGAGTAGAGAGGGGAGGGATGACCTATATGAGATAGAAATCGGGCAGAGTTTGATATCATGAAGTCCCAAGCTGACCTTATGTTGGAGCAGTCTAAAATTGTGGTTGAGTTCTGGAGAAAGAGGTTAGAGACCATCAATATTAAGAGGGAGAGGCTTAAGAAGAGGCAGAATATAGACTTTATAGATTTAGATGATCTGGAGGCTCAAGCAGAAAATATTCAATCTATGTTAGATGCTGCACAGGTTATGGTAAAGGAGGCGACAATAAAGGCAAAGCAGTTGGCAACTGTATATAACTATCTTAAGATGAAAGCTCCTGCCGATGGTGTTGTTGTTCAGAAGAATATTAAGGTTGGAGATATGGTTATGCCTGGTATGCTCACAATAATGATTGTGGATACTGAGGATTTGGAGATAGATGTCTCAGTATCGGAGAGTCTAATATCAAAGGTTAGGGTAGAACAGAGCGTTCTCATTGAAATTCCATCAATAAGCTATAGAACCATGGGAAAAATTAAGGCTGTAATACCAGATGCAAATCCGATGACACATAAGATAAAACTTAGAATATCCTTTGATAAGGGGGATAGAAATATCTTCCCTGGTATGTATGCTCAGATTACATTGAGGGGATAGAGTAGATATATATCCAAACTCCCCTCAATCCCCTTTTTTATAAATAATAGTTGAGCTTTAGTCTATTTTTGATAGAATTCCAAGATTATTATGGTAAAAGGATTGTAATGAATATTACAGCAGTAAAAAGTGATAGTGCAAACATATCGGTCACAGCAAAAATTGAAAAGAGTGACATTGAAAAAGAGATAAATAAGATAGCCAAAAGGTTGGCAAAGAGAGAGAAAATTGATGGTTTCAGAAAAGGGAAAGTTCCAGTATCTATAATTAAAAGAATTTATGCTGATAATCTATCACAAGAGGCTGAGAGTAGCCTTATAGGTAGAGTTATAGATGAGTCAATTAAAAAGGTTGATGCTAAGAGTGAAGATGTGATAGGAGAGCCACACTTCAATAGGTATGATAAGTCAGATAGTGGAATAGATGTTGAGCTTATAATATCCCTGAAACCTGTAATAGAGAAGAGAGACTATAGAGCTTTAGCACCTAAATATGAAGAGCCTAAAGTGGAGGAGAGTGAGATAGATGAGAGGCTAAATATGTTAGTTGAGCAGAATACTCCATATAGAGAGGTTAAAGATGGTGATGCTTCTCTACAAGAGGGAGATCAGGCTAAGTTTGACTTTGTAGGTAGAGTAGATGGAAAAGAGTTTGAAGGTGGAAAGGCTGAAGGGTATGAGCTTGTCATAGGTTCAAAGCAGTTTATAGCAGGTTTTGAAGAGCAGATGGTTGGTATGAAGAGAGGAGAGAGTAGAGAGATAAAAGTTAAATTTCCAGAGAACTACCAATCAAAAGATTTAGCTGGAAAAGATGCAATATTTAATGTGACCCTAGACTCTTTCAAGAGAAAGAGAGAGGCTAAACTAGATGCCGATATGATTAAGAGAATCTTCCCTAGCGAAGAGAATCCAGATGAGAAGATTGCAAGAGAGCATATAAAGAATCAGCTAGAGAATGAGAAACTCATGGAGATATACCAGAACAGATTAAAGCCTGAATTTATAGCTACACTTGTTGAGAGTTACAACTTCGACCTACCAAAAAATATTGTGGAGAAGGAGATTGATGCTCAGCTAAACCAGAAGGCTCAAAGTATGAGTTCAGAGGAGCTTGAGGAGCTGAGAAGAGATGAGAAGAAGCTAGAGAAGTTGAGAGAGAGCTTGAGAGAGGATGCCGTAAACTCCGTAAAGGCTACATTCCTTATAGATGCCTTGGCAAAAGAGGAGAATATCAGTGTGAGTGATGGAGAGGTTGCTCAGACGATATACTATGAGGCGATGATGAGTGGTCAAGACCCAGAACAGGTTATAAAGTATTATCAGGATAACAATCTAATTCCTGCAATTAAGATGGGGATAGTCGAGGATAAACTATTCTCAAAAATTTTAAAATTGGATAGATAATGAGCTATATTCCATATGTAGTAGAGCAGACTGGGCGAGGGGAGAGAAGCTACGATATATACTCAAGACTCTTAAAAGATAGAATTATAATGTTGAGTGGCGAGGTCAACGACCAAGTGGCATCAACGGTTGTAGCTCAACTCCTATTTCTAGAGGCTCAAGACCCAGATAAGGATATCTACTTCTATATAAACTCTCCAGGTGGAGTCATAACATCTGGTCTATCTATGTATGATACTATGAACTATATTAAGCCAGATGTTGTAACTATCTGTATAGGACAGGCTGCATCGATGGGGGCATTTCTACTCTCTTCTGGTGCAAAAGGGAAGAGATATGCACTTCCAAACTCTAGAATTATGATACATCAACCATCAGGTGGGGCACAGGGGCAATCTACCGATATTCAGATTCAGGCGAAGGAGATACAGAGGCTGAAAGATACTCTAAATGAGATAATGGCTGAAAATTGTGGAAAAACCCCAGAGGAGCTGGAGAGAGACACAGAGAGAGATAATTTTATGTCCGCTCAAGAGGCTCTAGAGTATGGTTTAATAGATAAAATTCTTACAAAAAGTTTCGCCTAATAGAGGTTAAGGAAGATATTTTAAATGATAAGAAGAGTTGTAATATATCCAGATAAGCGACTAAAAGAGATATCAAAGGAGGTTAAATCCTTTGATAGTGAGCTACATAAGCTTCTTGATGATATGTATGATACGATGATAGATAAGCGAGGGGTTGGACTTGCCGCTATTCAGATTGGAGAGGCTCGAAGGGCTTTAATTATAAATATACCTATAGAGAGTGCTCCAGAGGGGAGAGAACAGCCGAAAGAGAATACTCTAGAGATTATAAACCCAAAAATAGTAGAGAAGAGGGGGAGTCAGAAGTTTCAAGAGGGTTGTCTAAGTGTACCTGGTTTCTATGAAGATGTGGAGAGAGCAGAGTACATATCGATTGAGTATTATGATAGATATGGAGATAGAAAGAGCTTAAGTGATAGTGGTTTTCTGGCTGTTGCAATTCAACATGAGATAGATCACCTAGATGGTAAAATCTTTGTGGAGAAGCTCTCATTTATAAAAAGAAAGAAGTTTGAAAAGGAGTGGAAGAAGAGGCTGAAGAGTAACCTTTAAAATTCAATAGCCACTACTGCAACTGCAAATCCTCCATCATGAGCAATTGAGAGAGAAGATGCTCTAATATTAAATCTCTCTCCAGCCTCTACAGATAGCTTAAAGTGTGGTTTTCCTCTCCTATCTTTAGATATTGTAATATCCAAAAATGATAAATCTCTACCAATTCCACACCCCAAAGCCTTTGATATCGCCTCCTTTGATGCCCAATACCCTGCAACACTCTGAACCCTATTTAAATTTAGAGTATCCCTCTCCTCTTGATTAAATACTCTATCTAAAAATCTATCTCCAAATCTCTCTAATGACTCTTTAATTCTATCTATTGATACTATATCTGTTCCAATTTGCATAAATGTAAGTTTATCAAAATATAAGGTAAAATATCTAAAAAAATAAAAAGAGAGCTATGGAAGCTATATTTACATTTATCGGAAAGCCGTTCGTTGCACTATATAATCTTATGGATAGATTTGGACGATTTATAATATTTCAACTAAAGCTATTTCCTCTATCCCTAAGAAGACCTTGGAGGGTAAAACAGATTTTTGAGCAGTTGGATGTTATAGGTGTCGGAACTGTATCTGTAATATTTTTAACCGCACTATTTACAGGGATGGTTGAGGCTGTTCAGCTCTATCAGGGCTTTAGTAAATTTGGGGCAGAGGGATTTATGGGATATACAATTTTTATCTCAATTACGAGAGAGTTAGGACCAGTATTTACATCTCTGATGGTAATCTCAAGGGCGATATCCTCTATGTCTGCAGAGCTTGGAACAATGAGAGTTACAGAGCAGATTGATGCAATTGAGACATTGGCAGTTGACTCAAAAAAGTATCTCTTAATTCCAAGAATTATCGCTACAATGTTATCTGTCCCCATGCTAGTTATATTCTTTGATTTCATATCAAATCTAAGTGCCTTTTTAATATCTTGGCTCATGTTGGATTTAAACCCTGTAGCCTATGTAGATACAATAAAACAGCTTCTATCACTCTCAGATATTGGAACAGGTCTAATTAAGGGGGTTGTATTTGGCTACTTTATGGGGGCAATAGGGGCATATATAGGATATTTTACATCTGGAGGAGCTAAGGGGGTTGGAATATCTACAACTAAAGCTGTTGTTCTATCTGCAGTTACCATATTTATAGCAAACTACTTTCTATCTACAATATTTATGATACTAAACTGGTAGTATCTACCTATTGTAGTTTTTCATAGCCTGTTGAGCCTCTCTCATCTGAGTTTTTCTCTTTAGAGTCTCCCTCTTATCATGAAGCTTTTTACCTTTTGCCAAAGCTATACTCACCTTGGCAAGATTTCTACTGTTGAAGTAGAGGCTAAGAGGGATAATTGAGTAGCCATCTTTCGTTGTCTTCCCATAGAGTTTATCCAACTCTCTCTTATGGAGTAGAAGCTTTCTTGGACTTCTACTATCTCTCGCAAAGTTTCTATTTGTGGTCTCAAGGTAGCCTATATGGGCATTCATTAGATATAGCTCCCCTTTGATAAATCTACAGAATGAGTCCTTTAGATTTACCTTTTTAGCCCTTAGTGCCTTAACCTCACTCCCCTCAAGAACAATACCAGCCTCATACTTCTCAATAATTTCAAAGTCGTGGTATGCCTTCTTATTTGTAGCTATACTCTTCGACATATACTACTTTTTAGTCTTATTTGCCTCTTTTGGCTCTACTTTTACAGGCTCTTTTTTTGCCTCCTGCTTAGTAGCTTTCCCCTTTTTTAGACACTTAGCGTTCTTATTCTCCTTTTTGATATTATCTATGATAGATTTACCAAACCCCTTAATCTTCAGTAGGTCATCTACAGACTTTAGCTTATTCTTTTTTCTATACTCTATAATTGCTGTAGCTTTCTTCTCTCCAATACCCTTTATACACATTAAATCTTTTTTAGATGCTGTCTGAACATCCATAGCAGAGAATAGAAATGAGGCACTTATACCCATTAATAGTAGTACTTTTTTCATAAGTTTTCCTTTTTATAATATTTTTTTGTAGTTGATAATTATATTTAATAAAGTTTAAAAGATATTGAAACCATCAATTTTTTAGAGTTTTCCATACCGATATCGCCTGAAAATGCTCTTTCACATCGTGACATCTAATGATATCTGCCCCATTCTCAAGAGCCTTTAAATGTATAGCTAAAGTTCCACCCAACCTATCATCTACATCGGAGGGGACAATATTATCAATTAGAGATTTCCTACTAGCCCCAATCAATATTGGAGAGCCAAACCTCTTGAAGTGGCTTAGGTTTCTAATAAGCTCTAAATTATCTCTTAGACTCTTCCCAAACCCAATACCAACATCTATAATAATATCATCTATCTTTAGTCCAAACTTTAGGGACTTCTCTATCCTCTCCTCAAAAAAATCTGATATATCCAATATAACATTATCATATTGTGGATTATCCTGCATATTTTTTGGCTCTCCCTGCATATGCATTATAGAGAGCTTTGCACCATAATCTACAGCAACTCTTATGACCTCATCATCAGATGCACCTCTGATATCATTTACAATTTTAAAACCACTCTTTAGAGCATACTCAATAACCTTGGGGGTGTATGAGTCTATACTAAATGTGGCATTCTCATATAACCTCTGCTCCCTTATCGTGTCACATATCGGCTTTACCCTTCTAAGCTCCTCCTCAATAGGGACACCCTCCGAGTTTGGTCTAGATGATACCCCACCAATATCTATGATATCTGCTCCATCTCTAATCAGCTTCTCAATCTGGGCTATAGCCTCCCCCCCCTTAAAACGGCTTTTACCATAAAAACTATCACCATTCGCATTAACTATCCCCATAATCTGAGTTGGAAAATTCCTATCCTCTTTTAAAAATCTCTGAAGCTCCTCTGCCACCTCTCTCAATCCAAACGGTTGTAGAAGCTCCTTGTGGGATAGTATCTCTATATTTTTTCTATTTCCAATAAGTATACAATCATATCTATCCCTATTACACAATATAGCCCCTGCAGGTGTTGCAACCTCTGCTCCGATACTCAGAGCATCCTGTTTTAATATATTTACTGCTGGTCTCTTTAAATCTCTAATGTAGAAAAAGAGAAGCTCCATCTTATTAGATATAATCTCTATACCCCTCTTATGGACACCAAGCTCCTTTAGTACCCTCTCTCTACTATATATATCTCCCAATCTATATATTCTCATCTAAAACCTCACTACTTAAGTTTATATCCAATTCCCCAGACGGGAACAATATATCCCCCATCACCATCTGGGTCTATCTTCTTTTTTAATCTATTAATTGCCACATTTATCGTCTTCTCATGAGGCATCTCATCTATCCAACACTCTTTTAACTCATCTCTTCTTAGTGGATGTTTCGGATTTTTTATAAATAGCTCTAAAAGATTAAACTCCAAATTTGTAAGCTCTATCGATGAACCATTTATATTTAAGAGCCTTCTATCTAAATCTAGTACCAAATCTCTATATCTCAATTTACCCTCTCTTCTCAACAGAGAACGCCTCAATATAGCATCAACTCTAAATAGTAGCTCCCTTATCCTAAATGGCTTTGTGATATAGTCATCTGCTCCACTCTCAAACCCCTCATCTATATCTATATCTCTACTCTTTGCCGATAGGAAGATTACAGGTATATCATACCCCAACCCCCTTAAGTGTCGTATAAATCTACTCCCCTCAACATTCGGAAGATTTCTATCTACAATCATAAGTGATACATCCTCCTCCTCTAAGAACTGTTCAACTTTAGATGTGCTTAGAAAGCCTGTCACTCCATATCCACGCTTTAGTAGATGGTACTCTAGAAGCTCTAATATATCCTCCTCATCCTCAATTATGACAATCTCAATATTGGAACTTCTCATATCAAAATTTATATACTGTATTTAACATGAAGTAGTTTATCTCCCTATTCATCTTCTGAAAACCTAAACTGAAGCCACTTCTACGATTTACTTGAAATATTATCTCCACCCCATATCCAATTCCATCATCTCCACTCTCATTCTTCGCATATCCAGCTTTAGCCTTAAATGCTGTAGAGTTGTTTAGTGGAATTAGATATGTTGGAAATATGTATAGTGCAGAGAAGTTTTTCTCATCTCTACTCTTTTTACTTTTAGATTTATAGAAGCTCTGGACATAACCCCAATCAAACCCAAATTTACTAAAATCTATATAGCTATAGCATATGTGGAGAGCTTGACTATTCTCATAGTTATCTATATTTTGGTGTATTATACCTGCAGATATGAAGGATTGGCTATTCTTTGCAGAGAGTGAGGATATAAATATGGCTATCAAGATATATCTCAATATTACCCCTTCAAGATTTTTTATATATTATATAATAAAATGAGCCATAAACGATAGTAAAGTAAAAAAGCTGTAACATCACTTCTAAAAATTTATGGAAAAGTGTAATGGATTTAGCAATCATAGGTGCAGGAAAGTGGGGACAGGCTCTATATCACGCTTTTAGTCAGAAAAATAGCGTTGTGATAACCTCTAGACGTAAGAGGAGCATTGAGAACTTTGTTCCACTGGGAGAGGCACTAAAGAGGGAGTATCTGGTAGTTGTGATTGAGGCTCAAGCTGTAAGGGGGTGGCTTGAGGGTAGCTTTATAGATGGAGGGCAGAAGTTTCTTGTAGCCTCAAAGGGTATTGAGACATCTACAGGGGCATTTCTAAATGGCGTATATGGTGACTATGTAGATTTGGATAGAGTGGCATTCATATCTGGTCCATCATTTGCAAAAGAGGTTATGGCATCACTCCCAACGGCTCTAAAGGTGAGTTCATCAAATATGGAACTTGCTAAGAGATATAGCGATGCCTTTCCAGACTACATAAAGGGGTATGTCGATAGCGATGTTATAGGTGCAGAGATTGGAGGAGCATATAAGAATGTAATTGCCATAGCTGGGGGGGTCTCTGATGGTCTAAGGCTTGGAAATAATGCTAGAGCATCACTCATATCTAGAGGTCTTGTAGAGATGAGCCGTTTTGGAGAGTATTTCGGAGCAGAACAGAGTACATTTCTATCTCTTGGTGGAGCAGGAGACCTATTTTTGACGGCAAGTTCCAAACTATCAAGAAACTATAGAGTTGGACTAGGGTTGGCAGAGGGTAAGAGTGTAGAGACTATTCTAAAAGAGATTGGAGAGGTTGCAGAGGGCATTGCCACAACGGAGGCTCTATATCTAATTGCAAAGAGGAGAGGTATATATCTACCTATTGCTGAGGAGGTCTATATGATGTTGAGGGGGAAAAATCCTCTAGATAGTGTAAAAGATTTATTAAAAAATTAATATAATTGGATAAAAAAGGAGTTAAATATGAGTAGTGGTTGGGGGTGTCAATACCTTACTAAGATTGAAGATGAGAGTGAATGGTGCATTAGACTTAAACATAAGTGTAAACCTGGCTGTAGTGGCTGTGTACTATATGGTAGATTTATATTCTCAAATCAGGATATCATGGAGCTTGATAGGGAAGATAGAGAGGTGAAGAGGAGAGATGATAGACCTCTAAATAGCTTCTAGTGGATTGTGCATACTGAACATATATCAAAACTCTTAAATATAATTTGTGCCTCTTTTGGGGTACATTTTTGCATAGCTCTAATTGCTACACCTCTCTCTCTATTATTTCCATTTGAGATATTCCATTGAGTAGGGGTTATTATCTCGTAATCTATTATTTTAGAGTTTCTAACAGATATTTTATGTATAAGTGAACCTCTTGAGGCTTCTACTACTCCAATCCCACTAAAATTTTTAATTTTTGGGAGTTCATGAGTTAAAGAAGGAAGTGATAAATCTATCTTATTTAGTAACTCTTTTAGATATTTTAATAAAACTCCAATCTCATAGACTCTTGCAAAGGCTCTTGTAAATGTACTATCTCCATATCTCTTATGGAGTGCTTTTATAATTGGAAATTTAGAAATCATCCCCCTTGCAATTGCCCCTGTCTCATAGTGTCTATTTTTATATAGCACTCCTTTGGATATTGAGTCATTTTGATTATACTCTCTAATATATTTAATATCTATATTTGAGACCTTTGTTGGAAGAGACTTTCCAAACCTAAAGCCAAAGGAGTCTCCAAAGGTGATAAATCTATCATAACTCTTTCCTAATTTATCCATTCTATTCTCAACTAATAGATTTATTAACCTCTTAAAGTCTCCATCTATTTTAGATATATGATAGATTGATTTCATATCCAAAAAACTATCTAAGTCTAACCCAATTACGACTTTTTCAAAAAATCTAATAACCTCATCAATCAACCCACTGGCCTCTACTATATCAAAATAGGTTGGGTCGCAAGTTACCCCAAAAGGGATAGCATAAGAGGAGTGTGGCACTGCCCTGCAAAGATTGAGAGGGCTTTTATAATGGGTTGATGAGGTATAGGGAGGGCTTTTATTTGGGATAACTTCTTCTTATTTTAAAATTCCCTTCTTATTTCCAAGGGCAAATTAAGGTTAGGAATTATTAAGGCCAACTTTAAATTAATTGGGGTTTGGCATTAAATTCCTTCCAACAACCTTAAAAGGTTAAACTTCCTTCTTAAATTAACTTCCTTCTTAATTCTTTAACTTAATTTTAAGGTTAAAAGGAAATTGGGTTTAATTAGGTTTTAATTATTCCCATTTTTTCCAAAAGGCCCTTAACAAGGAGGGCTATTTAAGGTTGAGAAGTTGGGTTACATTATCCCAAAAGATTCTAGGGGGTAATTATTAGGGCATCTAAAGGGTTTTTCCCAATTAAAATCTGTTCTATTCCTTTATATAAATCAAAAGATATTTTACTATCTTCAACTAATCCTCTCTCATCTAAAACAAAATTTAGCTTTGTTCTCCCTCAATTCTCTCTATTAGTTTTCTAGTTGATTTTTCATGTCCTTTTGGGTATATATGGGTTTCTCCCCATATTCTAAAGTCTCCCTCTCTTGCGTGGAGATACTCCAAGATCATCAAGTTTTTCCATATCACTTTTTTCCAATAACCTCTTTTG
>AAUQ01000016.1_pt1 | contig 10707 bp, 9 predicted proteins | sample 268508 | NCBI WGS metagenome assembly AAUQ01 (sample SAMN02954288, study PRJNA17241) | epibiont metagenome | biome: aquatic; feature: single polychaete worm; material: epibionts; isolation source: dorsal surface of the deep sea hydrothermal vent polychaete worm, Alvinella... | host: Alvinella... | reverse complement strand
TAAAATCCCCCTTCCCAACGTGGGCCAAGGGTTAACCCTACCGGCCAAAATTGGGGTACCCATAAACCGCAACAATATGCCCCAGTCATGAATATAGATCCGGCAAACCTCTTTCTTTCCCCCAAAATGTCGGGGGCACATTGGAACCTTATCCCCGGCCAATGGAATTGGTCCCTCCTCAATTTACCTTTACCCTGGTAGCCCAAAATTTCCGTAAGTTGTAACCTCTAACCAAATGCAGCACCCTTTCCCCGGTTTAACCAATGGTTGAAACTCTTATAACCTTAAATTGGGTTTACCATCTATCTCCAAATCCTGGACCACCCTTCTGAAGGTCAACCCCCAATTAGGCATAGAAATGTTGCATATATTACTCCTAAAAATTTTGAGAAATTATATCATACTTAATCATATATTACTAAGCTGTAGATAGTTAACCCAAAATATTGTTATTTAAAGTTTTTTTTATTAATTTTTAATATATATATAATGAACAGTGAAGTATAATAACATATATAAACAAAAATAGTTAAAGGAGAAGAGAGTGAACTTCTACAAGACAGATATAGAGGGTCTTATAATATGTGAACCTCAACTCCATGGAGATAGCAGAGGCTACTTTATGGAGACATTTCGTCAGGATAAGTTGGAAAATCTCTTAGGCTACAGAATAAATTTCTGCCAAGATAATGAGTCCAAAAGCGATAGAGGAGTTTTAAGAGGACTCCACTATCAGCTACCCCCATATGCTCAGACAAAACTTGTGAGGGTCGTAAAAGGCAGGGTTTTAGACGTAGCTGTAGATATAAGAAGAGGTAGTCCAACATTTGGTCAACATATAGCTGTAGAGCTTAGTGGAGAAAATAGGAGAGAGCTTCTAATCCCTAGAGGGTTTGCCCACGGCTTTGTGGTGCTTGAGGATAATACAATCTTTGCATATAAGGTGGATAGCTACTACTCTCCAGAGAGTGATAGGGGGATACTATATAGTGATATAGATTTAGATATAGATTGGAGGCTCGATAGAGATGAGATTATACTCTCGGATAGAGATAGAGTCCACCCCAAACTCAATGAGGTTATAGAGCTATTTGAGTATGGAGCGAACTACTATGTTTAACATATTGATTATAGGAGCTAACGGTCAACTCGGCATGGAGATAAAGAGTTTGGCAGGTGACTACCCATATAGATTTACATATACAGATAGAGAGATGGTAGATGTCACAAGAGTAGAGTCTATAAAATCATTTGTTAAAGATAGAGATTTCAATCTAATTATAAACTGCTCAGCATATACAGCTGTAGATAGAGCCGAGGAGGAGAGGGAGTTATCATATATGGTAAATGGTCTAGGTGTGAAAAATCTGGCAGAGGTATCCAGAGAGTTTAATATATCACTTATACACATCTCCACAGACTACATATTTAGTGGAGAGAGTTCAAGACCATATGTTGAAGATGATACCCCAAATCCAAAAAATATATATGGAGAGAGTAAATTGGAGGGGGAGATTGCCATGAGAGATATAGCTCCAGATAACTCAATAATTATTAGAACATCATGGCTATACTCAAAATATGGGAAAAACTTTGTCAATAGTATGTTGAGACTTGGAGAGGAGCAGAAGAGTCTCAATATAATATTTGACCAGATAGGCTCTCCCACAAATTGTGAAAACTTAGCTAAGACGATATTGGATATCGCTCCAAAGATTGATAATAGAGGTGTAGAGATATACCACTACTCAAATGAGGGTATCTGTAGCTGGTTCGATTTCGCCCATGCTATATTTGAGATTAAAGATATGGATATTGAGGTTAGACCTATACTCACTAGAGAGTATAGACTACCTGCAGAGAGACCTCACTTTTCCGTTTTAGATAAGTCAAAAATTAGAGGCAGATTTAATATCTATATACCACACTGGAGAGAAGAACTAAAAAAATATTTGAAAGATTTATAATGAGACAGGATATAGAGAAGACAACTTTAAACGCATTTATATGGGACTATATAGGCAAATTTGCCTCCCACGTTATCTCATTTATCATAACGATAATATTGACAAAGCTACTACTGCCAAAGGATTTTGGTCTAATAGCTATTGTAATGATAATAATAGGTGTTCTAGGAGTTTTCTTCGATTTGGGACTAGGTCAGGCAATTATACAGAGAAAAAAGGTTCTTGAGATACATAAATCCTCTGTATTCTACTTTAATATTATATTATCAATATTTATATTTACGGCACTATTCATATCATCAGAAGAGATAGCTATATTTTTTAACCAGATGGAGCTGGAGACCATAATTAAGGTATCCTCTCTAATAGTGCTATTTAACGCATTTGGAACTATACAGAAGACACTATTTGTTAAGGAGTTGAACTACAAGACTCTATCAATAATAACTCTAATAGCATCATCTGTAGGTGGAGCTGTAGGGATAACTATGGCTCTAAATGGATTTCAGATATGGAGTCTAGTGTTTCAACAGCTAATATCACAATTTATGATATCTGCTCTTTTATGGAAATTCTCAAACTGGAGACCAGAGGCAACATTCTCTATAAATGCTCTAAGAGAGTTATGGAGCTACGGTTTCAAGATGTTTCTGGCAGGTATCATAAGCATAATAAGTAACCGTTCAGACTACATATTTATAGGAAAGCTATTTCCAATCAACCTTCTAGGATACTATCAGAGGGCTAAAACATTGGAGCAGACAGTCGTCTCCTACACATCGGTATCTATAATAAATATATTTTTTCCTCTCATAAGTAAAATTCAGAAAGATTTGGAGCTTGTGAAGGAGACAATCGAGAAGAGCTATATAATAATATCATATCTAATATTTTTTATAATTGGAATACTATTTATAAACTCTAGAGAGATAATATTGGTACTATTTGGGGAGAATTGGCTATTTGTAGATAACTACTTTAGCATATTGATATTGAGTGCATTCACCCCTCTAGTATCTCTACTAATAACAGTCATATCGAGTTTAGGTAGGTCAGATGAGTTTCTAAAAGCTACAATATTTAATAGTATAGCATCTATAATGAACTACCCATTTATATTCATAGGAATTGAGTATTTTCTAGTATCACTAATATTTAGTAACTTCATAAAAATTATAATCAATATATTTTACCTTAAAAAGGAGCTTGATGTAACATTCTCATTCTTCATAAGAAACACATTAATATATATATCTACAGCATTTGTTGTAGCAGTTCTGGTAGAGTTTACATTTCCAATAGACTATTTTCAATCCTACCTACTGCTACTAATTCTGAAGTCCCTCTACTTTACAGCAATATTTATATCTATAAGTCAAATATTGGGGCTTGAGGCGTTCAAAATATTAAAAGATAAGTTTATCTCAAAAGCATAAGGATAAAAAGATGAAAAAGATAGATAATAGAGTTTTAATAATATCCCCAGAGAGATGGAACTGGCAATTTGTGAGCAAACACCACTATGCAATAACACTCGTAAAGAGAGGATATCAGGTCTTCTTTCTAGACCCACCAAATAATGAATTGGATGATATAAGAATAAGTGATACCAGCTGTAGAGGGCTATACCATATTGAGGCCCCACAGGTGGCTAAAGGGTTGAGATTCTACCCTAAATCTATTAGGGTCTCAATGGAGAGAAGATGGCTGGAGAGATTGGAGAAGATGATAGGTCATAAGTTCTCTATAGTATGGCTATTTGAGAACTCCCGATTTTATAATATGGAGTTTGCTGGGGATAGGTTGAAGATATACCATCAGGTTGACCTCAACCAGAACCTAAACGTGAAAGATGCCTCTGAGAGTGCCGATATATCTTTTGGAACAACAGATTTTATAGTTGATGAGATAAGAAAATATAGAGAAGATGTATATAAGATTCCTCATGGATATAACGGCTCAATCTCTGCAGACCCAGATAGCCCACTTATGGGGGAGATTGAGATGGGATTTAGATATGGTATCAATGTGACATATATAGGAAATATGAATATTCCATATCTAAACCATGAACTTCTACTAGGGTTGGTGGAGAGATATAGAAATATACGTTTCCACTTTGTTGGAAGCTACACCAGCTCAAATATTCTATATCAGAAAACGGTAAATATGGATAATGTTAAGTGGTGGGGTAGGGTCGATAGTGGATATATAACATGTATATTGAAACAGAGTGATATTCTACTATTGACATATAAGGCTGAGGAGTATAGGGAGCAGTTGGCAAGTCCACATAAGCTACTAGAGTATCTAAATAGTGGTAGAGTGACGGTTGCAACCTATACAGATGAGTATAAAGATAAGAGAGAGCTTATAGAGATGGTTGACCACTCAAACCAATATATTGATAGATTTGATGAGGTTGTAAAGAATTTATACTTCTATAATTCAGATGATAAAAAGAGAGATAGAGTGGCATTTGCGAGAGAGAATAGCTATGACAACCATTTAAATAGAATATTTTCAATAATTAAAGAGAAAAATTTACAAGGAGCATAAGATGAAAAATTCAAAACCTAAAGTAGTAATATATTTATATAATAGATTTTTTGATCCACTAATACAGTCAAACTTCTGGCTATATATTAGAGACTATCTAGAGAGTGGAGATAATCCATATCAGTTTCACCTCATCACATATGAGAATCCTAAATTTCCATTGACAGATGAGCAGAAGCTTCTTGTTGAGAAGTGGAGAGAGATGGGATTGGAGTGGACTCCTCTAACTTGGCATCCAGGTAGAGAGCTTAAGAATAAGTTTCTAGATATATGGGATGGTCTAAAGGTGGCTACTAAATTGAGAGCTAAGGGGTATAGATATATCATAACTCTAGGCTCAGTGGCTGGAACATACGCATATATATTCTCAAAAATTACAGGGCTAAAGCAGTATCTCTACCAATATGAGCCACATAGTGAATATGCTATAGATAATGGAATGTGGAGTAAGGGGTCTCTACAGTATAAGATATCTCACTATCTAGAGAGAAGAGCTGCACTAAATGCAAAAGTTATCGCCTCTGGAACAATCTTCATGCAGAGAAGGGTGGAAGATGAGTGGAAATCTAAAGCTAAGTTTATACGTATCCCTACAGTAGCAAATGATAAGAAGTTTATATTTGATAGAGATATTAGGGAGAGAACAAGAAGAGAGCTATCGATACCAGAGTGTCAATGGGTTCTATACTATCCTGGAAAGTTTGGAGACCTATACTATAGAGAGGAGTTTGCATGGATGTATAGATGGCTTAAGGAGGAGGAGCCTAGATTCCACCTACTAATTGTAACACCACATAGCGATGAGGAGGTTAAAGAGCTATTTGATAAGGCTGGAGTTGACCCTAAAGATTATACAGTGAGACATAGCGACTATGAGAATATACATAAGTACCACTTCGCCTCAGACTTCGCAATAATATCTGTCCCTCAAGGGCCATCTAAGAAGTTTATATCAAATATAAAGGTTGGGGAGTATCTAACTGCTGGACTACCATTCCTAATCAACAAAGGGGTATCTGAAGATTACATCTATGCTACAGAGAAGAGAGTTGGAGTTGTAGTAGATGGCTTTGTGGAAGATGAGATAAGAGGTGCAGTTCCAGAGATTAGAGAGTATCTCACAATGGATAGAGATAAGTTGAGAGAGCATTGTAGAGCAGTAGGGCTGGAGTATAGAGGGTTTGAGGTCTTAAACAGAAAATTTAAAGAGGCTGTAGCCTCTCTAACAGATGAAGATAGAGGAGATAAATAGATGTTAAGTGGAAAAACTATACTAATTACAGGTGGAACAGGCTCTTTTGGAAAGGCATTTGTGGAGTATATATTTAAAAACTATAGAGCTATTAAGAGGGTTATAATATTCTCTCGAGATGAGCAGAAACAGCACAAGATGGCTACCCAATTCTCACCTAGAGAGTATCCAATTAGATATCTTCTGGGTGATGTTAGAGATTTAGAGAGGGTTAGTGAGGTTATGAGAGGGGTAGATATAGTTATCCACTCAGCAGCGATGAAACATGTACCAGCCTCTGAACAGAACCCTATGGAGTGTATTAGAACAAATATATTGGGTTCTCAAAACATTGTAAATTCAGCTATCCGAAATGGGGTTAAGCAGGTGGTTGCACTATCTACAGATAAGGCAGCTTCACCCATCAATGTATATGGAGCATCTAAACTACTACTTGAGAGGCTATTTACATTTGCAGATGGGGAGAGTGACGATATACGATTTTCTGTAGTTAGATATGGAAATATATTTGGGAGTAAAGGGTCAGTTGTACCACTCTTTATGAGAGAACGCTCAAAGGGTATTCTACCTATCACATCTGACAAAATGACACGTTTCAGTATTACTCTACAGGAGAGTATAGATTTAGTGCTTTATGCAATAGAGAATGGGTGGGGTGGGGAGACAATAGTTCCGATTGCCCCATCATACAGATTAACAGATGTGGCAGAGGCGATAGCTCCAGAGGCTGAAAAGCGTATAGTCGGTATTAGAAAGGGGGAGAAGCTATATGAGGTTATGGTAACCCAAGAGGAGTCATTTAACACAGTTAAGAGAGACAACTACTACATAATATGCCCATCAGATGGGAGATGGAGTAGAGAGCAGTATATAGATAGGACTGGTGCAGATGCCTTTAAGGATGGGGAGGAGTACAACTCCAGAGAGAATGGAGAGTGGTTATCTGTGGAGGATATAGAGAGACTCATAGATAGTGAAGAGATAATGTCATGAGAAGAGCTTTAGTATCAATAGTGATGCCCGTATATAATGGGGAGAGATATGTTAGAGAGGCTATAGAGTCTCTCATCGCCCAGAGCTACAGCAACTGGGAGTTAATTGTTGTAGATGATGGAAGTATTGATAGTACAGAGACCATCATCAACTCAATAGATGATAGTAGAGTGAGATATATATATCAGCAGAATGGGGGTGTAAGTTCGGCAAGAAATAGAGGGTTGGATATGGTTAGAGGGGACTATATCACCTTTTTAGATGCAGATGATACCCTACCCGTAGATAGCCTAAAAGAGAGGGTAGCTCATATGGAGAGAAACCCATCTGTAGATATAGTTGATGGTAAGATTATCCTTAAAGATGCAGATATGGGTAGAGATGTTAGAGTATATAGACCATACTATAAAGGGGAGCTTCTACCTAAACTTCTAAAGCTTGATGATAGGGTATTTTTTAATGTCTGCTACCTATTTAGGAGAGAGCAAATTGATAATTTACGATTTAGAGAGGGGATGACACATGCTGAAGATTTACTATTCTACATAGAGATGTCCAGCAGGAGAGAGTTAAAGTATGACCATATAGATGGAGAGGTTTACCACTATAGAACAGATAATGGCTCGGCAATGAGTAATATAGATGGTCTTGAGAGTGGATATATTAGATTGATTGATGAGGTCTCTAAACTCAATATCTCTCCACTTAAACTCCTCCTCTTTAGAGCAAAGATTGCAAAGATTATATCTCTAAGTTGGTTATCTGAGAAGAGAGTTTTGAGAGCACTCAAGAGTATTTTATACATATTCAATATAGTTAAAAAGGGGTAGAGATGAGAGTTTTAGCACTAACTAAGTATACATATCGTGGACCAAGTAGTAGATATAGATTCTACAACTACAAACAGCCCTTTGAGCAGAGAGGCATATATATGGATATAGAGCCATTCTTTAAGGATAGCTACTTTACAGCTAAGGGTAGATTTGAGAAGCTATCAAGTGTAATCTTATCATACCTAAGTAGAATACTCTTGATGTTTAGACTCCTTATAGATGCAGATAGATACAATCTACTGCTGATAGAGTATGAGCTATTCCCATACTTCCCTCCAATATTTGAGTATCTATTGAGAAAAAGGGGGATAAAGTATATTGTAGATTATGACGATGCTATTTTCCATAAATATGATATGAGTGAGAATAGGGTTATAAGATTTCTATTCAATGGTAAAATAGCAAAGGTGATAGAGTGTGCAAACCATGTTATCGTCTGTAATAGATATCTGGAGGAGTATGTTAAGAGATATAACCATAAGAGAATGATACTTCCAACTGTTGTTCTTTTAAATAGATATATTGAGGAGTATCTAAATTTTAAGAGGTTTGAGAGTGAGAGATTTACAGTTGGATGGATTGGCTCAAGAACAACGAGTGTATATATAATGGATATTCTACCTGCAATGGAGAGATTTATTCAGAAGCATCCAGATGCACAATTTAATCTAATCGGATTTGATAAATCCCTACTCTCTAAGGAGCAGATAGATAGATGTAATCTAAATATTATCCCTTGGAGTGAGAAGACGGAGGTTAGGGAGATACTCAAATTTGATGTGGGGATTATGCCTCTTCGAGATAACCCTTGGAGTAGAGGAAAGTGTGGCTTTAAGTTAATTCAATATATGTCATGCAGAAAAAGTCTCATAGCATCTCCTGTAGGTATCAACAGTGATATAGTAAAAGATGGGGAGAATGGTCTCCTAGCTAAATCTGAAGATGAGTGGTATGAGGCATTTAAAACACTATATAGTAATAGAGAGTTGAGATTTAGAATGGAGAGTAGAAACTTTGAGCTGGTAGTTGATAGATTTAACTATCTAAAAAATTATCAGAGATATATAAATTTAATAGAGAGGATAGGGTAGATAGGATGTGTGGAGTAGTAGGGTTTATAGACCAGAGTGGAGAGACATCAAGAGATGAGCTAATTGAGATGGGAGATAGCCTCTCCCACCGTGGACCAGATAGTTCAGGCTACCTATTTAGAGAGAGTAGATATAGTGTGGGGTTGGGACATAGAAGGTTGTCGATATTGGATTTGAGTAAATCTGGAAATCAACCTATGAGGTATAAGAACCTCACTATTGTCCACAATGGGGAGGTTTATAACTTCTCATCTATAAAGATAGAGCTATTGAGTCTAGGCTATAGCTTCTCCTCAAATACAGATACGGAGGTTATACTTAAAGCTTTCCACGCTTGGGGTGTAGATTGTGTAGAAAAATTTAGAGGGATGTTCCTATTCTCCATATATGATATGGATACCCATAAACTATACATCTTTAGAGATAGGGCAGGGGTTAAGCCTCTATACTACTATAAAAATGGTGGACTATTCCTATTTGCAAGTGAGCTTAAGAGTCTCCATAAACACCCAAAATTTAAGAGGTCTCTAAACTCAAAAGCTATCCCATACTACTTTAAATTTGGCTATATCCCTGCCCCATTAACAATATTTGAAGATACATATAAACTTAAGGCTGGTCACTATCTGGTTGTAGATTGTTGTAACGGAAATAGCCATGAGGAGATTGAGTATTGGTCTGTTGAGGATAAGTTTAACAGCTCCAAATATATAGATGCAGATGAGAGTGAGATAGTTGATGAGTTGGAGAGGATACTCAAAGAGTCATTCCAGTTGAGAATGGTCTCCGACCTACCTGTAGGTATATTTTTAAGTGGTGGTGTAGATAGCTCCATAGTGACTGCACTAATACAGAAGGAGTCGTCAAGAAGAGTTAAAACATTTACAATCGGTTTCAACAGCAGGGAGTATGATGAGGCATCATATGCGAGAGGTATAGCAAACCATCTCGGTACAGAGCATATAGAGTACTACTGCTCAAATAGTGATATGTTAGATATAGTAGATAGACTTCCAGAGCTATATGATGAGCCTTTTGGAGATAGTTCAGCAATTCCAACACACCTAATATCCAAGATAGCAAAAGAGCATGTTAGTGTAGCACTTAGTGGTGATGGTGGTGATGAGACATTTATAGGTTACAGCAAGTATGGGGCATTGAACCATATACTATCTCTATCGGATGGTAAGAGGAGGATATTAAGGGAGATATTTAGCAGAGTTGACCAGAACCATATAGAGAAGATAAATAGCATTCTCCCAAACGGCATGAGGCAGAAGAATATTAAAGATAAGTATCTAAAGTTCCAGAGTAGCCTACTTGAGAGCAGTCCATATGGTATGTTTATAAAGGCATCATCATATGTGGATGACTCAACATTAAGTTCAATTCTGAAGAGTCCCGAAGTTGACCTAAATATATCAAATTTTAGATTGAAGAGTGAATCTAATGGGATAGACCCCCTATCTCTAATGTCAATTATAGACTATAAAACATTTATGAGTGATGATATTTTGACAAAAGTTGATAGAGCATCTATGGGGGTCAGTCTAGAGGCTAGAGAGCCTCTAATCGACCATAAGATAGTTGAGTTTATGGCAACTGTCCCAAACTCCATTAAGTATAAGGGTGGAGTTAAGAAGTATCTGCTGAAGGAGGTTCTATATAGATATATCCCAAGGGAGTTGATAGAGAGACCAAAATCTGGTTTTCAAGTACCACTTATGGAGTGGATGAGAGGTGATTTAAGAGAGCAGATAGATTACTACATCTCAGAGGAGAGACTTAAGAGTAGTGGAATATATAATGTAGATGGGGTAATGGCTCTTAAGAGAGAGCTATTTATGGGTAGAGATATAAATCTGTCGGTTCTCTGGTTTATATTTATGTTTGAGATTTGGAGAGAGAGGTGGTTTAAGTAATGTGGCCATATATAGTAGTTTACATATTTTTTGCACTTAAGGCTATATCTGTGAGGGATAGGGTATCTGATGAGGATAGAGTACAGAATA
>AAUQ01000015.1_pt1 | contig 10828 bp, 11 predicted proteins | sample 268508 | NCBI WGS metagenome assembly AAUQ01 (sample SAMN02954288, study PRJNA17241) | epibiont metagenome | biome: aquatic; feature: single polychaete worm; material: epibionts; isolation source: dorsal surface of the deep sea hydrothermal vent polychaete worm, Alvinella... | host: Alvinella... | reverse complement strand
TTTGTAAAGTGATTAAGCCAAACTCTCTAATTCCATTTCAGATAACTCCAAAGGAGGCACAGAGTAGATTTAAACGGTGGATTGGCTCTTTATGGTTTGCCCCAGATAGATTAAAGGATTTTGTAGATGGAAATAGAAAACTTTTAGCTCTTTATATCCCATATTGGGCTTTTAATGCTAAGACATATACAAAATATAGTGGAGAGAGGGGAGATATATACTTTGTAACTGTTGAGAGGAGAGTAGTTATAGATGGTAGAGAGCAGATTGTCTATGAGAAAGAGGCTAGAGTTAAGTGGACTCCAGTATCTGGAGAGGTCTCAAACTCATTTAGAGATTTAGAGGTTAGTGCTACAAAGGTTTTACCAATTGATCTGTTAGAGTCTCTATCCCCTTGGAATTTGGCTAAGGCTATCCCATTCAATCCAAAATATCTTTTGGGATTTATCTCTAGAGAGTATACTATTGCACTTCAAGATGGATTTAATAGAGCAAAGAGAAAGATGGAGATAGTAATAGATAGAACAGTTAGAAGAGATATTGGAGGAGACCACCAGAGAATAGAGTATAGAGATACCCTCTATAGGGATGAGGAGTATAAGGGGGTACTATTTCCTATATATAGAGCTGAATTTAGGTGGAAAGGGGAAGATTATATATATCTTATAAATGGGCAATCTGGCAGGGTTGTGGGGGAGAGACCATATAGTATTATTAAGATAGCCACTCTACTGTTGACTATATCACTAATTGTTTTAAGCATATATATATACTCAAATCGCTAATTTAGCCTAAATATCAACTTAACGGATACCCCTCTAATTGGAAATATAGATGCTATATTATCTGGAATATCAACTGGGAATGACTCTTTTACAGCTCTTATAACTGCCCCTTTAAGGATATTTGGTGCATCAGATGTTCTTATATTTGAGACATCTCCATCTGAATTTATATCAAATGTAACCCTTACAACCCCCTCAATTCCAAGCCTCTTAGCCCTTCTAGGATATCGTTTGTTAAGATTTATACTCTCTCTAATTCCACTTAGAAACTCCCTCTTCTCCCCACTTAAATTTTTACCACCTCCTGTTGATGGTTTAATCTCTCTACGCTTCTCTATAGGTTTAGCCCTCTCAACCCTATCTTCTGCTCTACTCTGGTGATACTCACTTGGGGGTGTCATAGTTTCAGCTGGTGGAGTATATCTCTGATATTCTATATACTCCTCAATCGGCTCAGGTTCTGGGGTTGCTACTGGAGTTGCTATCGGTCTATTTTTCACCCTCTCTACAACTCTCCTCTCTATGTGGCTACTCTCCTCTATTTTTCTCCTCTTCTTAGCCCTATGGTGAACTTTAGCTCTTCTCTTAAGCCTCTTTCTATTTCGTTTTACCCTTTTAACCCTCTTTCGCCTCTTAATTTTACGTTTTATTTTGGGTTTTGCCTCTACCCTCTTAGCAATCTTCATAGGCGTAGGTATAGGAGGAGGTTTAATAAGAGCTATCTTTACAATCTCTGCTCTCTCCCTCTTAATCTCTCTCTTAAAATTTAAGGTGTATATCCCATATATAAGTGATATGTATATTAGAGCTGTGGCCATAAATGAGTAGATATATCTGCTACTTCCCATCTCTCTCTGTCATAATACCTAAATTCTCATACCCATTAGATTTCAATATATCAAGAAGATATACGAACCTCTCAAACTTTACAGAGCGATCGCAATAGAGGGTTATATTTACACTTCTATTATGCTCCTTGAGCCTCTCTTCCAACCTATCTTGCTCTATCTTCTCCCTATTAAATATGATATCTCCAACATCTGTTATGGATATATTAAGCTCCTCAACCTTACGGCTCTTTATACTCTCTCCATCTGCTGTTGGTAGTTTCAACTCTATAATTCCAAGTTGGATAAAGGAGGCTGTTGTCAATACTATTACCAGAATTACCAACATAATATCTATAAATGGGACAACATTTATGGTATCAAACCTTCTTAGCCTCACCTCTTCTCCTCTCTAGTATCTCCCACTTTGCCAAGATTACATCCACCTTTCTAATGAGATGGTTATAGAAGAATATGGCAGGAATTGCTACAGCGAGACCCATGGCAGTAGCTTTTAGTGCAAGTGCTAAAGATGTCATAATACTCTTTACATCAAGGTTTCCACTCTCTCCTAAAGTGTAAAATGTAACTATTATCCCAAGCACCGTCCCGAGTAATCCAACATATGGAGCATTTGCCCCAAAGCTGGATAAGATAGATATATTATTTGTAATATCTATCTCTAATCTCTCTTTTGTTGAGTATTTTGAGATATCTAGTTTTCTGAAAAAAAGAACTCTCTCTATCCAAAAAAATAGTGTAAGAAAACTCATAAAGCCCAATATACCCATAATAGCGTAATCTACAATCTTACTAATTAACTCAATATCCATAAAATATATCCTATTTTATAAATAGGTCTGCCAGTGCATCTGTACTCTTTGTCTTCTCAACCTCTCTAGGTTTCTCTCTCTCCGTGATACCCTCAATCTCGTTTAGCTCAAGAGCGTAACCGGTAAGCATAGAGGCCAATCTAATATTTATACCATCTTTTCCTATAGCCTTCGCCTTCTGGTCTGCAGTGATATTAATCAATGCTCTCTTCTTTTTTCTATTTGTAATCTTTACGCTCTGAACTATTGCAGGTGATAAGGCTCTTGTGATAAATACCTCCGGCATCATAGCATACTCTATACAATCTATATTTTCGCCATTTAGTTCTCTACTCACTGCATTAATTCTCGTCCCCTTAACACCTACTGTAGCACCTATCGCATCTATATTTGGATACTCCGTTTTAAGTGCAATTTTTGCTCTCTGCCCAGGTATTCTAGCCGATGCAACAATCTCAACCCTATTATCGGCAATCTCTGGAACCTCTTTCTCCATAAGTCTCTCTAAAAACTTTGGAGCTGTTCTGGTAAGCTCTAGAAACATACCATGCTCTCTATCTATATTGACATATCTCAATAGTGCTTTTAGGGTATCTCCTATTCTAAATTTTTCACCCTTTATTCTATTTCTTTGACTTAAAATACCCTTTAACTCACCAATCTCAATATATGTATTCTCCTTATCGTCAACTCTGGTGACTGTTCCTATTAAGATAGTTCCTATCTTCTGCTTATACTTCTCAAATAGAACTCTCTCGACTCTCCTCTGGATGTGATATTGAAGCTCCTGATATAGGTTTGCTGATGCAGTTCTACCATAATCCTCTATATTAAACTCGCTTCTAAGTTCATCCTCAACATCAATATCATCTCCATATATCTCTCTAGCCTCTGAGAGGGATATGTATCTATCTTGGTTCTTTTTAAGGAGTAGTCTCTCATCCTCATCATCGAGAACTGTAGTAACCTGCTCTATCTTATAATCTCTCTTATCCATATCTATTATGGCCTCAAAATATGGAGCTTTGCTTCTACTACACCTCTTTGCAGTATTTATCAACGCCTCTTTAAAGGCATCTATGGCAGACTCTATCGGTATATTCTTCTCATGAGCCATAGCATCTATAATATCAACAATCTTTTCCATTAATCTAGTCCTTTTTATATAAACTTAACAATGTGTTACTAAACTAGGTGAATTTGTTAGCTGTTTTGGGGGAGATGAATTATAGCTAAACTTACCTTTAAGTAAAATAGGTATAATAATTTTAAACATAAATACAACATATTATATACTATTTCTAAGGACTAAAAGATTATGGAACTGAAATTAGCAAGAACCTCACTAAACGCCACCCCTAAAGGGATTAGATTGGAAGATATTGAGGAGAATTTAGATAAAAAATCCATATTTTACTTTGATAAAGATAACTCCCATAAAGATTTAAAAAATCTAATAGAGTACTTTGAAGATCAGGGCTACTCTGTCTATATGAGAGAGGTTAAACATGGGCTGAATGAGAGTGACTACATATATGAGATACATATTGTAAATTGAGATAGGGTATGGGTAAAAAACTTTATATAGAGACTCTAGGTTGTGCAATGAATGTTCGAGATAGCGAACATATTATAGCTGAACTCAATAAGAGAGAGCCATACGATTTAACAGAGAATTTAAGTGAGGCAGATTTAATAATCATCAATACATGTAGTGTTAGGGAGAAGCCTGTCTCAAAGCTATTCTCCGAAATTGGTATTTTTAGAAAATATAAGAAACCATCTGCAAAGATTGGAGTTGCAGGTTGTACAGCCTCTCATCTTGGTAGAGAGATAATAGATAGAGCCCCTATAGTAGATTTTGTCATTGGGGCTAGAAATGTATCTAAGCTATCTAAAGTCATGGATAAGAGACATGCTGTTGAGATAGATATAGATTATGATGATAGCACATACCAGTTTGGGGAGTATAGGGCAAACCGATTTAAAGCGATGGTAAATATATCTGTTGGTTGCGATAAATCATGCACATACTGCATAGTCCCCGCAACTAGGGGTGATGAGATATCCATTCCGAAAGATATCATCATAAGAGAGGTGAAAAGGGCTGTTGAGAGTGGTGCAAAGGAGGTTATTCTCCTTGGACAGAATGTCAATAATTATGGAAAGCACTTTACGGCACCAGATGAGCCTAGTATAAACTTCACACAGCTACTAAGAGAGGTGAGTAGAGTTGATGGGGTTGAGAGAATACGTTTCACATCTCCCCACCCACTCCATATGGATAATGAGTTTCTAGAGGAGTTCGCATATAACCCTAAAATATGTAAACAGATTCATATTCCCCTTCAGAGTGGTTCAACTAAAGTTTTGAGGGAGATGAAGAGAGGCTATAGTAAAGAGTGGTTTTTAGATAGATGCGAAAAGGTTAGAGAGCTTGTTCCAGATGTAGCCATATCCACCGATATTATAGTAGGTTTCCCTGCAGAGAGCGATAAGGATTTTCAAGATACGATGGATGTTCTAGAGAGGGTTAAATTTGAGCAGATATTCTCATTTAAATACTCTCCAAGACCTCACACAAAAGCATCATCATTCCCAAATCAAGTTCCAGATGAGATAGCATCAGCCAGACTTACATCTCTTCAGAAGAGACATAGAGAGATACTTGATAATATTCAGAAGAGGGAACTTGGGAGAGTCCATAAGGTATATTTCGATGAGTTAAAGGCAAATGGTAGGGTATCTGGTAGAACAGATAGTGGAAAACTGGTAACTGTTATGGGGAGTGAAGAGTTACTTGGAAAAATTTGTGATGTAGAGATTATCAAAACTTCCCTATACTCTCTAGAGGGAAAAGCTGTGTGAAGAGAAGGGTAGAGAGATTTCTTCTCTTAAATATAGCACCAGCTATCCTATTTCTGATTATGAGGCTCTTCTGGTTAACATATAGAAAGAGATACCACTTTATAGATGAGCCTCTGGGTGGACAGATTATTGCTGTAAGTTGGCATGGGGAGCTTTTTATATCTCCACAGATGTATAGAAGACTCTATCCAGATGATAGAACCTCAGCAATCATCTCAAAACATAGGGATGGGGATTTTATTGCAAAAGTTCTAGACCATTTTAAAATTATGCCAGTTAGAGGCTCTACAAATAGGGGGGCTAGGTCTGCTCTGATTGACTCTCTAAAGGCTTTAAGGAGAGGAGAAAATCTTCTAATAACACCTGATGGGCCAAGAGGTCCGAGATACTCTGTAAGTGCCGGTGCTGTAGCACTAGCTATGAAGAATAGGCTACCAATAATGGTTATAAGCTATAGAGCCTCCTCATATTGGCAACTAAATAGCTGGGATAGATTTACAATTCCAAAGCCATTTAGTAGAGTCGATATATACCATCAAACCTTCAGAGTTGAGGAGTCCAAAGATAGGGCAGTGGAGAGGTTGAAGGGGATTATGGAGAGATACTCTATTTAATCTCCAACATCCTCTCTAGGGCTAGGTTTGCATACTCTATTGTTCTATCATCTACGATAATCTCATTTATAGGCTCACCATCCTCAATTGATTTTAGAGTTAAGTATAAATCTTCAATAGTTGTCTCATTCATCGTTGGACACTCAGGCTTTGTAGAAGATAGTACATATGTGTTTCTATCCCTCATCCTATTTACTAGGTTATACTCTGTCCCCACAGCCACCTTCTCTTCAGGGTCAAGTGAATTTACATATTTTATTAATTGGGAGGTAGAGCCTACGAAATCGGCTACAGCCACAACAGATGGGTCACACTCAGGGTGAACTGCAATCTTTATATCTGGATATCTCTCTCTATAAAACTCTACATCATCTACCGTAAAGAGTTGATGGACTGAACAGAAGCCATTAAAGCAGATGATATCTGCCTCTTTTGGGTCACAATCACCCTCACCAATAACACAAGATTTAAGCCCCATGGAGTTTGCAAAGTTCTGCCCTAAACATCTATCTGGTACAAATAGTATCTTCTTTCCACTCTCTAGACCCCTCTCTATTATCTTATAGGCATTTGATGAGGTACAGACGAGACCCCCCATCTCTCCAACCTTAGCTTTTACTGTGGCATCACTATTTATATATGTAATAGGTAAAATTTTATCTCTTGGGATACCTCTCTCTACCATATAATTAACACTATCTTCAAAGTAGCTACTATCTATCATTCTAGCCATAGCACAACAGGCGATTTTAGGCATTAGAACTCTCTTCTCTGGAGCGATTATCTTTACACTCTGCCCCATGAAGCCCACTCCACAAAATATTACCCAAGGGTTATCATCAGCTTTACACTTTCTAGCCAACTCTAGACTATCTCCTGTAATATCTGCCAACTCAAAAACCTCATCTCTCTGGTAGAAGTGACCTACAACCGTAACAGAAAGCTCTCTCTTTAACCTCTCTATCTCTGCTCTATAATCTATACTCAACTCAATTCACCTATTTTTTTTTTTAAAATATCATATTTTTATTTAAATTTTTAGATATTTATATGGAGTGAGCAGTTTTTTTTTACATTTGTAAAAAAAGATGGATAATTAATATCCAATTTATAATTGAACACTATAATTGAGATTAAAAAAGATAGACTTAGGAAAATTGTATGGATATACAGCAGAAGAGACTCATAGGAGCAAAGATACTTGGGGGGATTACTCTAATATTGATGTTGATATCACAACCTAGATATGAGATATCTATAGATATCATAGGATTTACTCTAATTGTGCTATCAGGAGTAGGACGGATATGGTCATCTGCATATATAGCAGGTTTAAAGAGTAAGAGGGTTATATCATATGGTCCATACTCAATTATGAGAAACCCTCTATACTTCTTCTCCTCTCTAGGGTTTATAGGAGCTGGTCTAACTTTCGGTTCAACTCTTATTACACTACTTCTAGTATTCACCTTTGCCATAACTCACATACCGATAATTCTATATGAGGAGAGGAGACTACTCTCCATATTTGGAGATGAATTTAGAGACTATATGGAGAGAGTTCCAAGATTCTTTCCAAAACTATCACTACTAAATAATCCAAAAGAGGCGAAGTTCTACCCAAAGCAGTTTACAAAATCTGTTAGAGAGGCTACACTCATAATATTTAGCTATGCAATAATAAAGGTAATCGTCTGGCTTCACATGGCTGATATACTACCTAATATAATCTAGCCCAACTCTACCCTTGGGTCAAATATTCTATATGATATGTCTGTCAATATGAGACCAACTATATACATGAATGAACCTAAGAATACCATCGCCTTAACCACTCCAAAGTCTTGAGACCTAATTGCATCTATTGTGTAGCTCCCTAAACCAGGAATACCGAAAAATGACTCCATAATGAGACTCCCCATAAATAGAGTGGGGATTATAACAACAACTCCAGTTAAAATAGGGAGCATAGCATTTGGTAGTAGATGTTTAAATAGTATCTGAATCTCGGATAGCCCCTTAGCTCTAGCCGTTTTAATATACTCCCTATTTATCTCCTCTAGAAATATACTCCTATACCATCTTGTTGTAGAGCCTAGTCCAGCAAATATAGATATTGCTATGGGTAGTGCTATAAACCTCAAGCTACTTATGCCATCTCCATACCCTGAGATTGGAAACCAGTGCCACATCTTTGAGAATATAACCTGCCCCAATATGATATAGAATAGAGAAGATACCGACATAATCATCACGGTCACTACTGTAGCAACTCTATCCAGTAGGCTATCTCTAAATAGGACAAGTAGCATAGCTAAGGATATATTTATAGCCAATCCAATTATAAGTGTGGGAATTGCCAACATTAAACTTGGAATAGCTCTAGATTTTATATCCTCCCAAATATCCCTGCCACTATCGGAGCTTCCAAAATCAAATCTAAATAGTCTGCTGGACTCTTGAAAGAATAGTGTATCGCTAAATCTCTCAAATCCATCTCTCTTCTCATTTATAAATAGAGGTCTATTGTAACCTCTCTTCTCCTTCCACGCCTCTATCATCTCTGGGGTAACCTGTTTAGCCCCAAGTTGACTTCTGGCCATATCATCGGGGCTATTTACCATAAAAAAGAGCATAAATGTTATGAGATTTACCCCTATAAGTATAGGTATTGCGTAAATAACCCTCTTAATTATATAAATTAGCATATGGAGATTTTATCTAAATAAGAGGAAAACTCCTCTTATTTACCAATCCAATTTACGTGATGGGGCTAGATTGGGTTTTATATCAATTACATTACCTGTAGAGCCGACACCACTCCATGTTGAGTTTATATCAGAACCCCTAACTACAAAGTAGTCTATACCATCTCTACTCTTTTCCGAATATCTATGTTGAGGAGATGGATGCATAAATACCTTATAGCTCTGTACTCCAACAGGATTTGTAAACTTTGTGGTTACCGTTCCATTTCTACCCTTTGGAAACTGAATAGGGAATGTTGGATTTGAGATAGTTGAGAATGTCAATACATTTGGGTCATTGCTATCTGGGATAAGCTCAATGACATCACCATCAACACTCCTATTGTGGTCTATTGAGATAAACCAGCCACTCTGAGCTCTAGGAGAGCTACTCTTAATTGTATGGTTTGTTAAATTCTTATCCATACAGTACTTTAAATCGACATTAATTCCACAAAATATCTCAATCTGCATAGGGGTTCTCACAAATGCCACATTATTAAAGTTTATATTTGGGTAGTTTCTCTTATCTGGTGAGACCCTTGAGCAGTAGAAGTTCTTAATTATGTCTCCAAGATATCTATATCCTCTCGGTATATGTGGGTCTAAGCTATCTCTTCCCTCTGCGATTGAGTAGGCATCTGTTGAGTTAACATCCACATTTCTAAATTCAAGTTGAATTGGATTTGTAGGCTCAAATAGACTCTTTGCAATATTATATCTTAAATCTATAAATAGAGTTCCATTATTATCATCTATAAACTTATCTTTTGGGATTAACATCGATGTGAGATTTCTAAACTCTCTATCTCTGGTCACAAGTGGTATATTCTCATTGTTAAACTTCAGAAGTCTCACAAACTTTATAGGTGAGCCTTTTGCCGTCTGAATTCCTACATCTCTACCATTATCAGATATAGATGTTACATTTAGGTCAAACAGTATATCTTCACCGAAGCAGTTACATGTAAAGTTTGTTGTTGTAACTCCATCTTTACCCTTAGCTACTATATTACCACTATATGAGATTGCTACGCTATCAAATGTGGAGTTTAAATCGGTCATATAGATAAAGTCATTGTGGTTCGTGGTTGGAATATTCTTCAACTTTAGATATAGGTCAAAGTGGTGTGGATAGAGCGATATATTTATATCATCTACACTTGAACTAGATATACTACATCCAGACTTTGAGTTTGGGTCATCCGATACGTGGGAGCTATTTATATCACAATCACCATTTGGAAAGTCCACCATAGCCCAGCTACTATCTTCAACATGTAAGGCGTATGGGCCAACCTCAGATACTCTCAAGAGATTTATACTCTCTCCATCATCAAACTTTATATTTTTGTTATAGTCTATCTTTTTTGAACATGCACTATTCCCCTTATCGAGAAAGTTTAGAGACCTTAAGGCAAAACTGTTATAGCCTATGGAGTTGTTCTTCTCGTTACCTTTATATGTAGATGCTATGACCGTGAGATTGTAATCATACCCAGCAGATGCTCTAAATGGGGAGACCTTTAATGGAGGAGTATTCATTGCTCTGGCAACTCCATTATCAGATATCGTTATATGGAAATAGGCTGGTCTAATTGCAAAGTTATCTCTGGCATCTGTATAGTCTATCTTTGGAAGAGCCTCAAAGCAGGCTTTTGGAGTGTCGTTACAGTCAACCCTCATAAGAGAGCCATTATCCTCTAAACCGTAGAATATCCTAAATCTAGCTCTCTTTGTTGCAGGGAGCTTATCTAGGTCATTCGGTATGAGGTTATCTGCCCTAGTTGTATTTAAAAAGTATCCATACTTATCATACATTGAGAGATTTGTATCCTCATTTATTAGAGATATCTTTACAACAATTCTATCTAGATTCTGCTCTTCAGTCATATTCTCATCATATAGTAGTAGAGAGTAGTCAAAGTCTCGTCCAACAATCTGTGTGAACCAAGCATTTCTCTCTTTTGTATTAATCTTATACTGCCCACTATGTGTCATCTCTACATTAAAAGTTCCTCTGAACTGACCTCCATTATTATCTGTCAATCCAATATCGTAGTCGTGGCTATTCTCTCCCGACCCAGCTGTGGTAAATGTTATATATGCATATCCAGATAGACTCTTAAAGCATGGAATCTACCCTATCTGGAT
>AAUQ01000013.1_pt1 | contig 11253 bp, 9 predicted proteins | sample 268508 | NCBI WGS metagenome assembly AAUQ01 (sample SAMN02954288, study PRJNA17241) | epibiont metagenome | biome: aquatic; feature: single polychaete worm; material: epibionts; isolation source: dorsal surface of the deep sea hydrothermal vent polychaete worm, Alvinella... | host: Alvinella... | reverse complement strand
AAGTCTATGTGCCTCCTCTATAAGTGTAATGTGTTTAAAGTCTCTATTCTCTCTATACTTTATCTTTATAGCCTCATTTAGATTAACTAAGATAAGCCCCATAATAAATGACTTCTCGCTTGGACTCTTTATCTCCTCTAACTCTATAACAACCCTCTTATCTAAAAGCTCTCTAAAATCAAAACCTCTAGGGGTATTTAACATGCTCCCTTTAGCTCCAACTGTTAACCCTTGCAGTCTAGCCTTAATTGAGCCGATATAGTCATTTTTTAATCTATCATCAAAACCTTGCTTCTCAACTACAATATTAACTTCCGATATTACATCCTCTAATGTTGGAAATGAGTTAATAGTCTTATCAAATGGACTTTCAAATTGGCTATTTCTGCCAGTGGCAATATCCCAACCAAATTTTTGATATGCACTATATATAGAACTCTCTATAATTTGAGGAATAGCAGCCTCCATATCAAAGGCACTCTCTATTGTAGCCTTTATCATATCTACTCTACTAGATATATTTTCACTCTCAAAGAACTCGAAAGGGTTCAACCTAAATGGAGCTAAATTCTCATCTCCAAGCGTAAAGACCAATATATCATCTACACCCATTAGGTCTCTATATTCTGTTTTTGCAGGTTCAATAACTAAAAATGGCATATCTGCATCAAATAGTAGTTTATGACAAGTTGTTGTCTTTCCACTACCTGTAACACCTGTTATAAAGATATGCTTATTTAGTTCACCCTTAACTAGATTTACATCTATATCTGTCTCAATCCCACTCTTAACCATCTTTCCAAGATTAATTTTATTATCACCTATCTCATCAATATTTAGACCAAATTCAACCTCCTCTTTTAACCTTAATCCTATAACCTCTTTTTGTGGTAGAGAGGCAATAACACTAAGTTCACGGGTGGAGAACCAATTTATCATATTATATTTGGAGTATAGAAGCATTTTATATCTCTGGTTCTCTTTTAGTCCACCATATTTATATTTATGTCTATATTTTGGTAGTTGAAAACTATATATATAGTCTCTATATAAACTTTGATTATCTTTATTTTCTATATGAGTATATGTGAGAGGAACTTTATTCTGCTCAACTCCACTAAATAGAGATATAAAACTATTTGCCAATTTGGTTATTTTACCTTTAGTATCAGCAAATAGATATACTCCACTTATAAAGCCACCTTTCCCCTTAGCATAGTTTACTCTCTTAAGTAGAATATCATCTATATATTTTAACCACTCCTCAAACTCTTTCCTCTCAAACTCAACCGTTGTTGTTTCGCTATCTGATTCTTGGTCTATATAGGATAGAGATTTAGTTTTTGATTTTGTATTTGAAAATGTTTTAATTTTTGTATCTGAACTACTATCTGTCTCTGAATTTGTATTAGAATCTGTTTCACTATTATTTTTATTTTTAGATATACTCTTTTGAATAGTTTTTTTAACAAATGGAGATATCTTATCATAGATTTTAAATAAATCTTGCTCTATAATATTTATCTCCTTTACCAATAGAGGTTCACTAATAACAAGTAGGGCAAACTCATCTCCACCCATAATATCTACAAGTCTATCAACCCCTTGAAAATTTTTTGCCTCCTCATTGATATTTGGAACTCCATCAATTTCAGCTATATATCTAAAGTCTTTAACTCTATCTCGAATCTCCTTTCTACCCTTTTTTCTAACTCTTTTAACTCTACTACCTCTAAAATTTCCCTCTATATTTGCCTTTAAAATTTGATTTGCAATATCATCTATATCAAGGCTACTTGAGTCACAATCTCTATTTTTAACTACACCAAAATAGAAAGATATCTTATCTTTTGAACCCACTATTAGATATAGGAAATTAACTCCATCTATCTGCATACTACTTATAACATTCTCTAGAGCCTCCCTTCTTGGTGCATCATCTTCATATGTTATCTCTTGAATATGAAAAAGCTCAAAATCACTCTCACCAATGGTAAGGTTATTTTTTAATATCTTTTCAAACTTGTTAAAATCATCATATTTTATGATATCTACTAATATATTTGACATTACTCTATTTATCCTTCTAAAACTTAAAATAGATAGATTTTATTTAAAAAATACTTTATATTAGTAGGGAAATTTTTGATTAAAAGCTGATGTTACGCAAATATGAAAAAAAGCTTATATAGATTTATATACAGACTATTTGATAAGTATACAAGGAAAAGCAACAGCAACAGGATTAAGTGATATGTTAGAGGGAGAGGTAAGTCATGACCAAATAACAAGGTTTCTATCAAAATAGCTATGTCAAACACATCTATAGAACTCTACCCTCTATCTGGTTTTTATTTAATCTATTAACCCTTTATGGAGCTGTTACTGTCGTTTATCAGAAGTGTTGTATTTGTATCATATATGTGGATTGGAACTTTCTTAACCAGATAGAAGTAGTTTGGGTGTAGAACATCAGCATATGTCTCTATAATTGCCGTCTTGTAGGTGCTTCTAGTCACAACCTCAGATACAACTCCAACAGGAATATTTGCTAAGAATATATTATCGAGTCCACTCGTTATGACCTTATCCCCTACAGATATCTTAGACCACTTTGGAATAAAGTTAACCTCCATCCTCTTCTCATCTATACCCTTGGCAATTCCAGGCATCCTATCCTCACCCACGAATGTTGAGAATTGACACTTTTCATTTGAGAGGAGAATGCCCTCTAGATGCTCCCCATTCTTGATAGCGATACCAGCAGCCACATCTCTCTGAATAAGTCCATATATCTTATCATCCTTTAGAGTACCCTCTCCAGTAAGGTATATATATGAAAAGTCATTTAACTTCTTATAAGATATTGTCTGAATTCTAATAACATCACTATTTGCATCATACTTCTGCACCTTAGATTTGCTGTAGTTCTCCAATTTCTCAATTGTCATCTCTTGGTGGTAGAGATATTTTCTTAGGAGAATATTCTCCTCCTTCAGCCTCTTTATCGTCTCTATCTGATTTATATAGGTGTTTACATACCCCTTGAGGGAGTTCTCAATCTCTAGAAAAAACCTCTTTATAGGTATGGATATGAAGGAGAACTCCTTCTGAAACTCATCTTCCTTCTGAAATACAACGAAGGATGATAAGATTATAAGAGCTATAAATATTAACTTCTTATTCATCATAGGCTGTATGTTGCAGGAGGTCTATCTCTTCTAGTGCCTTTCCTGTCCCGTGTGCCACTGCTAAGAGAGGCTCTTCACAGACATATACAGGTAGTTTTACAATATTGGATAGATACTTATCCAACCCCCTAATTAAAGCTCCACCCCCTGTTAAAACAATTCCATTCTCAACAATATCTCCAGCTAAGTCTGGAGGTGTATCTTCCAATACCTGCTTTAGAGCCTCACCAATCTCTTTTAGTGGCCCCTTCATAGCCTCTCTCATATGCTCAGAGTTTATCTCAATTGATGTTAGAAGCCCAGTAACTTGGTCTCTACCCTTAACGGTCATACTGAGATCCTCCTCAAGCTGGATTGCCGTTCCAATCTTTATCTTTAAATCCTCAGCAACCCTATCTCCAATTAGGAGGTTAAAGTTCTTCTTCATATAGTCTATTATATTTCTATCTAACATATCCCCTGCAACTCTAATTGACTTACTCTGAACAAGTCCACCCAGAGATGTTACACCTATCTCTGTAGTTCCTCCCCCAATATCGACAACTAAGTTTCCATTCGGCTCTTTTACAGGAATTCCTGCACCTATAGCTGCAGCCATAGGCTCCTCTATTAGATATACCTCTCTAGCTCCTGCACTCATAGCCGACTCTTTTACAGCTTTTCTCTCAACCTGAGTAAGCCCAAAAGGGACACATATTATAATTCTAGGCGAGAAAAGACCCTTTCTATTGTGAACCTTCTCAATAAAATATCTAATCATCATCTCTGTAACATTAAAGTCGGCAATAACACCATCCCTCATAGGTCTAATTGCCTTGATATTTCCCGGAGTCTTTCCAATCATCTCCTTAGCCTCTAAACCTACAGCTAAAATCTTCTCTCTTCCATGCTTATCATACTGTATTGCCACAACAGATGGCTCATTGATGGTGATACCTTGACCCTTTACCAAAACAAGCGTATTTGCTGTCCCTAAATCTATTGCTAAATCGTTAGAAAACATACCTAAAACTTTTTTAAACATCTCTACTATTTCCTTGTCTTATGCTGATTTTGAATTTTTTCTATAAATTGGTTTTAAATTTTTATTAATAACATCTTCAGTGATAATAACCTCATATCCGCTAAGCTCTGGAAGTTCATACATAATATCGATTAAAATCTCCTCCATGATTGAACGAAGCCCCCTCGCACCCGTCTTTCTCTCTATAGCCCTCTGAGCGATAGCCCTCAATGCCCCATCCTCAAAGGAGAGGCTCACATTATCTATCTCAAAAAGTTTTTGATACTGTTTCACAATAGAGTTTTTCGGCTCTAGGAGTATCTTTACCATATCATCTAGTGTGATAGGCTCTAGTGTAGCTATGATGTGAAGTCTCCCTATAAGCTCTGGGATAATTCCATATTGAACCAAGTCGCTAGACTCTATTAGGTGGGTTACACTCTTATCCTCACTCTTACTAACCTTCTCTTGACCAAAACCTAAAATATTTGCCCCTAATCGTCTTCTAATTATCTCCTCAATTCCATCAAAAGCCCCCCCACATATAAATAGAATATTTGATGTATCAATCTGTAAAAAGTCTTGATGTGGATGTTTTCTTCCACCTTTTGGAGGAATATTTACTAGAGAGCCTTCAATTATCTTTAGCAGAGCCTGTTGAACCCCCTCTCCAGAGACATCTCTTGTGATTGAACGGTTCTCCCCCATACGTGCAATCTTATCTATCTCATCTATAAATATAATTCCCCTCTCTGCCCTCTCAATATCTCCATCTGCAGACTGCAACAGCTTGGTTAAGATATTCTCAACATCCTCCCCAACATATCCAGCCTCTGTTAAGTTTGTAGCATCGGTTATTGCAATTGGAACATCTAAAAATTTAGCAATTGTCTGAGCTAATAGCGTCTTACCAGAGCCTGTCGGCCCAATTAAAAGTATATTCGATTTCTCTATATTAGTCTCATCCTCACCGAGATTACCCTTTAAAATTCTCTTATAGTGGTTATATACTGCTACCGATAGGGTCTTTTTTGCTCTCTCTTGACCAATAACATAATCATCTAATATCTTATGTATCTCCTTTGGAGCTAGAGGCGATATTGATATCTCCCCACCATCCTCTCCAGATTGCTCCTCTCCATCTCCATATAAAATCTTATATGCTGAGGTTACACAGTTTGAGCATATATATACACCCTTACCTGCGATAAATAGATTTTCTGAACTCTCTCCAGCATTACAAAAATTACATCTCTTTTTAGCCATCAATATTTTTCCTTATAAATGGAATTCCTCTTTTTGAGTATATTATAAACTCCAATAACTTCTTTCCTCTCTCAGATATAGACTCTTCTAAAATCTCCCTTGCACTATCATGCAGTGGTCTACCACTCTCAAATAGCCTCTTATATATAACTTTTAACTCGTCTATCTCTTCTCTGTTAATGTGTCTCCTAAGCCCTACAAGATTTAACCCTCTTATTATGGCTCTATTACCCTCTGCTAGACAGTATGGGGGGATATCTTGACTCAATGCAGATGCACCTGCAATCATTGCAAACTCCCCAATATGTACAAATTGGTGGACAGGCGTTAAACCCCCAATTACAACGAAATCTCCAAGCTCAACATGTCCAGCCAGTGTCGCCCCATTTGCCAAGATGCAGTTATCCCCCATCTGTACATCATGACCTATATGGACATATCCCATTAAGAGGTTGCTGTTCCCTATTCTGGTAACTCCACCACCACCCTCTGTTCCAGGGTTTATAAGTGTAAATTCTCGAATTTTATTACTATTTCCAATTATCAGCTCGACATCCTCCCCTCTATATTTTAGGTCTTGGGGAATTGAGCCTATAACAGCGTGAGAGAATATTTGATTATCTTTTCCTATTGTGGTTCTCCCCTCTATAACTGCGTGGGAGCCTATAACTGTATTATCACCAATAGCAGCTCTTGAAGATATGTATACAAAAGGTCCTATCTTTACATCTTTTCCAATCTCTGCACCATCTTCAATAACAGCCGTTGGATGAATTTCCGACATATCTACCTACTTATCTACTATCATCGCTTTTAGTTCAGCCTCTGCTACTAACTTATCCGATACATACGCCTTAGCATCTAGATGCCAGACTCTGCCTCTATGTCTAATAACATTGATTTTGTATATAAGTTGATCACCGGGGGTGACAGGGAGTCTAAACTTTGCTCTATCTATACTCATAAAATAGACAACTTTGTTCTCTATATCCTTCTGCTCCTTATCTGAAGCACTCTGGAAAGCTAAAACACCTCCAGCCTGAGCCAAACCCTCTATTATCATAACACCAGGATATATTGGATGGTTTGGAAAGTGTCCCTGAAATACAGGTTCTGATATTGAGACATTCTTATACGCCTCTATATATTTTCCCTCCTCAATTGATATGACTCTATCTAGTAGTAGGAATGGATACCGATGAGGTAGAATTTTCTGAATTTCAACCACATTAAATGTCACTATTTTAACCTTTGGATAAAAATTTAATAGATTTTATCCAAATAAAGCTAAAAATAGTCTCAAACTTCAATAAGTTCCTCTCTCATGTCATCATAAACATGGCTTTTTAAAACTATTTCAATTCTCCCCGTCGGGATGGTATCTACAACGATTATTGTAGATATATCGTAGTGGCTTTTTAAAACCCTCTCTCTAAAATTTATCTCAATATCGAAGCTTGGAGGGGAGAATATAAGCTCCTGAATAGAGCTATATCTACTATCTGTAACTCTATTATAGAACTCTAAAGTTACAAATTTAACCCCATCTCTATCTAAATAGTAGATATCCCCTATGTTGTACCCAATCTTTCCCCTACTAAAACCCCTCTGAAGAGTTGAGTATGGGAGAATGTGTGAGGCTACAACCTCTCTTCTAACCTTTAGAAGGGCATACTCCAGCCTCCAGTTTAGAAATCTCTCTTTTATAATTCTATACTCAATACCTCTCCTCTCCAGCTCTAACCTCTCCCTATATAGCTGTAATCTATACTCGATTGAGTCAGGCTCTATACGGTTTGATATAGGTACAAATAGCTCATCGGCAAGTTTCTGCTGTTGCCCTCTCTGTATCTTTAACCCAAAGATACAGCCACAGTAGTCCTGCCTATAGAGCTTATCCCTCTTTGCCAAGATATTCTGCTCCTGAGTTCCAGACCCCTTTCTGTAGTCTGGAGCTATGAATCTGATTCCGTATCTATCAGCAAGTGCATCTCCCACTCTCCTCAACTGCTCAATAGACTTTTTAGGGCTTACAAGTAGAGTTGAGGTGAAGCTACTCTCCCCTATAGATTTTGCCATCTCTGCAGAGACCTCAAAGCGTCTATCGAAACATACTGAACATCTAGCCCCCTTCTCTGGCTCCATCTCTAGCCCCTTGACTGCTCTCATCCACCCATCTATGTCATACTCACCCTCAATAAGCTCTATCCCGAGAATATCGCAGGAGCGTTGTACATCTAAGAGCCTGAGGCGATATTCACTATAAGGGTGTATATTTGGGTCGTAGAAGAAGCCTACCAACTTCTCATCTTGATAGTCACTCCTCAACTTCTGGAGAAAGAAGTGGCTATCTACCGAACAGCATATGTGTACTAAAATTAGACCCCCTTTTTACCTATAACTGTAGCTATGGTATCGAATAGAATTTTAAGCTCAAGCCATATGCTCCAGTTTTTAATGTAGTATATATCATATTTCAACTTATTTTTTGCATCGGTTACCCCTCTACCATATGGGTATTTAACCTGTGCCAACCCTGTAATTCCAGGTCTAACTACATGTCTATAGTTATAGTTTGGAATAACTTTCTCATACTCCTTCACCAAGATATCCCACTCTGCTCTAGGTCCAACGATGTGCATATCCCCCTTTAGCACATTTAGAAGCTGTGGAACCTCATCAAGTCTACTCTTTCTCATAATATTACCTATAGGAAATATTCTACTATCTCCATCCTCTGTATATGGGTTGAATTTACTATTTACATGCATACTTCTAAATTTATAGCAGGTAAATACCCTCCCATTTAATCCAACTCTACTCTGCTTAAAAAATATTGGACCTGGTGATTCTCTCCTAATTCTAAATATCACATATATTATTGGTACAATTAGTGTTACAAGTAGTAGTGTAGATACTGTATAGTCTATAAATCTCTTCTGAAGATACTCAAACTTTGAGTAGTCTCTAACTGCTCTTCCATTTCTACTATTAAAAAAATCTCTTATATCAACTATTCCTAAATTTATCATAATCTATCCTATTATTTTAATATATTCTTTAAATTTTATTTTAACATAAAAACTATATGTTAATCTAAGTATTAACCATCTATTTTTTACAAAACAGATTATATCAGATTTTAATTTAAATAATATTTAATATAAAACAACATATTAAGATGAGATAAAACTATCTGTTCAAACTCTAAAATTAATCTTTCTTTAGTATAATTTTCCAAAAAAAGGATATATATTTGAGAAGAGTAGAAAAGAGTGAAGAGGCTTTTCAGAAGGCATTTAGTGTAATATCTGGTGGTGTTAACTCTCCCGTCAGAGCATTCTCAAGCGTAAAGGGGACACCCCCATTTATTGAGAGAGGAGAGGGTGGATACATATTTGATATAGATGGAAATAGGTATATAGATTATGTTCAGAGCTGGGGGCCTCTAATATTTGGACATCGCAACAGCACAATAGAGAGTTCGGTTATAGATGCAGTCAAGAGGGGGCTAAGTTTTGGTGCACCAACTCTAGTTGAGACCCAACTGGCAGAGCTAATAGTTGATATATTTGAGCCTATAGAGAAGGTTAGATTTGTAAGCTCTGGAACTGAGGCGACAATGAGTGCAATTAGATTGGCTAGAGGATACACCCATAGAGATGATTTTATTAAATTTGAGGGGTGCTACCATGGACACTCCGACTCTCTACTTGTGAAGGGTGGCTCTGGCATGGCTACATTTGGTTCTCCATCAAGCCCTGGTGTTCCTGCAGATTTAACAAAACATACGCTAGTTGCTGAGTACAACTCCATAGAGAGTGTTGAGAGATGCTTTAAGGAGAGTAGAGATGGGGTAGCCTGTATAATAGTTGAGCCTATAGCTGGAAATATGGGGCTTGTTCCTGCAGATGATAAGTTTTTAATTGAGCTGAGAGAGTTATGTAATGAGAATGGAACTCTACTCATATTTGATGAGGTTATGAGTGGATTTAGAGCATCTCTAAGTGGTTCACAGGAGCTAACATCTGTTAGAGCAGATATTATAACTTTAGGAAAGGTGATTGGAGGTGGAATGCCTGTTGGAGCATTTGGAGCTAGTAGAGAGATAATGTCCCACCTATCTCCAGAGGGGGCGATATATCAAGCAGGAACTCTATCTGGAAACCCAATCGCTATGAGTGCAGGGGTTGCTACAGTAGAGCAACTATTAAAAGATAGAGATATATATAGAGATCTTGAGGTTAAAGCTAAGAGGCTCATGAGAGGCTTTAGAGATGGTGCAGAGGAGGCTGGTATCGATATGGTAACGGATGTAAGAGGCTCTATGTTTGGTTTCTTCTTCTCAAAAGATAGGGTTAAGAGCTTCAAAGATGCCTCAAACAGCGATACAGAGCTATTTGCAAAGTTCCACTCAAATATGCTGGATAGGGGAATATATCTAGCATGTTCAGCCTATGAGACAGGCTTTATATCTACGGCTACTACAGATGAGATGATAGATGAGACAATTAGAGCCTCAAAAGACTCTTTTTATGAGTTGTCAAAATCTTAATTAGTAGATAATTCTGGTCAGATATAGCCCCTCAGGTGGGGCTAACCCTATTGAGTGGCGTTTTATTAAATTTAGCTGTTCAAGTTGTTGTTTAAGAGTCAACTTTTTTAAAGAGATATTGATTGCAAAATCTACCATAATTCTAACTTGAGAGCGTAAAAATCCATTTGCCTCAAAATATATTATGTGGTAGTTTTTAATATTTTTATATTTTGTCTTATATATAGTTCTAATATCTGTATGTGTAGTGCTTCCAGATTTTTTAAAATATTTAAAGTTATGCTCTCCCTCAAAATTTCTAAGTGCTTTTAGCAGAAGTTTGATATTAAATTCTGGATAGTGGGATATGTAGTCTCTCTCAAATATACTAACTGATGAGGTCTTAAATATATATCTATATACCCTTCTTCTTGCACTAAATCTTGAGTGAAAATTCTCATCTACCTCTATAATATTTTTAAATCTTATATATCTTAGGTCTCTATTGAGATTATATTTTAACCTCTTCAAATCTTGCCAGAAGTGGGGAACTTCAAAATCTATCACTTGATTTGAGGCGTGAACTCCTCTATCTGTTCTACCACTCCCTCTAATATCTGAAACTATATTTAACTTTTTTAGAGACTCCTCTACTCTCTGGGTAATGGTATCTACTCTACTTTTTTGCCTCTGAAATCCATAGAACTTTGAGCCATCATACTCAATAGTAGCTTTTACTCTCATCTAGAAGAACCTAGAAACTCTATATCTAAACACTATTAGCCCAAGAGCAGTTATAGCTACCAAGACTCCAGCTAGAAGATATGGAGAGCCGATATTTTTTACAACTGTAGCCATCACATAGAGTCCTACTGTTACAACCCCTAGAGCCAGATATCCATAATTTTTCTGATATCTTGGGTTGATAATTGCAAATGATGATATTAGATAGAGAGAGGTTATAGGAATTAGGCTGATAAATATAAAAAATAGGGATTTTCCCCCTCTTTTTTGGATTTTTATAGTAGTTTAACCAATACTCCTTAACACTCTCATATGTGTATGGTTTCGCCTCTATATTTTGAAATATCTGCATAGTCTCATAGTCTATAACCTGTAAGTTTCTATCTAGAAAGCTATAACCACTCCCCATATTTAGACTAAGTTTAACGGTTGAGTCTCTATTTTCGATATTTGCCTCTTTTGCTATAAACAGCCTATTTCTATCTCTCTTATCTTTAGTATATATGACAACATCT
>AAUQ01000012.1_pt1 | contig 11331 bp, 10 predicted proteins | sample 268508 | NCBI WGS metagenome assembly AAUQ01 (sample SAMN02954288, study PRJNA17241) | epibiont metagenome | biome: aquatic; feature: single polychaete worm; material: epibionts; isolation source: dorsal surface of the deep sea hydrothermal vent polychaete worm, Alvinella... | host: Alvinella... | reverse complement strand
TGCTGTCTAGATAGGGAGATGGTAGAGAGGGTTATAGAGTTGAGAGAGGTGGGAGCATCTGTAGTTCCAACACTAAAACCTACAGATACACTATATCTAAACTCTACACCTCTAAATAGAGATGAGGTTAGAATTATTCAAACCCCTCAACTATCTTGCACAACTACTCTAAAGAGGGCTTTAGATAGTACGGATAGAGAGTTTACAGATGATAGCTCTGCACTATCTGCAGTTGGAGGAAGGGTGATATTTACAGAGGGTTCTAGAGATGCCCATAAGCTAACAACGGTTGATGATTTGAGTAGGATGAGCTGTCTAAAGAGACCATCAAGGAGACCATTAGTTGGCTTTGGGGTAGATATCCACCCATTTGAATCTGGCAAGAGGATGTATCTATGTGGCGTTGAGATAGAGTCCCCATTTGGATTTAAGGCACATAGTGATGGTGATGTGGCAATCCATGCAGTTATAGATGCTCTACTTGGGGCTAGTGGTATTGGAGATATAGGGGAGCTATTTCCAGATACATCAAGTAGATATAGGGATATTCGCTCTACCGAGCTTCTAAAGGAGGTTCATAGCCTATTGAAATCCTTCGGTTATCTGGTTGGAAATATAGACATCACGATTATTGCAGAGAGACCAAAACTTATGAGATATAAGAGGATGATGAGGTTCAATCTAGCAGATATTTTAGATTTGACTCCAAACCTCATAAATATAAAAGCTACAACATCTGAAAAGCTGGGGTGGATAGGTAGAGGTGAAGGTGTAGCAGTTGAGGCTGTTGCAACGCTATATTATTATGATTGGACGGCAAAATGAAGATAACGATTATAGAGAATGAGCTATATCTAGCACAGAGTATATCAACTAAGTTGAACCAGTCTGGTTATGAGACTGAAATATTCTCTTCAGTTAAAGAGGCTATGGCGAACAGTTCGGGAGATGCCTATCTACTATCTACTAATCTACCAGGGCAGAACTTCAACCCATTAATTACAAAGTTTAAAGATAAGATAATAATTCTAATGGTTAGCTATATAAATAATGATACCGTTGCTGCACCTCTAAAGCTGGGAGCAAATGACTATATAGTTAAACCATTTATGATAGAGGAGCTTCAGAGAAAGATTGAACACTACAAAGAGTATCAAACTCTTAAAAAGTATAAAAATCTCTACAAGGAGTATAGTGAATATCTACTCAATGATATAAATATAAGCAGTGACATAGATAAGGTTACAACACCTATAGTTATAGTTACAAACTATATAAGATTGGTTGATAAGTTGGCATTCACATATGCTCAGAGAAAGGATAGAGTTCTAATATTTATCCCACTTGGAGCAAAGAGTTGGAGAGAGAAGGTTGAGAAGGCGAACCCAAAACATATGTTATATATATCTGAACTTCAAGTCTTAAAGAAGAGTGAGCGGGAACAGCTATTTGATATGGTTAAAAAGAGAGATTTTATAATCTCAACAACATCAGATATTGATACACCATTTCCTAAAATAGAGATAAACACGGATAATAAGCTATATGACCAGAATGAGATATTGACTATAGATGATTATGTAAAGTTTATAGTTACAAGTTTTCAGTATCAGTTTCCAGATACAGAACTCTCGAAAAAGCTGGGTATTTCAAGAAAAAGTTTATGGGAAAAAAGGAAAAAATATGGCATCTTCAAGAAGAAGTAGAGAGCTATATATAGATGCAGAGGCTCTATCCACCTTAGCTCTCGTTCAGGAGGGGCTGATTGCTCCAGTCACAAGGCTTATGAGTAGAGAGGAGGCTATAGAGGTTAACAGAACCAAAACCTATAAAGGTATGCCATACCCATTTGCGTTTGTTCTATCTCCAAGTGGAAAGCGAAATAGAGATGTTCTAACGAGAGCTAAAAAGGGTGATATATTAAATCTAATAAGTGAGGGTAGGAAGGTTGGATATCTAGAGGTTGAGGAGACATTTAAGATAGATATTGATGAGAGGCTTAAGTGCATATTTGGTACATCAGACCCATCACATCCAGGAGTAAGAGAGACTCTACCAAGATTGGGAGAGATAGCCGTATATGGGAACTATAGAGTTGAATATCCACTAATTCCGAGTAGTCTAAAGAGGGTAAAGAGGATAATTCAGGAGCAGGGGGCTAAGAGTGTATCTGGTTTTATGCTGGATGCGAATCCCCTAAATCGCTCCCATGAGAGGATGATAAGAACTATATTGGATGAGTCGGAAATTCTTGTACTATTTCTTAGAAAACCATTTAGAGATGATGAGCTGAGGTATGATATAAGGTATGAGGCGGTTATAAGCTTTATTGAAAACTTCCTACCATCAAATAGGGTTGTGGTTGTCCCCCTAGAGAACTCATACATATTTGCAAGTTATAATGAGTTGGTTTTAGATGCACTAGTAGCGAAAAACTTTGGATGTAATAGACTTGTAATAACTAAGAATAACTCTAGATTGGGTTCATTTTATGATAGAAACCGTTTAAACTCAATACTTGATAAGTTTAAGAGTGTAAAGTTTAAGATATCCACCATAGAACACTATGTATATTGCAATAGGTGTAGAACTCTAGTCAGCTCAAGTACATGCCCACACGGTCAACACCACCATATACACTACCACTCAAAATCTATCTTGAAGTTGATAAAGGCGGGAATAATGCCACCATCAATACTTGTTCGTAGAGAGGTATCTGCATCACTTCTAAGTACACTATTCCCAAATAGATTTGAGAATATACAGGAGCTGTATGATGCTCTTGTTCCAAATGATGGATTGATAGAGGAGCATACGGAGGAGGATTTCTATATTAAACTGATGGGGCTATACCAGACAAGTTCACTCACATAGGAGATTTATAATGAGTTTAAATAGAATATTTTTAACATTTTTTGGGCTTGGACTCTCTCCAAAAGCACCTGGAACGGTCGGCTCACTAGGAGCATTGATTGTGGCTATCCTCCTGCTGAGGGTAATTCCGATGGAGAGTCTATTTATGTTGACAGTTGCAGTCTCAATCATAGGGATTTTTGAGGTAGATAGGTATGAGAGGGAGAGTCAAACGCATGATGATAAGAGTATAGTTATCGATGAGGTTGCCGGTATGTGGATTAGTCTAATCTTCTCAATATCTGTAGCAATGAGTATAGGTTTCAACTACGCATATGAGCTATCTCTAATTTTAAGCTTTTTAACATTCAGACTCTTTGATATATGGAAACCCTCAACAATAGGCTTTATAGATAGGAGAGTAAAGGGGGGGCTTGGAGTTATGGGAGATGATATATTGGCAGGGTTTGCTAGTGGAGCATTGACATCTATAATCATTCTCTTAGTTGGAAAAGCTCTATAGTCCACCCTCCATATACTCAAGATATTGTGGCTGAAGATAGAAGTGACGGCTATTCGTTCCTAGAGCCTCTAGAGGATTTTCAAGCTCTATATTCGGTCTATCAATAATAGACTTAAAGAGTATAGTCTCACCCTCCTCAAGTTTTAATATTGTCAGCTCATCTAGTAGAGTGTTATAGAGGCTACTATGTATCTCTCCTTGAGCCTTACCATCTAAGATGGTGAATGTTCCAATGGCCAACTTAAATATATCTACAGCACTTAAATTCTCTATATCCATATCTGGAGGTAGTATCAGATATGAGCCATCACTCAAATTGCTATCCCCAATCTTCAGCTGATAGAACTCTAAATTATCCACTAAATTTGACTCATTTGAGATATCGGATATAGAGCTTAAGTTACTCTCAACACACTCATCTCCACTACATACAACCTCAGAGATAACTCTCTCCTCCATGGAGCTATTCTCATCTGCCACATTTCTTGAAAATATTATTTTTGAGCTATCATCTGCTATCTCCCCATTTGAGGAGAAGCTATTTACAAGACTACTATTATCCTCTAAAAGCTCCTCCTCAATACTATTTGCCGTAAGCTTAAAAGCCACATCATCTTTATCTGATAGGGTTAAATTCATACTATTTTTTAAGTTATATCCATTAGTGGACTTTAAGACATGCATACTCTCCTGACCACTCTCATCTGAGCTGTAGTATATCTTAACATCCACACTATGGTTTATATCTTCATATAGGTATATTGTTGCAACATCTCTGCTATAGTCTGACCATCTAAATATCTGATACTCCTCCACCTCATCACCATAACCACCCTTGTAGAGCTTAACGACTCTATCACTGGAGACCAAATCCAACTTTAGTTCATAATTAAATCTACCACCACCATATGTATAGTCTCTCTTAAAGCTCAACTCTCCAAGATATAGTTTACTATCAATCGATATGGTATCCTCTATTATACTATTAATCTCATCGATATCACTACTACTTAACTCAACCGATATCTCTCTAGCCTTGAAGGTACAGCTACTCATACCCTCACACCTCTCTAGAACCTCCGGCATAGCTCTCTTCAATATGATGAGATTTATCTGAGCCATATCCACAACATCATCTATTTGAGATACATAATCCTTCAGCTGACTATAGCCAACACCAGCATCATCTTGACCCCCCTTTTTAAGTATAGTTGGAAAATCCATACTTATACTTTTGGGGAGTAGCTCTCCCCCATAGGCTATCTGAAGACTACTTCCTCTTGAGGAGTTTATATCGAATGTACCATTATTATCAGAACCTCTATCTGCAATTTGGGAACTACCACCACTAGAGCTATGCCCCATCATTCCACATCCACCAACAATTAAGACCACTATTATAGATAATATGTTTTTCATAACCAACCTCATATCATAATCATATCATAGAATCTTTAGTATAAGGTTAAACAAATATTACATATACTAATATAGATATATAGCTTATATTAAAAATATGTAGAAAAAGTGTAGAGAGATGTTAAAGAGAACAAATTACAATCTTCTATATGTCGAAGATGAAGATTTTACTAGAAAAATAGCGATATCCTACCTAAAACCGTACTTTGCCAACGTTTTTGAGGCTAGAGATGGGGAGGAGGCTCTAGATATATATGGTATTGAGAGGGTTGATATCATAATGACAGATATAGAGATGCCAAATATGGATGGGTTGGAGTTCTGCAGAAGGGTTAGGGAGAAGAGTAGAAGTATCCCTATTATTATTACTACAGCTTATACTACAACGGAGTATCTACTTGAGGCAGTTGGTCTAAATCTGATTAAATATCTGGTTAAACCCATGGATGAAGATGCCATGTTTGAGGCACTAAATATCTGTTTTGAGCAGTTGGAGAGTGAACATCCAAATATAGTATATATATCTCCAGAGATAAAACTTGATAACTTTAATAAGGTAATTATCGAGGGAGATAAGAGGGTAACCCACCTTACAAAGTATCAATATAAATTTCTAGATATCTTAATAAAAAATAGGGGTAGGGTTGTCTCATATGAGGAGATAGAGAGCTCCGTATGGGAGGATAGATATATGAGTAGCGATGCCCTCAGGAGTCTAGTTAGAGATGTTAGAAAGATAGTTGGTAAAGATAGAATTGTAAATATATCAAAGTTTGGGTACAGGATAAAGTTAGATGGATAGAGTTCTAAAGATAAAAGTGTCAGCTATAGCCATCTACTTTGGGGTTGCAATCTCTCTATTCTATGAGCAACACTTCCTGAATGGAGCTACCCCACTATTTGAGTACTCAGATGTAGAGTTTATAGTGGCAATTCTATCTTTAGGTGTAATAGTATCATCAACTATATATAACTTGGCATTCTACTACTATATCAGAAGATTGCAATATCTATATTATGCTCTCGCTCAGATAGCAATAATTTCACTGCTAATACAGATTGAAAATCTATTTATCTCACCATTCAATGAGATATATGGCTTCTCAAGAGACCTATATATACTTGAGATATCCCAAAATCTAATTGTGATATTCTCTCTACTCTTCATAAAACATTTTCTACTTCTATATAAGATAGAAAATCTAAATAGGCTTATAAATATTGTGGTATCAATCTCACTATTTGATATATTATTTACAATAATCTTCTCCCACTCTATAGTTATAAAGTTTGTACCCAGCTTCATATGGGTGATACTTCTCCTATCGGAGGCACAGAGGAGTATCAAAAATAGAGATGCCCCATTTATATTTATACTGATAGGGTGGTATGGTGTCATTGGAGTATCACTAGCTGAATATTTTAACTTTTTTGGGCTGGATATAAAGAGCTTCCCTTTTCTGCATGTGGCATTTGCCCTTGAGTCTATGCTTCTCTCATTTGCCCTCTCATATAAATTTAAACTTCTGGAGGAGGAGCATAAGGTTCACCAGAGTATGCTACTACAGCAGTCGAGATTAGCAAGTATGGGGGAGATGATATCTATAATTGCCCACCAGTGGAGACAGCCCCTAAACTATCTATCATTTGCATTTATGCACATAAAGAGGAGCTGTAATGGAGATGAGACTACACTGGAGACTATTAAAGATGCAAATAAGCAGTTACAATATATGTCCCAAACCATAGAGAACTTTAGAAACTTCTATAATCCCTCTAAGAAGAGAGAGAACTTCAGTATAGAGGAGGCGTGTAGAGATACCATAAATATAGTTTCACCGATGATGCAGAGTATAGAGCTTCTACTAAGTGTAAAAAATGGCTTCTCATTCTATGGAAATGCAAATGAGTTTGAGCAGGTTCTACTAAATCTTATCAACAATGCTAGAGATATATTAAATGAGAGAAAAGTTAAAAATCCAAGGATAGAGATTGTGATAGATGCTCCAACGGTCACAGTTACGGATAATGGTGGTGGCGTTGAGAAGAGATATAGAGATAGGATTTTTGAGCCATACTTCACAACCAAAAAGGGTGGTGATGGGATTGGACTCTATATAGCAAAGAGTATTATAGAGAGGGAGATGGGGGGTCTCCTAACTCTTGATGTATCAGATAATAGGACAAAATTTACCATTAAATTCAATAATTTAAGTGATTAATCTAAATTCAGCTAAAATGGCATAAAAAATATAAAGGTTTAACTATGAAAGTGGTTGTAATTCAAGGTCCCAATCTAAATATGTTGGGACATAGAGAGCAGAATATATATGGTCCGATGAAGTTGGATGATATACATTCACAGATGGAGAGCTTTGCAAAGCAGAGTGGAGTAGAGATTGAGTTTTTTCAGAGTAATCTAGAGGGTGAGATTGTAGATAGAATTCAGGAGTGTCTAGGAGATGCAGATGGGATTATCATAAACCCTGCTGGATATACACACACCTCAATTGCCATTAGAGATGCGATATCTGCAGTCCAAATTCCGACTGTTGAGGTTCACATATCAAATATCTACTCTAGAGAGGAGTTTAGAAAGAAATCTCTTATAGCTCCAGTGTGTGCAGGGCAGATTGCAGGATTTGGGCCATTCAGCTACCACCTAGCGATGATTGCAATTATCCAGATAATGAATGAGATACAACATATGAAGAGTTCTAAAAATAGATGAACTTCATATCCATAGATGAGAGTGCTATCTACTATGAGATAGGCTACAGCTGTGATAATGGGCTTCTACTCTCCCTCGGAGATGAGAGGCTCTTCTTTACCGATGGTAGATATGAGCTTGAGGCTAGAGAGGCTATAAGAGATGGAGAGATTATAGTTACAAATGGTATATATCTAGAGGCAAATAGATTTCTAAAGGGGAGCAGTATCAGAGAGTTGATATATGACCCTAAAGAGTGGAACATATATGCCTTTAATACTCTAACTGATGGATTAGATGTAGAGTTTATCCCGGAGGTTGACCTCTCCCATAGGAGAAGAGTTATAAAGAGTCCAGAAGAGATTGAACTCCTAAAAGAGGCATCTAGAAGAGGTAGAGAGGCGTTCTCAAAATTGGCTGAAGAGATTGATAGAGTCGGTATTGGTGAGAGTGAATTTAGATTAAAGTATCTTACAACATCTATACTCTCTAACCATGGGGATTACAATATATCATTTGAACCGATTGTAGCTATAAATGAGAACTCTGCAAAACCACACGCTACACCATCAAACTTAACTCTCAAGAGGGGGCATCTTCTTCTAGTTGATGCTGGATTGAAATATGAGAGGTACTGTAGTGATAGAACCAGAACATCTTATGTTGGAGATAATATATCTTTTGGACTGGAGCAGAGATTTAAATCTAGAGAGATGCAGAGGGTATATGATACGGTACTTAAGGCACACGATGTGGCAATCTCAAATCTTAGAGCTGGAATGAGTGGTAGAGATGTTGATAGATTGGCTAGAGATGTTATAGAGAGTGCTGGATATGGAAAATATTTTGTCCACTCAACGGGGCATGGTGTCGGTCTAGATATACATGAGATGCCCTATATATCACCAAGAGCAGATAGAGTTTTAGAGGATGGTATGGTATTCACAATCGAACCAGGGATATATCTTCCAGATAGATTTGGAGTTAGGATTGAGGATATGGTAGCACTCATAAATGGTAGAGCTACAATCCTCTAATCCAACACCCCTATCTAATTATCTCGTAGTTTATGGGAGTAGTCTTTATGCTCCCTTTACTCTTTCGAAACAACAAGAAATAAATAATGCCTAGAGTGGCAATTGTTACAATTATCTCTTGCATAGCGTAACCCCTTTTTTTGCAATCTATCATACTATAAATTTTGTTTTTTTAGAATAAAATTTATGTATTAGAGACGATAAATTATACAAAAATTATTTTTTTATAATTTTTAAAAGTAAAAAGTTGCAAAAAAATAGTTTTATGTGATACTTTTAGATACACTTTTTTTTAAATATCTATTTTTTGAAAAAAAATATCAACTTTTAGATACTCTAGACTATAGGATATATATACTATTTTAAGATTGTAGGAGAGAAATATGCAGTTTAAAAAGAGATATAAGTTAGATATTAAGGTGCTATTTTTTAATGCTAAAACGGACTATCTCCCATACTATAAGAGGTTTTCATTCCAAATTGATAGGGATAGTGGAGCTATATTGAGAGATATCTTACATATGATAAAAGAGCAGAATAGCAGTTTTGCATTTCCAAAAAGTAGAGAACTCATATTTAGAGTTAACAGTTTGGTAGCTAATGGGAAAGAGAGGGTATCAGATGTAGTTGAGAAGTTTGGAAACACTCTAACTATAGAGCCTGTTCTTAAATATCGCTCTAAAAACTGTTTAATTATAGAAAACAGAGACTTTCTTCACCAATTTAGAAGAGTTTTGGGACGCTTTGCAACTAAAGATGATTTAATGTTTTATCTAAAGCTATATGGCGTTCACTACGCATCTGAGACATTTAGTTACAATAAAGAGTATATGGGAGATGCAATTATGATATTGGCTCATAAGATGTTAAAAGATGGAAATCCCCATAAAAAAGAGATTATAGATGCGATAAGTTGTGAAGATGGTGGTATAGATTGGTGTGAATATCAGAATAACATTTTTAATGGAAGAGACTACTCTAAAGAGATAGATGAGTTGAAAGAGATTGTATATAGTGTCAGGGGAGAGGCTACAACAAATATATGCTCAAAGATAGTATCTAAATTTAGAAGAAAGGAGAGAGAGTATAGTGTTGGCTCTCTGGAGAATAAGAGTATAGCGATATATCTCGGGAGAGATAGCGAACTTCTAGATAAGGCAAAATTCAAACTAAAACAGAAGAGGGCGAAATATATAAACTTTGATATGGATGATAGGTTGGCAGGTCAGACTATACTAAAGAGAAACCCAAAATTTGCATATAGAAAGGCTGGAACTGTTATGTTAGATGCTTTTGATAGTGGAGTTGAGCTATTGGCATGTGTAAATAGAGATGATTATAGATACTTCAAGAGTGTACACAGTATGGCAGAGAGGGAGACTGGAAGAGATATAGATTTAAACCTAATGGTTTTGGATATATAGAGTCTGGAGAAGGGGTTTAACTCCCCTCTCGACTCTTCAATATATTTTGAACAATTCTATACCCATGATTTAGAGCAATTGCGATACTCCCACCCGTGGAGAATGCTATATCCCCTGCTATGTATAGTCCATCAATTGCAGTCTCATGTCTCTCTCTATCGAAGATTGGATTTCCTTTAGCATCTAACTCTATACCACAAGATTTAAGAAACTCTTTTGGTGTTGTCCCACCAATTGCATATATAGCTCTATCAAATATATCTGTAGTACCATCAGAGAAGTTCACCTTTACCATTCCATGTTTAGACTCAAGTCCCAATATATCAACCCCAAACTTAGGCTTTATTAACCCCTCATCTATATATTTTTGAAGTATCTCCAAGTTCTTAGGGTTTGGTCTAGTCAACCTCTCTCTTCTATAGTTTAGGGTAACATCATTGGTTCTACTCAACTCACAAGCATACTCAACTGCACTATCTCCACCACCAATAACTATAATCTTCTCCCCATTTCCACACCTATCTAGGTTAAAGTTTACAACTGCTTTTATAGATGGAGGAATTTTATAGCTTGGTCTATTTGGTTTCCCCATTCTTCCAATACCAATAACTACACTCTTTGCTAGAAACTCACCCTTTGATGAGTATACTCTAAATATATCCCCCTCCTTTTCTATCTTAGTAACCTCACAGTTAAATAGGGTATCTATCTTCTCACCATCTAACAGCTTATCAAAGTAGTCTAGGGTACTCTCCTTTGTCCCATCGCTAAAGTCAACATGCCCCTCAATCTCAATCTTTTGACCATGCCAATCCTTATCAACCCTCTTCTTATCCTTATAGAATTTTCTAATTGTGTGGGAGTGGTTTTCGCTCTTCTCTATTAGTAATACATCTTTAAAACCTGCTATTTTAGCCTCAACAACAGTACCTATACCACCTGGACCACCACCTACAACTATCAAATCATAAATTCTACTCATTCCTAAAGTTCCTTTTAATTTTATGCAATATTATAACACTTTTTTAACCATTAAATAAAAATGAAAAAAAGATTGGTATGATTTCAAAAAATATTTTTAAAAGAAGAGATGATGAGGTTTATATATCTACTTATTTTATTAATAACTTTTAGTTATTCAAATAGTTGTATTAAGTGCCACAATGGGATTGAGCATATTCGAGACCCAAAATCTAAAATGATGCAGGATATTTTAGATGTGGCAGAGAGGGCAGGGGCAAAGGGGAATGACTGTATTGTGTGTCACGGTGGAAATCCAAATGAGGATAACAAGACCAAAGCCCATAGTGGAACTCTCAAATACTTTTTAGACCACAAAGGGTCCAAAGGGAGTTCTATCCATCT
>AAUQ01000011.1_pt1 | contig 11525 bp, 11 predicted proteins | sample 268508 | NCBI WGS metagenome assembly AAUQ01 (sample SAMN02954288, study PRJNA17241) | epibiont metagenome | biome: aquatic; feature: single polychaete worm; material: epibionts; isolation source: dorsal surface of the deep sea hydrothermal vent polychaete worm, Alvinella... | host: Alvinella... | reverse complement strand
ATGAGCCTACAGATTTAGGCTCTTGGCCCGTTGTAGAGAGTATAGAGCTAAATGGTGACTATAAGCGGTAACAAAGTTGCTATCTAGTAATATTTTGTTAAATTATACTAAATTTTTATGGATGGATATTGATGAAAATAGCAGGTTTAACACTTATTTTAACACTTAGTGGAGTTCTGTCGGCATCTATGGTTGATGAGGCTAAAAAGGCTGGATTTAAACCGATACCGACAGATGAGAAGGAGCTATTAAAGCTGATAGATAATAGAGAAAATCCTCTAAATAGTGCAAAAATTGAGCTTGGAAAGAGGCTATATTTTGAGCCTAGACTCTCAAAAAGTAATCTAATCTCATGTAACACATGCCACAATTTGGCTACAGGTGGTATTGATGGTGTTGAGAGTGCAGTTGGAGATGGTTGGACAACAAATCCCCACCACTTAAATTCACCAACTGTATACAATGCTGTCTTTATGGATAGGCAGTTCTGGGATGGTAGAGCAGATAATCTAGAGGCTCAAGCTCAAGGACCTCTACAGGCTAAACCAGAGATGGCAATCTCAAAGGAGATGGCAGTTGAGAGGATATCATCTATGGATGGTTATAGAGATGAGTTTAAGATGGCATTTGGAGATGATAATATAACATTTAAGAGGATTGCAGATGCTATTGGTGCATTTGAGAGGACTCTAGTTACACCATCAAGATTTGATAAGTTTCTAGCTGGGGATGAGCAGATGTTAAATAATGAGGAGAAGAGAGGGTTGAAGGTATTCATCTCAAAAGGGTGTAGCTCATGCCATAATGGCGTTGGAGTTGGGGGTTCTATGCAGAAGTTTCCCCTGCTAAAGCCATATAAGTACGCTTCTGTAGGAGATTTCAAAGGTGATAAGAGTGGTATGGTTAAGACTCCAACATTGAGAAATATATTAAGGACGGCTCCATATTTCCATAATGGTGCAGTTTGGGATATTAGAGAGGCTGTAGAGATTATGGGTGAGACTCAACTTGGAGTTAAGTTGAGCAGAGAGGAGGTTGATAGTATCGTTAAGTTCTTTGAGGCACTCGATGGTGAGCTTCCAGATGTAATCTACCCTAAGCTACCTGCAGTTACAATCAAGACACCTAAACCAGATATAGACTAGCCACCACTTTAGGCTAAGGTTACTCCTCTAATAGGGGGTAACTATAAATTTAGCTTCAACTATTCTATTTGACTGCTTATATACAATCTCATCATTAAGATATATATTAAAGTTTAATGGTGTATCCCTGAGAATTCTTAAAAAATTATCTAGATATTTTTTTGGAAATAGCACCCTAACCTCATATTTACTATTGGGAATTGAGACCACATTGACATTTATATTCTTAACCTCACTGAAGTAGCCTCTCATCTCCTCCTTAAATAGCTCGGTATGAAAACTTTTTGCATCGGACGGTATCTCCCTCCTATCTAAATCCTCTAGAGATTTCATCTTTATATGGTATATATCCCTATTTTTTGTATACTCAAGGTAGTTTGGAACGACCCAAAGAGCTATTACAACGGCAGTTAGTAGGTATAAAATTTTAACTATTAGTTTCATATCACCTCTCTACTTTGAACTAAATGTGAATATTGAGCTGAAGCCATTTCCAGTCTTAATGGTAAATAGCCCATCTGGATATAACCTCTTAAGATTAGCCTCCAACTTGGGAATTCCCCAAGCCTCACCCTCTATATATATACTCTTTAGACTCAACATCAACTTTCTAATCTCCCCACTACCATCAACTGCATTGAATATACTCTTAGTAGCTTCTGATAGTTCAGAACTTCTTTTAACTGCAGATATCTGGGTTGATATACGATCAATCTTAGATATATATCCCCTATTTTGATATAGATAGAATGTACCGATTATAGCCACAATAAATAGGGGTAGAATTGAAGCTAATATTGATAGTTTCATATCATCCTCTTTTGAGCTTTTAAATATGGATTTAATCTCACTTAGTAAGCCATCCTCATCACGACCCAAGCTCCTACCATCTGCTCCATCTATACTCTGCGTTGAGATATACTCCTTCACCCTTATCTCACTATTCTCACCACCTATAGATATCCTTCTAAAATCTGGTATGTAGTTCTTCTCTGCAATCTCCTGAGAACTTGCCATCTGGTGTAGAAGTTGGTGGATACTATTCTGTGCTAGGTTGATATCTAGAGATAGCTCCTCTCTTAGAGATTTTAAAAGTTTTGGGTTCTCCTCTGATACCAATATCTCGATATGGTCTGCAGTATTTGATGATAGCTCATAGTACTTCTCTGTACTCTTATCCACCCACATTGCTATCTTCTTCTCACTCAACCCTCTAGTTCCAATAATCCAACACTGCTCAACCCTATCCTTAGTTGTAAACATCATAAATAGTTTTCTATCGAAGTAGCCAATAAGAAGTATCAACTTATGGCTTAATATAGATTTATACTGCTCATATAGAATTGCAAATGGAGAGAAGTATAGAGATACATCTATATCCTCTGGAAGGTCTCTATCCTGTACGATATAGTTATCTTTAAATATATTTGCTACTAACTTATCACTATCTTCAACCCTCTCATGTGTCAGAACCTGCTTTGTAGCTAGAGATATCGATACCACATGGTGGTTTGAGTATTTAGATTTTAGCTCCTCTATTTTGGATATGAATCTGCCCTTTTCACTCTCATGAAACTGCTCCACACCCTTTGGGATAAACCCCTCTTCTGTCTGGATAGCATAACTTAAGAAGTGGAACTCCCTCTCCTTATAGTGGCTGATTGTCACATACTGCTCTCTATTTCTCATTATATCTCCTAGTATTTACTTAAAATAATATTAAGTTTAAACTTTAATTATGCTTTGGATATAAAATCGTAGAAATATTTTATGAGTGATAATCAACCACTTAAAGCCGTGGACTCTTTATAGCACTAACTCTGGTTACCTATATCCTTACTACTCATAGTTAATGAGTTATCAGATATTAGCCTCTCCCTAATTTGAGCCTCAATCTCCTCTCTCAACTTATCATCCTCTTTTAACCTACTCTTGGCAATCTCTTTTCCCTGTCCAAACTTACTACCCTTATATCCATACCAAGAGCCACTCTTCTCAATAATATCAAACTTAATACCGTAATCTAGTAGTTCACCCTCTTTTGATATACCCTCTCCAAACATGATATCAAACTCAGCCTGTCTAAATGGTGGTGCAACCTTATTTTTGATAACTTTGGCTCTGGCTCTATTTCCAATCTGTGAATCGGACTGCTTTAGAGATGCAATTCTTCTCACATCAATTCTCACAGATGCGTAAAACTTGAGTGCATTCCCACCCGTCGTTGTCTCTGGATTTCCATAAGCCATTGTCCCTATCTTCATTCTAATCTGATTTATGAAGATTACGGTTGTATTTGTCTTATGTAGAATACCTGTAACCTTTCTGAGAGCCTTACTCATAAGTCTAGCCTGTAGCCCCATCTGCTGTTCTCCCATCTCCCCCTCAATCTCAGCTTTCGGGGTCAATGCAGCTACAGAGTCGACAACAACAACATCTACGGCTCCAGACCTAGCTAGTGTCTCAAGTATATCTAACGCCTGTTCTCCAAAATCTGGCTGGGATACGAGTAGATTGTCGACATCTACACCTAAATTTCTTGCATAGAATACATCTAGGGCGTGTTCTGCATCTATAAAGGCACATATCTTTCCACTCTTCTGGGCAGAGGCGATGACATGTAGAGCTAGTGTGGTCTTCCCTGAACTCTCAGGTCCATATATCTCTATTATTCTTCCTACTGGTACGCCTCCAATTCCTAGAGCTATATCTAGACCGATTGAGCCTGTACTTATAGCCTCAATAGGCTCTATCTCCTTATCTCCAAGTCTAACTAACGAACCTTTTCCGAAATCTTTCTCTATCTGCTTTAGTGCCTTCTCCAACGCCTTTTTTCTATTTGCATCCATCTTTTGCAAGTGAAGTCCTTTTCTTTTTTTATCTATTATAATTGAATTTCCCAAAAATTTAAATTATATAACTCAAAAATAGCTCAATATTTTTACCTAAATAGCTACTATAATATAGTATAATTATATTATAATATATTATAAATTGGTAAATTTAATTAAAGGATTAGAGATGAAGAGATTAAATATAGTTATCATATTTACATTTATTGTATCCCTACCTATATCGGGTGTTGGTCGAGATATTATAGATTATGAGATAATTACGGGCTCAAAGATTGGAACATACTATAAGATAGGAGATGATTTAGCAAAATATGTAGCTCCAGATGCAGATATAAGGTTGACTGTTTTGAACTCTAAAGGTTCGATAGATAATGTTCTAAAACTTATATCACCAAGCTATAAGAGGCTGAAGTTTGCAATTGTCCAGAGTGATGTTCTTCAGGAGTTGAGAAGAATAGCTGAGGAGGAGAGTGGAGAGATACAGATTAATGCCGATAGGTTGATTAATAATATAGTGGTTATTAAACCTCTCTATAACGAGGAGATACACATATTGACAAGAAAGGATTCCCCAATTAAGAGCTTCTCTGACCTGAAGGGGAAAAAGATATTTGCTGGAAAGCCGAAGAGTGGAACGCTCATGACAACAATGTTAATATTTAGAGGTCTATTTGGGGAGAGGTTAAAAAATTATCAAGTTGCCACATCGAATGGTGGTGATATGAGAGGAAACCTATTTAAGCAGATGTTGAGAAAGCTCTCCCATAAGGAGATTGATGCCATTGTTCAGGTTGCTGGTCAACCTGTAAAAAATCTAAATAGACTTGTTGGGAGTAGGGCATCAGATGTTATAAAAATTCTACCTTTTACAAAGAGAGATGTTAGAGATAATCTAATATCAAACTACTATAGGGTGCGTATCCATAAAGAGAGCTACCACTGGTTAGATGATAGTGTTCCCACACTAGCAACAAAGGCTTTTCTTGTAACTTATAACTATAAGAGTGATAAAACAAATGAGAGAATTAGGGGATTTATTGAGAGTCTAAATAGAAATCTCTCGAAGCTGAAGAGGTTTGCCTCAAAATCTGAAAATACTCCACATCTTAAGTGGAGACAGGTATCTGATGAGTGTAACCCCCCTCTACCAAATGGTTGGAGATACCACCCCTCCGTTATAGAGTTCTGTAGAGAGTTTAATAGAAAAGATTTAAATATTGGAGTTAAAGGGGAGTGTACAAGAGATGATATGCTTCTAGGACTCTGTAGAGGAGCTTCCAATTAAGTTATATTTGATATTATTTAGGTAGTCAACTATTAGGTGTGAATTTTGCCAAAAAATATAGATAGCTTAGGATATTTAGCGAGTGCAGGGAGTGGAAAGACATTCTCCCTTAGTGCAAGATATATATCTCTCCTCTTCTTGGGGGCAGAGCCGAGTTCAATACTATGTGCCACCTTTACAAATAAGGCTGTATCGGAGATGAAGCAGAGGATTATTGAGTCTCTCATAAATTTAGAGAGAAATCAACCCCTCCTAGAGGAGGTCTCAAGGGTTACAGCTATCTCAAAAGGTGAGCTACTAAAGAGACAATCGGAGATTTTAGATAACTTTCTGAAGTCCCCAAAGTTTATTATGACTCTGGATAGCTTCTTTAGCTCAATCTTACGATCCAGCTCTCTCTATATAGGAATAGAACCTGACTTTACTACAAAAGAGCTTGGGGATGAGAAACGGGAGAAGTTCTTCTTAGAGGAGATTGAGAGAGCATCTCTATTTGATAGTTTAGTGAAGCTTTCGATAGATATTGAAGATAGGAGATTTCTAAAGCTATTTAATCTAATGCAGGATTTCTATAGAATAGAGCCAATTCTACCTAAAAAGAGCTACTCTCCAAAGAGTTTAATTGAGATAGAAAGAGAGATTGATAGTTTAAGAGAAGAGATATATATAAGACTAAAAGATATAGGGGCATCAAAGAGGGCAATTAATAATTTTGCAAAAGTGGAGGTAAAGGAGTTTTTTAAAAAGAGCCTATTTCAAAAAGAGTCACTCTTTGAGCATAACTACTATAAAAAACATGTAGCAGAATATCCAGAGATAGAGGAGAAGTTTTTAAGATTAAAAGAGCTACTAAAGAGGTGGGCAGATATAAAAGAGGAGATAATTCTATATAATGTCTTTACCCTTTTTGATTACTATAAAAATGCAAATATTCAGATGGCAAGGAGGAGAAACACTCTAAGCTTTGATGATACCATATATCTAACCTATCAGCTCCTAAAGAGGCATATGGATAGGGATTTTCTCTACTTTAAGTTGGATAGCACATTTAAACATATCCTACTGGATGAGTTTCAGGACACCTCAATAGTACAATTTCTACTATTAGAGCCTCTATTAGATGAGATATTCTCTGGAGGAGATGACTTTAGAACACTTTTCTATGTTGGGGATACAAAGCAGTCCCTATATCGCTTTAGAGGAGGTAGAGAGGAGCTATTTTTTAAAGTTGCAAAGAGGTATGGAGTAGATATTGTTCAGATGGATACAAACTATAGAAGCTCTAAACTCATTGTAGATTGGATAAATAGGTGGTTTATGGATAAGATAGAGGGTTACTTTCCCCAAAAGAGCTTTAAGGAGGATACTCTAGGGTATGTTGAGGTTATAAATGTTGACGAGAAGGCTCTAATTGATGAGGTCATATCTAAAGTTGAGTGGCTTTTAGAAAAGGGGGTAGAGGTATCCGATATTACAATTTTGGTGGCTACAAATAGAGATGGCAATAGAGTTAGGGAGGAGTTCTTCAAGAGAGGGATAGATAGCAGATTGAAGACATCCAGCTCTCTAAGAAGTGTTCCAAAGATTGCCTCTCTTGTTAGATTTGTGGAGTTTCTACTATATGGAGCTGAGATAGATGCCATACCATTTTTGGAGAGGGTCGATAAGAGTTTAGATGATATCAATCTCAGCTGGTTTGACCCATTTATAGAGCCTATATCTCTACTTGATAGGTTAATATCTACATTTGGATATTTTAATGGTGACCAGAACATATTGAGACTATTGGAGTTTGCTTCGGAGTATAGGTCTCTAGAGAGTTTTGTTGAGGAGTTTTGGCTATCCTCCATAGAGGTTGCATCTAGTAGAGTTAAAGGTGTGCAGATTATGACAATTCATAGCTCTAAGGGGTTGGAGTTCCCCCATGTGGTCGTAATGGATAGATTGGCAACTAGAGACCCAATAGATAGGTCTCCATTTCTATATAGTTATAATAGTGATTTATATATAGAAGATATCCTCTATAGGATTAAAAATAGGGAGAATTTTGATGAGGAGTATGGGGATATCTTAGAGCTTCAGAGGGTTCTCTCGGAGAAAGATAGGCTAAATCTTCTATATGTGGCGTTGACTCGTGGGATAGATACTCTAATTGTTATAAAAAGGGATAGGGGTTCAATTTTTGATATTTTAGATATGGAGGAGAACCTTATAGATGGAGAGATAGAGGCTAGAGAGAGGGTTATAGAGCAGAGGGGAGTGGATGGAGGGGTTGAGCTTATCAGTTACGGTAGGCAGGAGATATCTAGGAGAGAGCAGGTGTTGAATAGAGATACCATTTTCGGATTGGCCATCCACTACTGTCTGGAGGTTATAGAGGAGTTTAGTCTAGAGTTCTTAGATAGTGCAATGGTGGCTACAAGGGGTAAATTTCACTTAGAGTTGGATGGTGATGACTTTACCGATATAGAGAATAGAGTTAAGAGCCTTCTTCAAGATAGATGGTTTTTAGAGTTAATAGATGGTGCAGAGGAGCTATTAAAAGAGCAACCGATAAGTTTTAATGGGGAGCTGAAGCAGATAGATTTACTATTGGATTATGGTGACTCCTATCTGGTAGTTGACTATAAGAGTTCAACTCTACAAGATTATCGACACCACTCTCAAGTTAAGGGCTATATTGAGGCACTCTCATCAATATCGGAGAGGGAGGTTAGGGGGGTAATTATATATCTCCTTAAGGGGAGACTCCTCTCCGTAGAGGTCTAACCCCTTGATAAAATCTCTGCCACCTCTTTAGCGTGGTAGCTGATTATTATATCTGCTCCTGCCCTCTTGAAGCCCACCATTGTCTCCATCATGACCCTCTCATAATCTATCACTCCTGCTCTACCTGCAAACTTTAACATGCTATACTCACCACTCACATTATATACTGCTAGAGGAAGAGGTGAACTCTCTCTTATATCCCTCACAATATCCATATATGCGAGAGCAGGTTTAACCATTAGGATATCTGCACCCTCCATCTCATCTGCTAAACTCTCCATAATCGCCTCTCTTCTATTAGCTGGGTTCATCTGGTAACTTCTCCTATCCCCGAAGCTAGGTGCAGACTCAGCTACATCTCTAAATGGTCCATAGTATGCACTGGAGAACTTTGTTGAGTAGCTCATTATGGGGGTATTTATAAATCCACCTCTATCCAACCCTCCTCTAATAGCCTGAACCATTCCATCCATCATACCACTAGGGGCAACCATATCTGCACCAGCCTCTGCATGGATTAGAGCCTGTTTAGCCAAATTATCCAGCGTGATATCATTATCTACACTCTCTATATCTGGATTTATAACTCCACAGTGTCCATGGTCTGTATATTCGCAGAAGCAGATATCTGTCACTACAAACATATCTGGATGTGCCTTTTTCACCTCTCTAATTGCAGATGCCACTATTCCATGTTCACATAGAGCATCACTGCCGACGCTATCCTTTACATCTGGAATACCGAATAGTATTATTGAGTATATCCCGAGAGATTTTAGCCTGTTACACTCCTCTATAATCTCATCTATACTCATCTGAAATACATCCGGCATTGAGGGAACCTCACTCTTAATCCCCTCTCCACTCCTCACAAATAGAGGGTATATAAAGTCATTTATATTTACATTTGTCTCCTCTATAAGCTCCCTCAATATCGGATTTATACGCCTTCTTCTAAATCTTTTAAACACTACTATATCCTTAAAATTTTTATAAAATTCTATCATAAAGATTGATGAGTTATGATATAATCATAAACTAAAGGCTATTTTATGAGATATACTGCAATATCTATATTTTTTATCACAATTTTCATATCAGGATGTATCAATAGAGATATTAAGCCACCTAAAGCTGACTACTATAGAAGTGTAGATAAGAGAGATTTGGAGGGTTTAAAATTTTCAAGGGAGAGTCTCGCTACAATAAAGATTGATGGGTACTGGTACTATGTTAAGAGAGATGGCAAAGCCATTATGGTTATGGAGGAGAAGGGGAGACCAGATAAGTTTGAGGAGGGGTTGGCTAGATTAAAATATAATGGAAAAATTGGATTTTTCAATAGAGATTTAGATATAGTTATAGAGCCCCTATATGATTTTGCATTTCCATTCCATGATGGAATATCGGAGGTTTGTGTAGGGTGTAGAGATTTAAAGTTTGATGGTGTTGACCTACTCGATGGTGGGGAGTGGAAGAGAATCGATAGAAAAGGGGTTATTATAGAGGAGTAGTATAAGAAATAAATAGGAGAGAGTATGAGTTACATATTTCTAGTTCCCACTGCTATAGTATATCTTATAGGTTTTATAGTTCTAAATGGGTTGTTTGAGATATCAATTTTAGTTATGGTATCTATAGGTTTAACATTGATATATATGGGTAGTAGTAGCCAGAGAGAGGATATCTTGAGTGTCGTTAAACATGACGATAGGGTCTATTTTAATATAAGTGATGATATCTTTTTCTCAGTTGATATGGTTAAAAATAGTAAATTTGATGAGAGTACAATATCTAAAATTGAGGAGAGGGTATCTTCAGTTAGGGATGTTATAACAAGAGTTGAGTTTGTAAACTTTTATGATGAGAATCTCTATATGAGATTGATAAATCTTATAGGTAATCATAAAATATGACCAAATAGTATGGTCATATTCTGCACTATCTTTTTGAGAATTGAGGGCTTCTTCTCGCCTTCTTTTTCCCCGGCTTCTTTCTCTCCACCACTCTTGAGTCTCTTGTTAAGAGTCCCATAGGTTTCAATATAGTTCTAAATCTCTCCTCATAAGCTATAAGTGCTTTACTAATTCCATGTTTAACGGCATCAGCTTGAGCTGAATATCCACCACCAAAAGAGATAGCTCTTATATTTACAGACTCCAACTGTTTTGTTGCATTTAGTGGAAGTCTAACTTTCATCTTTAGAGTCTCATGACCACCGAGCCACTCATCTAGTGTCTTTCCATTAACTGTGATATCTCCACTTCCTGTTGTCAACCAAACTTTAGCGATAGCCGTTTTTCTCTTCCCTGTTGCGTAAAAACTCTTTGCCATCTTATGCTCCTTTACCAATCTGTGCAGTGTGTGGATGTCTACTATCTCCATACACCTTTAACTTTTTCAACATAGCTCTACCAAGTTTTGTCTTTGGGAGCATACCTCTAACAGCAAGTTTATAAAGTTTCTCTGTATTCTTCTCCAGCATCTCGCTCAACTTCTTACTTTTAGTTGAACCGAAATATCCTGAGTGTGTGAAGTACTCTTTAGAGTCAAGTTTTGCTCCTGAGAATTTAGCTTTTTTAGCATTTATTATAACTACATAGTCTCCACAATCTACATGTGGTGTATAGTATGGCTTATGTTTACCTCTCAAGTAGGTTGCAACTTCTGTTAGGATACGACCAAAAGTTTTACCCTCTGCATCAATTAAAATCCAATCTCTCTGCACCTCATGAGGCTTAATGACAGATGTCAACTTCATCAATTTTCCTTATTTTCAATATAGCCGATAGGCTTAGGCGAATGGCATTGTAGCCAAAAATACTTAAAAAAAACTTAAATTAAGCTATTTTTAAGTTTATGATGTGTAGGTATACTTTGAAGCATCTACCCCATAATATATAGGATGAACCAGACTTCAAATATAGCCACCAATCCGATAGTTCCCATTATAAAATATCTTATATATCTATTAAAGAATAGCTCCGTAAGCCCCTTTGCAAATATATAGCCTATAAGTGTAAATGAGCCGACAAAATATCTAAAATCACTATTACATACAGATGGATAATCAACTATAAACTTTACAATTAGAAGTAAATTTATTAAAAACACTCCAAATAGAAACTTCTGGACTATATTTTCCCTATATATAAATGCTATATAGCTAAGTAGTCCAATAATATATATAGTTGAGAGTATAATTATAGACCTCATCAATATGGTTATATTTGGCTCTTTTTGAACAAAGTATCTATAGTCAAACTCTCCAAATAACATCGTTCCAAACTGGTATGTTGGTAGTGAAAATCTAACCTCATCAGCCCCAAAGACATAGCTAAACCCCTGTTTTAATAGTTCTAAAAAGTTGAAGGAGAAGAGATATTCACTATTTAGATTTTCTATTGTCTGCTTTGGAAATTTTGCACTATTTACAAAATAGACTTCTCTATTAGTGGGTGGTATAGGTGC
>AAUQ01000010.1_pt1 | contig 11846 bp, 11 predicted proteins | sample 268508 | NCBI WGS metagenome assembly AAUQ01 (sample SAMN02954288, study PRJNA17241) | epibiont metagenome | biome: aquatic; feature: single polychaete worm; material: epibionts; isolation source: dorsal surface of the deep sea hydrothermal vent polychaete worm, Alvinella... | host: Alvinella... | reverse complement strand
TTTTTTTAAAAAAATAATAGTAAAATTTTCTTCCAATTGTGAACTCAAATGATGAGTTGTCTCAAGAACCCCCTTATCTATCGCCTTACCAAATATCAAGTTTACAGGTCCTATAGGGGAGTACCACTCTATAGATGTCCCATAACTTGCTCTCTTTATCTCATCGAAGCTATCCACACCTATCATCCCATAATCTAAAAAGAATGTTAATCTCATTTTAAGAGTTGTGGAGAGAGGTATACTAGCCTCAATACTGTTAACAAGGCTCTTTGTACCACCAATTATCTTTCTTGTTGTCTCTCCATCCTCATTAGTTCCATATATTGAAGGTGCAATTGTGTAGGCTCTATACCCTCTAATTGATGAGACACCTCCTAAAAACAGCCTCTCTGGACCAGATATGTGACCATTATCCTGTAGAACATTAGCCTTTAACTTATATCTAAATATGAGGTCGTAATCGATAATATCCTTAACTCCATAGTATAGTCCAAGTTTTGTGGAGTATTCGGTAAACTTCTCATCCCCTCCAGCACCTGAATATGCAACTCTTCCACTAACTATTACACCTCTTCTAGGCACAAAGTAGTCATCTGTAGAGTCATATGTAATTCCTATACTCAATGTACTCTTTGCATAGCTCAAATCCTCATCACTAAATACACTGCTTATTAGAGAGTTTGTCGTATCATTTGTATCTATATCATTCTCGCTATAGCTATACCCTATATATCCATGTAGATTTCTACTGAGCTGTTTACCTATATTCATACCTGTTCCAAAGGTATCGTGTCTATATGTTGGATACTCATACTTATTCTTATAGAGGCTAAATCCAAAGCTATAGTCGCTATCAAATAGTTTGGGGTTGTTTATTGAGAATGAGTAGTTACTTGATACTCTAGATATATCCATGCTAAGGCTTGAGCTAATTCCAGAGCCAAATATGTTTCTATCGGATATAGCTGCATTGACCATAAACTTCTGGTATGAGCCATACCCTCCACCAACCTGAACCGTTCCCGTAGATGTCTCTTTCACCTTAACAATTAGGTCTATCTTCCCATCATCAATCCTTCTAGGTCTAATATCGACACTCTCAAAGTAACCTCTTCTCTTTAGTGCATTTACACTATCTTTTAAATCTCTAAGACTAAACCTATCTCCAGGGGCTAAATATATATCTCTTCTGATTACACTATCTTTTGTTGAGTAGTTTCCAGATATGATTACATCATTTATATAGACCTCTCTCCCTGCAGAGACTATATAGTTTATATCTACAACTTTATCCATACCATTTTTATTGAAACGTGGCGATACCTTAGCATATGCATATCCAAGATTTGCAACCTTCTCTCTTATATACTCCACATCTCTCTTCATCTTATTTATATCAAATATCTTTCCACTCTTAATTTGGAGATTATCCATAATCTCATCTCTATTGAGAGAGTCGAAGAGTCCAACAATATCTACACCCTTGACCCTATATTTATCCCCCTCCTCAATATCATATATTATCTCTGCAGTGTAGGAGCTATTATCAACTCTCAATAGAGGAGTTCCCACTTTAACATCCAGATACCCTTTGGATAGATAGTACTCTTGAACCTTTTTAGCATCCATCTCCAACTCATCAAGCTTAGCCACACCATCATTGAAACCTATCATCCACCCTAGGGTATCTCTCTCTCTATTTGCTAGTTGACTCTCAAGCTCATCAATATCTATACTATCTGCCCCATTGAACTCTATCTTCTTGATATATATCTTCTCACCCTTATTGACCTCAAATGTTATGGCCATACTATCAGGTTTTGGTTCAACCTTGACCTCAACAACGGTATCATAGTAGCCCTCCCTCTCTATCCTCTTAATCAGTCTCCTTTTTGCCCTCTCAATCTTCTCCTTATCATATAAATCCCCCTTCTTTAAGCCTAACTCAATGAATAGAGCCTCCTTCTCCTCATCTGAGCTATACCCCTTTATATCCAATCTTGAGATTGATGACTTCTCTTTAAAATTGAATATGAGCTTTCCCCCATCATTGATAGATACAACTATATCGGAGAAGTAGCCCATCTTATAGAGCTTCTTAATGGCTCTATCTATCCTCTTTATATCGAAGCTATCCCCCTCTCTGATACCTGAAATCTCTGAAGCCATATCTGGGGATAGATGATATAGCCCCCTATACTCAATTGAGCTAATCTGCTCTGCAAAAACTAGAGAGGTCAATGTGATTGATAATGATAAAATTCTACCCATAAGATTAATTGTTCCTTAAACTGTATATATTTTTTTAGAATAACTATTAGTGTATCTTTTTTTCACTAAAAAAGTGCTATAATCAAAATTTAAATAAGGGAGAAAGCTATGGATATAGGAATAGTCGGCTTAGGATTAATGGGGGGGTCTCTCGGTTTGGCACTTAAAAGTTTTCCAAAGAGATACCACATTATAGGTTATGACCATAATAGAGAGCATATGAGAGATGCAATCGAACTAAAATTGGTTGATGAGGTTGGGGATTTTGAGACTATAAGGGGTTGTGATGTAATTATATTGACAATTCCTGTAGATGCTATAGTTGAGACCATAAAGATGCTCAATGGTGTATCTAGAGATACCACAATTATAGATTTTGGTAGTAGTAAAGCAAAGATTTCTGAGAGTATTCCAAAGAGCTTGAGGAGAAATGTCGTAACTGCACATCCAATGACTGGGACGGAGAAGTTTGGACCAAGAGCATCTCTTGAGGGTCTATATACAAATAAGATTATGGTTGTGTGTGATATAGACAAGAGTGGTAAACTCCAGAAGAGGGTTGCTCTAAAGCTATTTAGAGATATAAAATCTAAAGTTGTATTCATGGATGCTAGAGAGCATGATAGACACGCTGCATTTATATCACATATGCCACATGCAGTTAGCTACTCAATTGCAAATTCAGTAATGAAGCAGGAGGATGCCAAAAATATAGTGGCATTAGCCGGTGGTGGCTTTAGAGATATGAGTAGAATTGCAAAAAGCTCACCAGATATGTGGGAGGATATATTTAGGCAGAATAGGGAGAATCTACTTAGAGCTATAGAGGCATTCCATAGAGAGTTGATACTGTGTAGAGATATGATAGAGAATAGAGAGTGGGATAGACTCCATAAGTGGATGGAAGAAGCAAACACTCTTCATGATATATTATAGTTAAATATTGAATTTTATATTTAATTATGCTATTATGTTGTTAAATAACAGTTCTAAAGGATATAAAATGGGACTTAAAAATCTATTTATAGCTCTACTGATACCACTATTGGGTTTTGCAAATTTTAATATAGAGAAGATTAATGAGATACTCTCACTCATAAGGAGGGATGGGAATACTATCAGATATTTCAGTAGTAAAAAGTGGTTTATATCGAAACTCTCTGTATCTAAGGCTAAGGGTATTGATGATGCAGATGTTATAATATTTCCAACCTCCAAAGATGTCAATAGAAGCATAATTGTAGATAGCTACGATAGGCTGAAGAGGGACAAGAGCAGTATTGGAGCTATCTATATGAAGAAGGGGAGAACTCAGATACTCTTTGTAGATGAGAGGTTAAATAGAGATGGCTTCTCAATACCTCAAGAGTTTAGAGATAGATATGAGCAGTATATCATAAAGGAGTGCCACTTAAGAGAGTTGTGTCTATTTAAATAGATACTCTCTACATCCACTCCACTATCTTCGAGACATCACCGACCACATAGTATTTAATATCAATATCCTCTATCGGTCTATTTGGGACAATTGCCCTATCAAAACCTTGTGTTTGAGCCTCTTTCAACCTCTGTATTAGTGATGAGACCTCTCTTATCTCACCAGTTAAACTAACCTCACCAAGAAATATGCTCTTGCTGTTCAACTCTCTATCTCTATATGAACTCAATATTGATGCTATAACTGCCAAATCTATACTAGGCTCATTTACCCTAATTCCTCCAGATATATTGACAAAGACATCATATGTTCTAAGTGGTATATCCAGCTTCTTCTCAAGCAGTGCCAATAGCATATTTAGCCTATTATTATCAAAGCCACTTGAGCTTCTCTTAGGGTGGGAGTAGCTCTCTGTGACCAGTGCCTGTATCTCGACAACTATTGGTCTGCTCCCCTCCATCATAACACTTAATGCTGAACCAGATGCAAGTTTTTTCTTATTAAAGAACCTATTTGATATGGTCTTTGCATCTATTAAGCCCCCCTTTGTCATCTCAAAGATTCCAACCTCATTTGTACTTCCAAAACGGTTCTTAAAGCTCCTAAGTATTCTAATCTCCAGATTTGCATCACCCTCAAAGTATAGAACGGTATCCACCATATGCTCTAAAACTCTAGGTCCGGCTATTGAACCCTCTTTAGTTATATGTCCAATAATAAAGATTGCAATATTTAGACTCTTTGCCACCCTCATAAGCTCAAAAGTTACATTCTTAACTTGAGTAACAGAGCCGGGGGCTGATGGGCTTTCACTGGAATAGAGTGTCTGGATTGAGTCTATAACTATGAGAGAGTAGCCATTTTTTGAAATCTCCTCAAGGGTGGTCTCTAGATTTATCTCAGGTAGAAGATATAGTGTATCGTAATTTGCCCCCAATCTCTCTGCTCTAATCTTTATCTGACCTGCCGACTCCTCCCCAGAGACATATAGAACCCTATCTCCCCTCTCTGCTACGCTTCCAGCCACCCTGAGAAGAAGTGTAGATTTTCCAATACCAGGACTACCTCCTATAAGGACGAGAGAGCCATCTACAACTCCACCCCCCAATACCAGATCCAACTCTTCACTTCCAGAGCTAAAACGGCTAATATCCTCCTTCTCAATCTCCGTAATTGGTGTAGCCTTAATTGTTGATGAGGTTGACCTTTCAGCATTAAGCTCTATTAAACTATCCCAATCTCCACAGTTGGTACACTTTCCCAACCACTTTGGGGATTGGAAACCACAGGATTGACACTCAAATATCTTTTTTACTTTTCCCATATATCCATCTCACTATAGAGTTTTACTCTATTTTAGCAATTTTTTTTTGAAGTATAATTAAATGAAAAAAATTAATACTTAATGATTTGAATTAAAATTTATATTTAATATTGAGTCAATAGTATCTATTTTTAATCAAAAATATTTAATATATTAATAAATTTTATCTATTCTCGAAAATCGACGATTTTTGCCTAAAAAATGACCATACTAACCTCAAAAGTTCTGGCTAACTCTGGGATTTTTGCTATAACCGACCTTTTTATATGTTGTAATATGATTGTTAATGTTGATGATTTTTTGATATTAACACTCAATAGGGTTGTAAATCCATGAATTTATCTATATTAATATAATTAATTAAGATTATTTTAAATTTAATTGGACTTTTTGGTGGTAAAAACCTCTATTTTTGCTAAAAAAATTGATATTTTTTGGCTAAAACCCTTAGTATAATCCTTTATATTTGCTTAAATAAAATAATTAATATGATTTGAGTCAATTTAACCCTATTTAATCTCAATTTTACAATTTTTTAGCTCTATTTTTCAGTTTTATCTTAAAAAAACATTAAATTATATATATAGCTATAAGTTTCAGTAGATATGGGCGAGAACCCATACCTTATCCATCTATCTTGGACTTTTTGGACAGACCAAGTAACCTGTTGCCAACAACTTACACCCTATAGGATGTTTATTTCTCTCTGAACTACTTCTGCTTATTGAATCTGACTGCTCATCCACCTTAGGTTTTGGCTCATCTAAGCTACAGCCAGAAAATAGAAAACATACCCCTAAAAACATTAATATTTTGCACATAATATAACCTTATCATCAGTAAAAAATATTTAAACTTCCCCATAGATGAGATTATAATAGTACATAAAATATGTATATTTATTGTGGAATATTAAGATATATTATATCCTATTAATAATAAGGTATGTTACCACTATCTATTGCATACTCATAGGCGAATTGATATAGGTGTGGAGTCCAGCTGTTTAGATAATTTTTTTTTACCTTAGGGCATATTCTAAATATCTCTTCCTTAAATTTTCCAGCTTGAGCAATCTCTTCCCACTCCTGTTGAGTATGGAGTATGGCAAACTTTGTATATGATATGTTGCACTTAAACTGGATATGTCTAGAGAATATTCTCTGCCCCTTCTTGATACTACCCCTACTCAGCTCGATAGAGCTATTTAGATATAATTTAGGAGTAAAGGCGTTAGATATAGAGATTGTAATAAGAACTATTAAATTCTTTATCAATTTTAAGATACTCCTTATTTAAGTTTTGTGACAGGATTATATATCTAAAATGTGATTTAGTTGTGTAAGAATTGTGTGATTATTGTGAATTTAGAACAATTTTTCTTAATTGTAATTACTTAGTAAAAGTAATTACCTTAATAAGTGAAATTAATGATTATCTCTCCATAAGACCTAATCTATCTAAAAATGGTCTAATATCTAGCGATTTTTCTGCAAATTTGCTCACTAAAATATCCAATTTTCCATCTTCACTAACCCACTCATTTAGGTGTTGCAGACCGTAGCTCTTCTCATACTCCGTAAGACCCTCATATTTTGGAAGTTCACTCCTAATTATCTCTATAATGCTACTCATTTAGACTCCTTCTTGCTTTTCAATAAAATAAACTCCCTAATTCTATCTAGTAAAAAATATGAAACAGATATAAAAAGAGCATTAATAGATAATTTTAAATTATAGGTAATAAAAGCTATTTAATGTAAAAAGTATATAATTCCGAATGGAAATTTTATTGATATTGGTAGGTGCCTCTGTAGGAACTCTATCGGGATTTTTTGGAATTGGTGGAGGGATGATTTTAATTCCTCTTTTGCTACTTATAGGTGTAGATATTAAGAGTGCCATAGGGATATCTATAGTTCAGATGGTATTTAGCTCATTCTACGGCTCATATCTAAACTATAAGAGGGGTTCTCTTATTCTAGGAGATGGACTATTTGTTGGTGCTGGAGGCTTTATAGGGGGCTTTATAGGGGCTTGGGTCTCACTAAATGTTCCAGAGGTGGTTCTGGAGTATCTATTTCTAGGACTACTCATATTTGCACTATATAGACTCTTTCAGGCTAAGGTTAGTGAGGATGGAGGGAGTGTTAAGAGTCTAAATAGGGCTGTTCTCTTCTTTGTAGGGCTTATAATAGGTATATTTGCCATCAGCCTAGGCGTGGGAGGTTCTATAATGTTGACACCTATACTTGTAGGTTTTCTACACTATCCTATAAAGAAGGGTGTAAGTGCTGGTCTGTTCTTCGTCACATTCTCATCAATCTCAGGATTGATAGCTCACATATTTGCTGGGGATATCGATTTAAGAAGTGCCCTATTTGTAGCATTTGCCTCACTGGTAGGGGTATATCTAGGGGTATATCTAAAGGAGATTGTAACCTCATCGAAACATAAGAGATATCTCCTCATTATGTATATGGTTGCCTTAGCAATCCTCATAAAGAAGCTACTTATAGGTTAGAAGAGAAGCTAATCTTCTGGAGCTTCTCGCCATTTTAAATATCAATTTTCAAAAAGAGAATAGGTTGAATAGGTAGTTATATAGTATGGAGTATAGCGTAATAGAGAATATTACATAGAGCCATAGAACTCTCTCCCCTCTACCTACCATATAGCCACCCAATATACCCATAGCTAAACCACCGATATGTGCAGATAGGTCTATCGCATCAACCATAACACCAAGAGCTATATTTATAAGTAGTATCACTCCAAAGTTCTTAAAAAACTCCTCAAAGTATATAAATCTATACCTATCTGCAAAGGCTACTCCTGCCATAGCTCCAAAAATTCCAAATATAGCTCCACTAGCACCAATTCCTACACCATTATTGTGGAAATATATAGATATTAGCCCCCCTATGGTACCGGATAGAAGATATATAACTAGATATGGTATAGCTCCAATAATTCTCTCGATAGCTCTACCCACAAACCATAGGGATAGCATATTTGTCAAAATATGTATAGCTCCACCATGTAGAAACATTGCCGTAAAGAGCCTCCACTGCTCCCCTCCCAATATGACATATATTCCATTAGATGCTCCAAAGTTGATTAGAGTCTCAATATCTATATCGAACCCACCTCCACTAAATATTACAGTAATTAGGAATACTATTAAGTTCAAGGTAATCAATCCATATGTTACTGGATACTCTCTAAATCTATATATTGTAAATCCTTTTTTAAGTCTCATAATATCAGAAAAATATAAAAATATAGAGTCCAAACAGCCCTGCTATAGATAGTAGAAATTTATATACTCTTCTACTAAATATGGCCCATATAGATACCATTAGATATGCAATACCATATGGTATCGATAGATATATATCTCTACTCTCTGCTTTGAGATTAAATAGCCATATTAGGGGTTCATCAAATATCCAACCAAATCCAAAGAGGTGGAGTATAAGAGCGATAGGGTATAGTGGGGCAAATAGGAGTGATAGGAGAGGGGATATTAGCTGTAGTCTTGAGGTTAGGGGAAATATTGTGTGTACTATAGGTAACATTAGCAGAAATATTAGAATTGAGATGAGAGCAGACAATCTATAACCATCTCTCATCTCACTATGGTGAAGTATTAAAAATATATATAGAACACCGACTATTGAGAACCAGAATGAGATTGATAGCATCAATTTTGGGATTAGAGCAAGAGATATTAGCACCACAGATAGGAGTAGCTCAAATGATTTAACCTCCAATCCTGCCATAACTCCAATTAGGGCAATCACTGCCATTACATAGGCTCTCACTAGAGATGGTGGTGAGTCTGTCAACTCTAGAGCTAGAGCTAAAATTATGATGGTTATTAAACCTACATCTATCAGATTATATCTGTATGGAAAGAGTCTCTGCTGAAGTGGGCTATAGACCATATTTAATATGTAGAATAGGGTGGCAGATACTATACCGAGGTGGAATCCACTCATGGCAATTAGGTGTGATATCCCTAGTCTGGATACTGCATCTCTAAAATCTTTTGATATAGGTTGAGCCAGAAATATGGCCTGATAGAACTCTCTCATATAGCTATCACTATGCTGTTTGGATATAGCATTAAGTAGGATAGACCTAATAGCACTACCTCTATCCTCTAAGGATAGAAGTTTAGATTTTATGTAGAAGCCACCAAGATACTCCCTAAAGGTGATATTTGCATCTTCTGGATATAGCTTTAATCTAATACTATATCCAATATCTAAATTTAAATCTTCTCTATATGTGGCTGTTGTAAACTTTAAGTCTAAATCTTCGCTATAGAGTTTAAGAACTCTATATCCATCTCTACTATATATATTTAATATTTTTCCATTTGTAAAGTAGAACTCCTTCTCAATAAACTCTCCATACTCCCCATATAGATTTAATATTGAGGTCAATATTAGAAGTGTAAATATCGATAAGAGTATTAATAGCTCTCTGGTTGAGTTGAGTAGTTTTGATGGCTGTAGCATCTATATAACAATGTTATACTCAATCTCCGACTCTCTCTTCTCCACCCCATCTCTTGCTGAACTTATGGTGTAGCTACCACTACCTCTATCTATAAATCTGGTAAATCTCTTCTGAAATACCATATTTATTGTTCCTGTAGGACCATTTCTCTGCTTTCCAATAATTATCTCAACCTCCTCCTCTTCACTCTCTGCTCTACTCTCACTCTCTGCAGGAGGGTTATTTACTGGTGGAGGTGGTACCATTCCACTCTGGTTCATGGCCATGTTTTTCTCCTTCTCAAGCTTCTCTTTCTCCTTAGCTCTCCTATAGACCTCCCCTCTATATACAAACATAACCACATCTGCATCCTGCTCAATTGAGCCACTCTCTCTTAGGTCACTCAACATAGGTCGCTTATTCTCTCTGCTCTCTAAACTTCTATTTAATTGAGATAGTGCTAATATTGGAATATTTAACTCTCTAGCCAACTGCTTTAACCCTCTAGATATCTCAGATATGACAACCTGTCTACCCTCAACTTTACCATCTCCACTCATAAGCTGTAGATAGTCAACTATTGCCATTGATATATCGGAATGTTTGGACTTCAAACGTCTAAGTTTGGTTCTAATGTGCTGAATTGTGGCAAATCCACTATCATCTACAAATAGCTTTCTATCGGCCATCACATCTGTAGCATCTACCAGCCTATTCCACTCACTATCTGTCAAGTTTCCAACTCTTAAATCTTGAAGTGGTATTGATGTCTCCGATGATAGAAGTCTAAACATCAACTGCTCTGCAGACATCTCGAGAGAGAAGAATGCCACACCTTCGCCCCTCTGTAGAGCCTTCTGAGCGATATTTAGAACAAATGAGGTCTTACCCATAGCTGGTCTAGCAGCTATTATTATCAGGTCACCCTTGCCAAATCCATTCACCTTCTTATTTATTGAGTAGAAGCCGGTATCGACACCAACTATTCCCCTATTATCTAGCTTCTTCAGATACTCTATCTGCTCAATTACAGATATCGTTATATCCTTAGAGTCTCTAAAGTCCTTTACAATATTATCTTGGGTTATCTCATATAGCCTCTTCTCTATCCTATTCATAACATCGCTTGTAGGGAGGTCATCCTCTATCGTGTTCTGTTTTATTGTTGATGCTAGAGATATCAGCTCTCTCTTTATGGAGCGTGATTTTATCTCATCAATATAGGCATCTGTATTTGATATTGGGTCTGTTGCCAGAACCTCAAGCATAGCAACCTCATCAAACACCTTCTGCCTCCTGAGCTTATTCTTCAGAAACTCCTCATCTATAGGTTTATCCTCTCTAAATAGCTCCTCCATCGCATTGAATAGGTGTTGGTGAAATGGCAGATAGAAATCTTTAGGTTTCAACTTAACCATTACACCCTCAAATATCTCTGGGTCAAAAATCACTGCAGAGAGTACAGCCCTCTCCATATTTATATTATATAGATTGTCACTCATAAATATAACTATCCTTACACATTTACAAAATTCTCAACTTCTGCAACAAATCTATCGACCAAATCCTCCTCTGCCAACTTTGCTACAACCTCCCCTCTTACCATCACCAATCCACTACCCTTTCCAAAGGCGATTGCCACATCTGCATGTTTAGCCTCCCCAATGGCATTTACTGCACAACCCATAATTGATACATCTATAGGCTTTTTGATGTGGGCAATTCTCTTCTCAACATCAGCTACAGCCTTCACTAGGTCAGCCTCAATTCTTCCACAAGTTGGGCATGAGATTATATTTACACCCTCTTTTACCCTTCCACTATCCTTGAGTATAGCCTTTGCAACTTTAATCTCATCCTCAAGCTCACCAGTTATAGAGACCCTCATTGTATCCCACGACATTACGCTTTACTGCGGGAATCGTGAGCGCTAATCCAATATAGAGAGAATTCTAAAGTCATGTGAAGCCATCGAAATGAAGTTTGTATACCAAGGCCCGTCGGTAACGACGCATGAGATGGGAAGTGGGTAGCATGTTTGCTGCTCACCTTGCCAAGCAATTTGCGTAATTAGGGCGATTCATGATCGCCGTGCACATATCATAACAATTCAACGTAGCTTTGGAGAGATGACGCATTTATAATACGTAGTAAAATGCGTAAATCCTTCATAAGAAACGTTGAATGATGATATTGCAGCGACTGAGCGTACCATCGCCACTGCAGCAGTAGCAGCCATCATGCTATTCCTACAAACATCTCTGGTCGAAGACTGACGCGACCGAGTAAACCCCATAAGAATTA
>AAUQ01000009.1_pt1 | contig 12158 bp, 13 predicted proteins | sample 268508 | NCBI WGS metagenome assembly AAUQ01 (sample SAMN02954288, study PRJNA17241) | epibiont metagenome | biome: aquatic; feature: single polychaete worm; material: epibionts; isolation source: dorsal surface of the deep sea hydrothermal vent polychaete worm, Alvinella... | host: Alvinella... | reverse complement strand
AACTCTACCTGTTAGCCTACGAGTAGTTCAGGAGAAGGGGGGAGTAAGTAGAGATAGTGCTGGGTTTGTGTTTACCACTTGGGCGACAGTCTCTATGGATGGGACAGCAGCATACCTTACAATTGCTGTTTTATACATTGCAAATCTAGCCGGAGTCGATATGAGCTTTGGAGACCAGATAGTTCTTGGCTTAACAGTTGTAGCCCTTAGTGTTGGGGTTGCAGCCCTCCCATCTGCTTCGCTTGTTATGATGGTCGTAATATTAAATCAGGTTGGACTCCCTGTAGAGTATCTAGCTATTATAGTGGCAGTTGATAGAATTTTAGATATGGCTAGGACTGGACTAAATGTAACTTCAGATTTAGTTGTTACTAAGATTGTAGATAGAGGAGTGGAGGGGTGAAGCTAAAAGATATCTATGATATCCTCAATAGGATATCCCCATTTGAGCTACAGGAGAGGTGGGATAACTCAGGATTGATTATTGGGGAGCTAGATAGAGATATTAAAGATATATACATATCACTTGAGGTTACGAGAGATGCTCTACTAAACTCTCCAGAGAACTCTCTATTTATAGTTCACCATCCTCTAATATTCTCTCCTCAAAAGAGTCTCAACTTCTCCCGATACCCATCAAATCTAATTGAGATAATGGTTAGAAGGGGGCAATCTCTAATTGCACTCCACACAAATTTTGATAAGAGCCACCTAAATAGATATCTCTTCGAGAATGTTTTAGGCTTTAGAGATGAGCTAAATAGAGATTTTGTAGCAGGTTGTAGAGTGGAAATGTCAGGTAGAGAGTTAATATCTAGAGTAAAGTCTAAACTAAATATCAAATCATTAAGAGTTGTATATCCAAAAGATAGTATAGGCTCTATAGCCATGACGACAGGGAGTGGAGCATCTCTCATCGATACCGTTGAGTCCGACTGCTTTTTAACTGGAGATATTAGGTATCATGATGCCATGAATGCCATAAGTAGAGGTCTAATGCTCATTGACATTGGACACTATGAGAGTGAGATATTTTTCTCTCATATACTAAAAGATGAGTTGGAAAATTTAGAAGTTTCTGCTATAATTTGCGAACTAAAAAATCCATTTGAGATAGTTTAAATACTGCAAAAATTCTGCAAAACCCCAAAGGATAAAGATTGAACAGACATTTAGAAGAGTTAATTGAGTTATCAAAACTAGATAGAGCTATAGATGACTTTAATCCCGTGGTAGAGAAACTCCAGAGTAAGCTGGATAGAAAGAGGGATAAGAAGGAGGAGATTGAGAAGCTTAAGCTAGATTTGGAAGCTACTATTCAGGAGACAAAGGTAAAAATATCCTCATTTGAGTCTCAAATTAAGGTTTTAAAAGAGCAGTTGAATAGCAGTGCAAAGAGAGAGAAGCTTGTTAAGAGTGAGAAGGAGCTAAAGGCTCTTAGGACGGAGAGTGAACTTGCAAAAGAGGGTATATCTAATATTAATGAGGAGATAGATAGATTAAATATCCTGCTAGATAGTCAAGAGGATAAGCTGGAGGATTTAGAGAAGAAGCTAAAAAAGGCTAGAGATGATTTTGAGAAGTTCTATAGCGAATATATGGATAGAATGGAGCGTATAGAGAAGCAGAGAAGAGAGCTTTTTTTAAAGAGAGAGACAAAGATTAGAACAATAGACCAGAAAGTTTTAGCATTCTATGAGAAGATTAGAAGATGGAGTAAAAATAGTGCAGTTGTCCCTGTAAGAAAACAGGCATGTTATGGATGCTATATGAAGTTAAATGACTCCTCATATGCAGAGGTTATAAGGGCTGAAGAGATATGTACATGCCACCACTGTGGTAGAATACTATACAGTGCAGAGGCTTAGTTGAGTAGAATTTTTTTTTTTACCTTCTATACAATTTTTATCGGGATACTATATATCCTCTCTATCCCTATTCTCATACTAATATCAAATATAAAACTTAAATATAGAGAGTCTATAAAGGCTAGATTTTTTCTGAAAGATAATCCTCCCCTTAGAGCTGGAGGGGTATGGTTTCATACATGTAGCTATGGTGAAGCTAGAGCAGTATTCCCAATTATGGATAGACTTCCGAAGAGCATATTGAGAGCCACAACGACTACTGAGACGGGCTATAGGGCTATATCGGAAAAGATACCAAACTCGAGTCGATATCTACCATTTGAACCACTCCTACTATACTGGATAAGAAATCAGAAGGTTCTAGTCGTTGCAGAGGCTGAATTGTGGTATCTGCTATTTCTTATAGCAAAGAGGAGAGGGGCTAAGAGTATTCTTATCAACGCTAGAATCAGCAGTAGGTCTTTTCCAAAATATAGAATGTTCCATTGGTTATATAGAAGAGTTTTTGAGAATATTGATGAGGTATATGCTCAGACGGATATAGATAGAGATAGACTTAAGATATTGGGAGCTAAGAATATTGAGGTTATAGGAAATATAAAACTATTTGATATCCCAAAGCCTACAAGAGAGCTATCTAAACCCAAAAAGTTACTCATATGTGCTGGAAGTACTCATGAGGGTGAAGAGAGAGTTGTCTTGGAGGCTTTTATCAAGTTTCATAGGGTATATGGTGGGGGAAGATTGGTAATTGCCCCTAGACACCCTGAGAGGTTTGATAGTGTCTTAAAACTTGTTGAGGAGGTAGCGGGAGAGAACCATCTAAGTTGGCATAGGTTTTCTGAAAATGAGGCATTTAACTCAGATATTGTTGTTGTAGATATGTTGGGGGAGCTTATAAATATATATGCGATTAGTGATATTGTGGTGCTTGGTGGGGCATTTGAACCTCATGGAGGACACAACTTTGCAGAACCTGCACAGTTTGAGATACCCATAATATCTGGAGAGTACTACTTTAATCAGATAGATATATTCAATATGGTTGATGGTGTTGAGATTACACCAAAAGAGGGGTTAGCTGAGAAGCTTTTAGGGTATGAGAGTCTAAAGAGGGCAAAGATTATCAAGAGGACAGATATTGAGCCCATTTTAAAATCGATAGAGGGAGAGTTGAGTTATGGAAAAGGCTTATAAGTTATTGGCGAGTCAGAGAGAGATTTCAAACAAGAGGGCGAAAGAGCTTATCGATAGTGGTCTAGTCTATGTTGGTGATAAGAGGGTTAAGATTGCTAGAGCTTTGATGGATGAAGATACAAAATTTAGGGTGGAGAAGATTGAAGATATAGAGGTTATATATGAGGATAGAACCATTATGGCTGTAAATAAACCTGCCCTAATTGATAGCTACAGTGTAGCCGATTTTATAGGCGATGATTACCGTTTAATACATAGACTCGATAGAGAGACAACAGGTGTTCTACTACTAGCAAAGGGGAGAGATTTTCTAGAGAAGGCTATCGATGAGTTCAAAAATAGAAGGGTAAAGAAGAGATATCTAGCTTGGGTTGAAGGTATATTTTTTGAGGAGATTAAGATAGATAAGCCAATATCTACATATAAAAGGGGGGGTAAATCATTCTCAAAGATAGATAAGAGAGGTGGGAGAGAAGCTATTACGGTTGTGAAACCACTATATATTCAGGGGAAAAAGTCAAAGGTTGAGATTGAGATTGAGACTGGAAGAACACACCAAATTAGGGTTCACCTATCATCTATTGGGCATCCAGTTGTTGGAGATGAGAGATATGGCTCTCCAACAAAGACAAAAAGAACCCTACTTCACTCAAAATCTATATCGATATTTAACTACACTTTTGAGGCGAGAGAGCCAAAGGATATTTTAAAGTATAAGTAATTTTTTAACTTTTTTTAACTATTATTATTTTATAATGTATGTATACAAACTGTTTAATAGGGGGTTACCATGCATATATTAAATATAATAGTTCTATTTCTAGTTTACAGCTTAACTGCTTCTGGAGATAGTTTAATAGATAAGGCTAAACGGAGTGGACTTATACCAATTCCAAATAGTGCAGATGAGCTTTTAAAGATGATTGACCCTGATAAGATGTTGACTCCAGAGAGGATAGAGCTTGGAAAGATGCTATACTTTGACCCTAGACTTTCTAAAAGCTCCAAGATATCATGCAATTGGTGTCACAACTTAGCACTCGGTGGAGTTGATGGTGTATCAAAGTCTATAGGTGACCACTGGAATGGAAACCCAAACCATCTAAACTCTCCTACTGTATATAATGCAGTATTCTTCAAAAGACAATTTTGGGATGGGAGAGCAAAGAGTTTAGAGGAGCAGATTAAGGGACCTCTTCTAGCTCCATTTGAGATGGCATCTACAGAGAAGCTTCTAGTAGATAGAATTGAGTCAATTCCAGAGTATGTAAAGCTATTTAGGGAGGCTTATGGGGATGGGATGAAGATAGATTTAAAGAGTATAGCCTTAACCATATCACTATTTGAGAGGACTCTAATAACCCCATCTAGATATGATAAATTTCTGCATGGAGATGAGAATGCACTAAGTGAAAAGGAGAAGATTGGACTCGATACTTTTATAGATAAGGGGTGTGTAATTTGCCACAATGGGGTTGCTTTAGGTGGAGATATGCAACCATTTGAACTACGTTCAAAATATAAACATAGAGATGTTGGAGGTTTTCATGGAAATGGAAAGAGGTTAATGAAGGTTCCAACATTGAGAAATATTACAGACACAGCACCATATTTTCACAATGGTATGATATGGTCTCTTCGAGATGCAGTTAAAGAGATGAGTAATGTTCAGGTTGCCTATAAAGTGGAATTTACCGACGAGAAGGGGGGACGTCAAATTAAGGTAAATATTATACCTATAAATTTAACAGATGAAGATGTAGATAATATTGTAGCGTTCTTCCACTCTCTGGAGGGTGTAAAACCTACAATTGAGTATCCACAACTTCCTAAATATAGAGACTAATCCCTACTAGCTGTAAACTGGGCATAATAGATGCTCCCATCGGAGAATGTATTTACAGTTAACTTTGAAAATCTCTCTAGATATGCCCAGAAGTCATCTTTCAGCTCTTGAGGTATATCCACCTCTCTAAGAGCCTCCTCCATACAGCCTAGCCACTCATATCTAGCTTTCTCGGTGATGGAGAAGTCATCATGAAGCCTTACCATATACTCATTCAGATTCATACCATCAGCCTCTGTGTAGACCTCCGGCCCTCCACAAATCTGTATAAAAAATCTGGTGTTCTTCTCCTTAACCTCATCAAACTCCTCTCTATCTTGAGGGAAAAAGTGGGCAATATCACTCTCATATATAATATCATAGAAGTTATACATCAACCTCTTCATCCCCTCTTCTCCACCGATAGCCTCATAGAATTTTGGGTCTGGCTCTTTAAACTCTACCCTCTCACCCTTTATAACCTTAGAAACATCATACATATATCACCTTTTATAGTTAATTCTAAATAATAACAAATCTAAATTAAATTTATATTAATAGGCTAGTCACAGAATCTATTTAGCAGGTCACTATAGCTATCTATCCTTCTATCTCTGAAGAATGGCCATATATCTCTAACCTCCTTAACTCTAGCCATATCTATATCTGCATAGAGGATTGTCTCATTGACCCTATCTGCCTCTGCTATAATATCACCTTGAGGGTCACATACGAAGGAGTTCCCCCAAAATCTTATCCCATCTAAAACACCACTCCTATCTGGTTCAAATCCAACTCTATTACATGATAGTACAAACAGACCATTTGCTATTGCATGAGACCTCTGAATTGTTATCCAACTATCCAGCTGTCTCCTCTTCTCCTCCTCCCCATCGCCATCAAACCACCCAATTGCCGTAGGGTATATAATTATATCTGCCCCATTTAGAGCCATAGCCCTAGATGCCTCTGGAAACCACTGATCCCAACATATTAAGACCCCAAGCTTTCCGATAGATGTCTCTATAGGTTTAAAGCCTAAATCTCCCTCGGTAAAATAGAATTTTTCATAGAACCCTGGGTCATCTGGAATGTGCATCTTTCTATATTTTCCAGCTAGAGTTCCATCACTATCGAAGACAACGGCACTATTATGGTATATACCTGCTGTCCTCTCCTCAAATAGAGATGTCACTAAGACGACTCTACTCTCTCTCGCCACGTTTGACCAGAATTTCAAATCATCTTTAAATGTTGAGGCGTACTTAAAGTATTCCGTATTTTCAGATTGGCAGAAGTATTCACTCTGATGTAGCTCTTGTAGAACAACCAATTTAGCTCCACTATCTGATGCTCTCTCTACCGCTTTAAGTGTCTCTAAAACCATCTTCTCTTTACTATTATGGTACTTTTGTTGAATTAATGCTACTTTCATAATCAAATTTTAACATAAATATCTCTAAACTTTAAAGTACAAATTAATATTTAATTTTATTATTTATTATTAAATAATACTTGATATAAATGGTGCTATACTACTATATAGTTATGAGATAGAGAGGTCTATTATGTTAAGGATTATAATATCCTATGCCCTTTTTATACTAATTGTCGGCTGTGGAGATGCAATCATAAAAGACAGTAGAGCAGGAATAGAGTTTAATGAACCATCCAAAGAGAGTATTCTTGAGGCTATTAATAGAGTGAGGGGGAGAAGCGTAGATTGTCATGATGGATTTGGATTGAGAGATGCAGTAGCTCCACTAGTGTGGAGTGAACAACTATATAGGTCTGCATATAGACAGAGTCTAGATTTAGCAACTAGTGACACATTTAGCCATCTAGGCTCTGGCACGGAGTATGATGCTACAGGGAGAGTCAAGGGTAGAAGAAGCCTATTTTATGAGAGGATAGAGGATAGTGGTTATAGAGGGTACAATATAGTGGGAGAGAATATTGCAGGGGGGCATTACTCTCTGGAGGTTATGATGGAGGAGCTACTTAAGAGTCCAAAACATTGTGCCAATATTATGAATAGAGAGTTTAGAGAGGTTGGAGTGGCAATAGCGATAAACCCCAATAGTCAATATAAGATATACTGGACACAAGACTTTGGAGGATAGTTAAAGTATCTGCATTGTGGAGCAGTGGAGACTCCCCCCCTCAATTATTAATCTACTACACTCCACAGGTATAATCTCCCTATCTGGAAATAGACTCTTAAATATATCACCAGCCTCTCTATCCTCCTTAACGGAGTAGGTTGGATATATTACACTGCCTTTAGTAATTAGAAAATTTGCATATGTGGCAGGTAACCTCTTACCACTCTCAGGATGCCATTTTGGAGATGGCATAGGGAGTGGTATGAGTCTATATGAACCTCCATCTCTCATCCTAAAGCTCTCAAGTTGACCTCTCATTCTATTAAGCTCTTGGTAGTGTTCATCTTCCTCATCCCTACACTCAACATAACATATTGTATCTTCAGATATAAATCTAGCTAAAGTATCTATATGGCTATCTGTATCATCACCTGCAAGATATCCATAATCTAGCCATAGTACTCTGTCAACCCCAAATAGCTCTTTAAACTTCTCTTCAACTTCAACTTTACTTAAGCCCCCATTTCTATTTATATTACAGAGACATCTAGTTGTAGTTAATATCGTTCCAGCTCCATCACTATCTATACTACCACCCTCAAGTACAAAATCTACACTCTCTAGAGGGGTTGTACCCAGATATCCCATAGAGTGGAGTCTCCTATTTACCATATTATCTAGGGAGTATTCAAACTTACCACCCCAACCATTAAACTTAAAGTCTAGTAGCTTGACAGCACCACTCTCCAATATTGATATGTATCCATAATCTCTTGTCCATGTATCATTGGTATCAATCTCTATAAAAATCATATTGAAAGTTGAGCAGAATAGGGTTGATACCCTCTCCCTATTATCACAGATTATAAGAACTAAAGTTCTATATGCTATAGCTTGAGCTATTCTAATAAATGGACTTAATGCTCTATCCAAACCGATATCTGCCCAATCTGTCCCACTATGGGGAAATGCCATCATTACAGCTCTCTCTCCATACCACTCAGCAGGTAGGACTCTCATTAGCTCTCCTTATCTAAAAACTAAGCAAAATTATACACATTTTTTTTTATTAAAATATCTATTCTTGGATTTTTGGGATTTGTTGTTAAAAGCACTTCTCTATTCTATAGTTTATTTATGTTGAAAATAATCATACTATTTTTTTTATTAAAAAAAGTATCTTTTTTGATATAATTTGCTCGAAAGCTCAAAGAAAACTCAACCTTATTGCTTTTGTAATTAAGATGAAGTTTTCTTTTATGAGATTGATAAAAATATTAGGAGTAAATTTTGAAGAGATATATTTTATTTTTTATAATTACACTATTACTACTACATGGGGAGAGCAGGATAGACCTATGGGGGGTAGATTTAGGGGAGATAGAAAAAGATAAGATTGATAGAGAAGAGAGTATAGAGGTTAAATTTGAAGAGGATTATGATATAGCACAGAGTAGAGCAGTAGAAGAGAATAGATATATATTTCTACTCATTACAGAGAAATCTTGTGGATGGTGCAGAAAGTTAAAGAGAGAGGTTCTAAAAGATGTAGATGTAGCAGAGAGATTAAATAGCAGATATATATCTATAGAAGTTGATAGAGAGGAGGGTTACTATCCACCAACTATAGGTGTACAGGGGACACCCAGCATATTTATACTAAATCCAGAGGATAATAGTACAATAGAGAGTGTAGCAGGTTATAGAGATAGCAGACATCTACTAGAGATATTGGATAGAGTTGAAAAGAGGTAACTATGGCACTCATTCAGATAGATAGAGATAGTCTATTCCATAACTTAGAGTGGTTCTCTAAAAAGGTTGGCTCAAAAGAGAGAGTGGCAATTGTCCTAAAGGATAACGCCTATGGACATGGATTAAAGATTATTGCAGAGCTGAGTAGAGAGTTCGGAATAGAGGTTGGGGTTGTTAGAGAGCTTAGAGAGGCTTTAGATGTAAAAGATGAGTTTAAAGAGGTTATAGTTCTTGGAGATAGAGCAGTAAATATTGATAATTTCAGCTTTGTTCTAAACTCTATAGATGATATAGAGAGAGCAGAGAGGGGTTCAAGAGTTGAACTGAAAGTTGATACTGGTATGAGTAGAAATGGAATTACAGCTGATGAGATAAACTTAAGTTTAGATTTAATTGAGGATAGAGGGCTAAATTTAGTCGGAGTCCTATCTCATAATCGCTCTGCCGATGAGTTGAGCAGTGAACTTTTTTGGCAAAATATGAGATTTAGTGAGGTAAAGAGGGTAGTTATGGATAGGGGTTTTAGAGATATTAGATTTCACTCATTCAATAGCTCCACAACGATTAGGCTAAACTCAAAAAATGAGGACTTGGTTAGAGTTGGAATAGGGGCATATGGGTATAGTGAGATTAATCCCATCTTTAACCCACCAGAGCTGAAGCCTGTACTATCACTATATGCAGATAGAGTCTCCTCAAGATATCTTAAGAGTGGTAGTAGAGTCGGTTATGGGGGAGAATTCTCTACCAATAGAGATATGGAGATATCAACATATGATATAGGGTATGGTGATGGTCTATTTAGAGGAGATGATAAGAATCCGATAGCTGTAGATAGTGGATTACCTATATTGGGTAGAGTATCGATGGACTATATATCTCTTGAGAGTGGAGAGGATAGAGTCTGCATATTTAGAGATGTCAAACCGATTAGCAGTCACTTAAATACAATCTCATATGAGGTTCTATCTAGACTCTCCCCATCGATAAGGAGAGTTATTACTTAATTAGCCTTATAAGCTCCCTATTATTATATTGGTCATAGACTGTATATTGGCTACTGCTACTCTTAACTATAAAGTTAATCTTTGGTACGGTGGCCACCCTATACCCAATATTTAACCCTATAGATGGAATTGAAACCAATATTCTATATATTATTGTTTCTGAGCTAAAAGGGTCACTACTCAACTCAAACATTGGATTCTCCACCCTCTGGGCTTCACTATCCAACATAATTCCATTCTCATCTATTCTCGCCTTTACAGTTGTAGCTGGAATCTTATCTATTCCAAACCCATTTATTAACGTAGTATTTACAATAAATATTATCGCTATATAGAGTCCAGTAACCATAATTCTCTCAGATATGGAATCTAAATTTAATCTCTTTAGGAATAGAGCCAAACCTATTAATATAGATACTGCTCCTAGAAGTATCCTAGATGAGTAGGTTATATCCGAGATGAATAGAGATAGTATAGGAAATATAAATATAAATAGTGTCTCTATAACATACTCTAATATATTCCTAGAGAATATAGATTGAAGCTTACCGAGATTTATATTTAATAGTACACTCTCAGCAACAATGACATAGAACCAGATAAATAGAAAAAGGTTATTTATGAAACTCCCAAATATCGCTGTATTTATCACAACGTCGATATCTTCAGATGGTAGAAATATAGCCAAGGATAGGCTATTTATAAAAAATGAGACTATCGCTGTTATAAATATTAGACCAATTACGCCAATTTTGGTAATCATATATGGAAATATATATTTTAATGTTGGTTGAAAAATTATAAATATTCCAACTGCCCATATTACTGTTGAAAATATAACAAGATTTAGGTCTCCATCTAGAAGATACCAGAAAGATGGTATTACCAAAACAGATAATATAACCGATATTAGTAGAGCATCATAATATTTAAAATACCTTTTTATCTCTTTATAAAACATACTTACACCCTCTGTGATTTAAATATTACTTACTATATAATTGTAGTATAAAACTATTATTAATAAGGTAAAAACTTAAATAAAATTTAAAAAATATATTAATATATTTTTTTAAATTTAAGTTATTTAAAGTTAAACTCTGTTTAAATAGTCTTGAATGAACTCTCTTATTTCGCTATATATAAAAGAGTCTCTGTAGTCTCTTATCTTTCCCCCACTAGCATTTTTATGTCCCCCTCCATTTCCGATATGTTCAGCAATCTTCGCCACATCAACCCTATTATTACTTCTCATAGAGAAGCTCCCTCTATAGCTTATATCCATATAGAAATCATAATCTGGATTATCAACTAGAAAACGGTTTCCTAAGATTGAGCTGTTCCCCAAGCTGTATCCCAATAATCCCTTATACCCTTTATACTTAATTGTAAGTCTATCTCTACTTTTTGAGAGAAGTTTTGATACAAAAATGGCTACTAAGTTATCTTTTGTATCATCTTTATCATCTTTGAAGAACTCCTTCTTTATCCCATGAAGGTCACTATCAAGTCTTATATGCCCATCTTCAATCTCTGTATATAGTCTCATCCACTCAATTAGAAAGAGCTTTAACTCCCTATCCTCATTGGGAAATAGTATCCTGTTTATCTCCTTAGCTCCACTAATCATACCCAGTCCAACCTTTCCAACCTCGAAAAGTCTATCTCTACTGAGCCAGATATCTATCGCATTTATAGCTTGAACGAGAGTTAGATAGTCACCCTCCACATCAAACTTAAAGCTCTCTCTCAGCCAACTATATGTTATCGCTGTAGCTGATTTTGATATATCCAACATATACCAATCAAATTTTGATGCAGAGACCTCCCCTGATATGTGGTGGTCGAGAAGTAGAAGCTCGGCATCTATAAAGTTTATCTGCTCATCCAACCATTCGGCATCTCTCATAGATAGATTTAAATCTGTAATCAATATTAATGGTCTCTCATCAGGAAAATCACTCTCCTTTATATCCAACACAATCTCATCTAATCTAGCTCTTATCTCTGCCCCATAATTTGCATTATAGAATTTTCCATCTCTAAAATATCTATATGTCAAATATTGGCAACCATATCCATCTAGGTCTATATGTGATAGGTGATACAGCATCATCTTGCCAAAATATCCTCAAGTGTAAGCTCTTGTAAAAACTTATCTATCTTATATTGAAAAGTGGCTAAAAATGGTGATATATTGCATGTCCCAATCACCCCATTTGGACATGTAGCTGAGTATTGAGAGCAGTCAAATATAGTTGGTGCCCTACCCTCTGCAGCTATGATTATCTCAGATATAGATACCTGATTTGCCCTCTTTGCCATAATGAAGCCCCCATGAGCCCCCTTCTTGGACTCTAAAACCCCCTTTTTTGCGAGTGATTGAAGTATCTTTGCTAAA
>AAUQ01000008.1_pt1 | contig 12214 bp, 11 predicted proteins | sample 268508 | NCBI WGS metagenome assembly AAUQ01 (sample SAMN02954288, study PRJNA17241) | epibiont metagenome | biome: aquatic; feature: single polychaete worm; material: epibionts; isolation source: dorsal surface of the deep sea hydrothermal vent polychaete worm, Alvinella... | host: Alvinella... | reverse complement strand
TTTTCAGCATTTCATAAACCCTTGAGAGGGAGAAGTCTGAGATACTTGAGCAGATTACAGACTCAAAAATATATAGAGAGGTCGGCAAGAGGGTATATAGTGAGAAGAGAGCCATTGAGATAGAGCTATCAAAATTGAGAGAGAGGCTATCTCAGAGTGAGCCACTTCCCTATGAAGAGAGGGTTCAATATCTTAAATATTTGGAGGAGCTTAATTATAATATTGAGTTTTTAAAGTTAAAACTATCGGATATGAGGAGCAGAAGGGGCAATCTTGAACTCATTGTAAAAAATCTTAAGATATTAAAAGATTTGAATGGGGAGCTATCCATTTTAAAGTCTCAACTAAACTCCTTGGAGGAGAGTAGAGCCGATATTGATAATATATTAAATAGAGCTATATCAGAGCTGGATAAGTTTCAAAAGTCATTTGGTGAGAGGGAGGAGCTAATTGCAGATGTCCAGAGGTTAGATTTTAAAATTGATGGACTTATTGAGATGAGAGATAGATATCGAGAGAGCATAGATAGTTTGACCATAGAGAGGGGTAGAGCGTTACAGAGGCTTGAGATGGTTGAAGATGTGGATATAGAGGAGAGCAGAGAAGAGCTATATAGAGAGAGAGGTGTATATATAGATTTGAGGTATCGCTGTAGAAGTTATATGGAGAGTGCCAATAGATTGGAAGATATCTTAAGTAGATTGAAGATTAGAAAGAGGGACTACTCCTCCGTAGGTAGAGAGATTGAGGAGAGTGTTAGAGAGAGAGTGGCAGTGGAGTCAAAACTTAAAGATATGGATTTAACTCTCAAAGTGGTTGAACTTAGGGGATATCTTGCTGATGGGGAGCCATGTCCTGTGTGTGGGAGTTCAGATTACAATTTAGATGCTATAGATGATGCCCCCCTGAAGGCTTCGGATGTAGAAGATATGGAGAGTAGGCTAAAGATACTATCAGATAAACTGGACAATTTAAAACTTGAACATAGGGATATAAAGAGAGATATTGAGTCTTTAAGGGTAGAGAGTCTGCGATTACAGAGAGATATGGGTGGTCTAAATATTGAAGATAGAGCTATATGTGATGGTGTGGATGAGAGAATTGAAGAGCTGAACCATAAGATATCTAAACTTAAAGATATGGATGAGAGATTGGAGACTCTTAATAGTTTAAGCTCTATAGAGAAGAGTATAGATGAGCATCAAGATAGAGTAGATGCCATTGATAGAGAGTTAGAGATATTAAAAGGTAGTAGGGATGCTAAATTTAGTGGAGATATAGAGAGCTATAGGGGTGAGCTACTATCTGAGCAGAGTAGATTGATTAGGGATAAGGATAGATATCTTAGAGATTTACACTCCATAGATATTGAGCTTAAGGAGACTCAATTAACTATTAGAGATAGAGAGGTGAGAGTAGAGACTTTAGAGGGTGAGGTTAGTAGGGCAAACAGCACCATAGATAATCTAAATCTTGAGAGTTTAGATTCAGAGATATCTGAGGTAGAGAGTCAGCTATTGAGTAAAAATCAGGAGCTTGGAGAGGTTAGGCAGATTATCCGTATAGATGATGAGGTGATATTGAGATATAGGGAGACAAAATGTAAATTGGATATTTTGGAGAGAGATTTTGAGACTATATCTATATTAAATAGCCTTATTGGAAGCAGTGATGGGGCTAAATTTTCTAAGTTTGCACAGAGTGTGACTATGGATTATCTAATTTTACTTGCAAATAGACATCTCCAGATAATAGATGGTAGATATAGACTTGAACAGGGTGCTATTATGGAGTTCATAGTTGTAGATAGCTATCAGGCTGATGAGAGGAGAGTTGTATCAAATCTATCTGGAGGGGAGAGTTTCCTAGTTAGTTTAGCACTCGCTCTAGGGCTTTCAGATTTAGCTGGAAATAGTATAAACATAGAGACTCTATTTTTAGATGAGGGGTTTGGAACTCTAGATGGAGATACTTTAGAGACCATTCTAGTTGGTCTAGATAGGCTGAACTCTCAAGGTAAAATTGTAGGTATAATATCACATGTTGAGGCGATAAAAGAGGCTATACCTCTCAAGATAGAGGTTAAGAAGAGTGGAGGCTTTGGCTATCTAGAGCCGAAATATAGTCTAAATATTAAGTAAGAATTGTGTAAAATGGAAAAGATTAAAAATTTAAAAGAGTTTGCAACTAAGAGGTATGGACAGAACTTCCTAAAAGATGAGACCATATTAGAGAAAATCGTCGAAGCGATACCCAAAGATGGAGATGGTTTAGATGTTGTGGAGATTGGGTCTGGCTTAGGTGATTTAACCAAAAAGTTGATAAGTGTTGCAGATGTTACAGCGTTTGAGGTTGATAGAAGATTATGTAAAATATTAAGCTCTACATTTAGAGATTCAATTGATAATGGAAAGTTGAGGCTAAATTGTGGAGATGTTCTAGAGTATTGGAGTAGAGGTGATAGTTTAGCAGATAGAGATTACTATCTAATTGCAAATTTACCATACTACATTGCTACCAATATCATATTGAGGGCATTTAAGGATAGCAGATGTCGAGCTATTTTAGTTATGGTGCAGAGAGAGGTTGCCGAGAGGTTCTCTGCTAAGAGTGGAGATAGGCAGTTCTCCTCACTTAGTGTATTGGCTCAGAGCGTAGGAGAGTCTAAGATTCTATTTGATGTAAATCCAGAGAGTTTTGTCCCTCCTCCAAAGGTAACCTCCAGTGTACTACTTATTACTAAGAGAGAGAGCATTGATAATCCTAAATTTGAGAGTTTTTTGAAGGTGGCATTTCAACAACCGAGAAAGAGACTTTTAAAAAATCTATCTGCCAGATATGCGAAAGGGGAGCTGGAGAGGCTATTCCATACCCTAAATATTGCACTAGATATTAGACCTCATCAGACTGAGACATCTACTTATCATAAACTATATAAAGAATTAATTGAGGATAGTAGATATGGAAGAGAAGAGAAAAAGTCAAGAAGAGCAGGGTCAACAGAGAGTTAAGAGGAGTAAGCCTAAAAGGGGCTATAGAAAGGGTGGAGCTAGTGGTAGAAAGGGTCTTAAAAGAGCCACACTAAAGAGGGATATAAGAGATGCTCTAAAGTTAAATAGAGCATCTGATGAGAGTAGAATGAACCCATATCGACAGATAAATCCAAATGGTAAGAGTAAGATAAGATTTACTCCACTTGGAGGTTTAGGGGAGATAGGGGGAAATATTGCCGTTTTAGAGGATGATGAGAGTGCCATTATAATTGATGTAGGTATGAGCTTTCCAGATGAGACGATGCATGGCGTAGATATTCTTGTGCCAGATTTCTCATATCTACATGCTATCAAGAGTAAGATAAAGGGTATTGTGATTACACATGCCCATGAGGATCACATAGGGGCTGTTCCATATCTATTTAAGGAGCTTAAGTTTCCAATATATGGAACTCCTCTATCCCTAGCGATGATTGAGGCTAAATTTCAAGAGCATAAGCTGAGAGATGATACAAAATATTTTAACTATATTGTTAAGAGAGAGCTATATGAGATTGGAACATTTAAGGTTGAGTGGATGCATGTGACCCACTCAATTATAGACTCATGTGGACTTGCAATCCAGACAAAGGCGGGAACTGTTATCCATACTGCAGATTTTAAGATAGACCATACGCCGATAGATGGTTTAACTACAGACCTACATAGATTTGCCCACTACGGCTCAAAGGGGGTTTTATGCCTATTATCTGATAGTACAAACTCACATAAGAGTGGATTTACAAAGAGTGAGGCCGTCGTTGGAAGAACGTTTGATAATCTCTTCTCAATAGCCAAGGGTAGGGTTATAATGTCCACATTCTCCTCAAATACCCATAGACTCTTTCAAGCTATGCAGAGGGGTGTTCAGTTTGGGAGAAAGATAGCTATTATTGGACGCTCTATGGAGAGGAATATTGAGATAACCAGAACCTTAGGTTTTGTGGATATTGATGATAAACACTTTATTGAGCCTCATGAGATATCGAGATATCAAGATAGTGAACTTCTAATCCTAACTACAGGCTCACAGGGTGAGGAGATGGCCGCACTATCTAGAATGGCTACAGATGAGCATAGGCATATAAAGTTGAAGCCTACCGATACAGTTATAATTTCGGCAAATGCCATACCAGGGAATGAGGGGGCTGTCTCATCTCTCATGAATAGGCTCGTCAAGGCTGGAGTTACAGTTAGATATAAGGATTTTGAGAATATACATGTATCGGGACACGCTGCACAGGAGGAGCAGAAGTTGATGTTGAGATTAATTCAGCCTAAATTCTTCCTTCCTGTCCATGGTGAGTATAACCATATTGATAGACACTCTCAAACGGCTGTAGATTGTGGAGTTGATAGGAGAAATATTCTCCTTATGAGTGATGGTGATCAGGTTGAGATAACAGCTAAATATATTAAGAAGGTTAAGAGCGTGAAGGTTGGAAAGAGTTATATAGATAATCAAAATAATAGAGAGATAAAATCGGAAATAGTGGCAGATAGACAGAAGTTGGCAGGTGATGGCGTTGTAAACGTAGCATTTCAGCTTGATAGAGAGAATAGGAAGATAAAGGGTGATGTGATAGTAAATACACATGGTCTAATTCCAAATAGAGAGAGTAGGAGATTTAGTAAGGAGATTACAAATATTATAGAGTCATTTCTACTCAATGCCAAGGATGAACAGCTTGAGAGTAGAAAGGTTGCTCAGAGTGAGCTTAGAAGTGTACTTAGAAGACATATAGTTAGAACTAAGAAGAGATACCCAATTATTATTCCTATAATATTCTACACATAGAGATTTCTCTGGAGATGTTTTAGAATTTTTGAGACCATATCGACTCTAATTCTAAAACTCTCCCTACTCGCCCTCTCCCTTACTGTGTGGTCTCCATCTCCAAATGGCCCAAATCCATCTATAGTGGTGAGACCACAAGAGGCTACTATATTAGCATCGCTAACTCCACCCCTTTTCTCCGTATGAATTTTTCTACCTGTAATCTTCTCTAACTTCCCAATTAACTCTAGTTGTTGAGGATTTTCCTCCATAACATCTCTCTGTATCGAGCCACTAAGTTTAGATTTTGTACCATCTACATAGCTCTTTTCAGCTATATTCTCCAAGGCTTTTAGGAGTCTATCCCTCTCACTATTTCTCTCATATCTAATCTCAACTCTCAATCTACACTCAGGACTTATTGTATTTGCTCCTATGCCTCCAGATATCTCACCCACATTTACGGTTGTTCCAATATCTAAATTGGTAAGCTTTGTCAACTCTATCAGCTTATATGCCCCCTCGAGATTGGCATTGACACCATCTAGATAGCTTGTTCCTGCGTGTGATGCCCTCCCCTCTATATCTATGGTGAATGTACCTACACCCTTTCTACCTGTAACTACCTCCATACTCTCTCCACTAGCTTCAAATACGAAACAGTAGTCATAATCCTTTGCAATACTCATAGTCACATACTTTGAGTCATCACTACCACTCTCCTCATCACTCACAAGTAGAAAATCTACATTATAAATCTCTCCAAACTCCCTATATACCTCTCTTAACGACTCAAGAGCCACAATATTTCCACCCTTCATATCGCAAACTCCAGCCCCATAAACCCAATTTTCATCCTCTCGATACCCCTCAAATTTACCCTCTGGAAATACAGTATCGTTATGACCTAGAAGCAGAACTCTATCTCCACCTCTCCTTTTTGATTTAAATAGGTAGTGGTCTCCTATACTCTCCCTCTCAAATATCGTAGTCTCAAATCCAATCTCCTCCATCCAACTCTGCATCTCTCTAGATACACTATCTACCCCCCTCTTATTTTGGGTAAATGAGTTTATTCTACATATCTTCTCTAAATCTTTTAGGTATTGCATAAGTTTTTCCTATTGATATTTTCAGCTAATTTTATTAAAAAAATGGATAAAAATCTATTATAATATAACATTATATTTATATATAGCTTTATAGAAGCTATTATTGTATCAATAGTTGATATAAAATGTTTTTTTTATGAACATTTTTTATTAAGATACGATAAACCATGTAACTTAGTAACTCAAAAAAAAGAATTTATTATTATAAAAATGCTCAATAAGATATTTTTATAGTAACAATTAAACTTACTTCTGTAATAATAAATGTGCAAATTTAATTTTAAAGGAAAGGTATGAGTAGTAGAAGAGACTTTATGGGTATGGCTCTGGGTGGATTTACTGCCTTGGGAGGACTTGGTGCTTTGTATGCTATGAAGAGAACTTGGGACCCCCTACCGAGCGTAAAATCTGCTGGTTTCACAACTCTAGATTTGAAAGATTATCAGGAGAATCAATTAGCAGTTGAGAAGTGGAGAGGAAAGCCTATATTTATCTTAAAGCAGTCTGAAGAGATGGTAGGAAAGCTCTCAGATGATAGTAAGAAGAGGCTAATAAAGGCTGGAGATGGCTACTATATGGTTGCAGTTGGTCTCTGTACACATCTGGGTTGTATCCCTAGTTTCCGTCAAGAGAGCGAAGATTTCCTATGTGCATGTCATGGTGGAATGTATGACTCTACAGCTATGGTAACAAAGGCTCCACCTCCAAGAGGGTTAGATATTCCACCATTTAAACTTGATGGAACAAAAATTGTGCTTGGTGAGCAGGGCGAAGAGTATAAGCAGATGTTAGCTGATGGCATCACAATGCCGGTATAGAGGAGGTTATTGATGGCAAAATTTGATGAAAAAGCTTTTCCTTTTGGTCATAAGTGGCTAAATGAGAGATTGGCAATTGATACTCTAAAGAGGGTTTTATCTACAGAGTATTGGATTCCAAAAAATATAAATTTCTTATGGGCTATGGGTATGGTTCTAGCAGCAACCTTTGGATTGCTACTGATTTCTGGAATCTTCCTTTTAATGTATTATCAGCCAAATACTGAGTTGGCTTTTGATAGTGTGAACTACACAATTATGACTGAAGTTGGATATGGTTGGCTATGGAGACATATTCATGGCGTTGGAGCATCGGTAGTATTTTTGATAATATATATCCATATGTTCACAGGTATATATTATGGTTCATACAAAAAAGGTAGAGAGTTAATCTGGCTATCTGGTATGCTCCTATTTGTACTATTCTCAGCAGAGGCTTTCTCTGGATATATGCTTCCTTGGGGACAGATGAGTTACTGGGCTGGTATGGTTATTACAAACCTATTCTCAGGTGGTTCACTACATGCTGATGGTTTAGTTGAGTGGATTAGAGGGGACTATGTTCCAGCTCAAGCTTTCCTAGATAGATTCTTTATGTTACATGTTCTACTTCTTCCACTTGTGATAATCGGTGCTATCGTATTCCACTTTGGAACACTTAGAATTCCACACGTTAATAACCAAGATGGTGAAGAGATAGATTTTGAAGAGTCTGCTAAATTGTGGAAAGATGGTAAGAGAAAAGAGTCAAAGGTTATCCCATTCAACCCTGTATTCTTAAGTAAAGATGTATTTGTAATGGGTGTATACTTTATATTCTTCTTCTATCTAGTATTCTACCACTTCGAGTTTGCAATGGATCCTGTAAACTTTGACCCAGCAGATGGACTTAAAACGCCTCCACACATCTATCCAGAGTGGTACTTCCTATGGAGTTACGAGATTCTAAGACCATTCCCTACTGACCCAGGACTTATCGCATTTGCTCTTGCTCAAGTTATATTCTTCTTGTTACCATTCTTAGATAGAAGCCCAAATGTGGCACCAGCTAATAGAAGAGGAGCATTTAAATATTGGTTCTGGGCGATGCTTGTAGATATGATTATCTTAACAATTATGGGTAAACTTCCACCAGAGGGTATCTGGAGTACAATTGGACTTATTGCTGCTCTATTCTTCTTCCTTCTCTGGATAGTACTCCCAATAATTACAGCTAGAGAAAAAAAGATATAAGGGGTAGAGAATGAATAAAGAGTTAAAAATACTTGGCGTTGTAGCAGTTTTTACCCTAATTCTATATTGGGGAGTTGAACCTTTTGCACACTCTCAAATGCATAAACATGTTGAGGGTGAAGATTTTACATATAGCGACCTAAAAGAGGTGACTGTTCAGGGTGATGCCACCAGAGGTGAGAGCCTAGCTTCTGCCTGTATAGGGTGTCACTCGATTGAGGTTAAGGGTATGCCTGCTCCTATGGATGCCGTAACTTCAGCTCAAACTTATGGGGTTAATCCACCAGATTTAAGTCTTGCTGGAAAACTTTTGGATGAGAAGTTCTTTACCCACTTCCTACTAAATCCAGCAGAGGTTACAAAATCTAAACACTTTTCAATGCCTCCTAGTGCAGGAAGTGAGCAAGATGCAGCAGACATTGTAGCCTACTTCAAGTCTATTGCTCCAAAAGAGGAGGTTAAACCTCAAGAGGCTTACGCTTTTGCATGTGGTAGATGTCACGCTAATAGATATGATAAGTGGACACAACTTGGACATATTCCAAAGACTAAAGAGAATATCAAAACAGGTGTAGATTTAGATGCTCTTGAGTTCCAGAAGAATCTAGGGACATATCAGAATAAACTTGCCGACTATATGGGTAAACTTCCACCAGATTTATCTATTATAGCTAGAGCTAGAAGTGAACACTTCCTAGAGACTTTTATAGAAAACCCACAATCACAACTTCCAGGAACTGCAATGCCTAGAGTTGGTCTCAATAAAGAGGGATTTGAGGATGTTATGGAGTATTTAGAGGAGACAGGAGACCCTAGTAAACATGCTAGAGAGGCTGTTGGTCCATATGTACTACTCTTCTTTGTAATCTTTACAATTTTAGCCTATCTATGGAAACGTTCCCACTGGAAAGAGTTACATTAATCTACTCTATCCAACAACCCATTAATTTGGGTTGGGAACTCTTCTATCTCTCAACTTAATAAATATATATAACATACTATATATGTTCTGTATAACCCCAACAGCTACAAATAGTGCTATAGATACCATATACGATTCAAATATGGTGTAACCTATATATAGAGATATTGTTCTAAATATTAGGGTGACTATCTGAATATATAGCCTAATCTTCTGTAGATTTAATATATTAAATGTCATAGTTGTTGGAGGTGATATGAAGCCGAAATAGAACCATACTACAGATATCTCTGCAACTGCTCCTGCCTCTCTCCACTCCTCACCAAATATGTAGGAGAATATATCTTGACCATATATCGTTATTATGATGAATGGTATGGCAAATAGCTTTATAAGCCCCATAGTTGTAGATATATATATGGGGAGTATCTCGCCACCTCTACTATATATCTTTGATGCCTTCTGGTAGAACACACTCCTAGTGGCACTAGATATTAGTAGAGTTGGTGTCTGCATAGCCCTATATGTGAGAGAATATATACCTGCAACTGCTGGAGAGAATAGTAGAGATAGCATAAATAGAGGTATATTCTGGGATATTGAGTTGAGTAGATTTGATGGCATTTGAAACTTTGGAAATTCACTATATCTTCCCATATTAAATCTTAAATCCTCTATAGAGACTTCTCGCAAGGTCTCTACTCTCCTCTTCACCCCTTTAATAAGTCTGACACTGCCTAATAGGTCACCAAATATCTTTCCCGTAACTAGACCGTCTATATTCAATAGATATCTACTCGATATCTGAGATATTGCAGATGTTGATGAGGTTATCACCTTTGATGATGCAATATCTCTATACAACTCTCCCCTAGAAGAGTATGCCTCCAGTATCTGATTGACCCCTAGGGTAGCTACAGAGAGTGGAATAAGGTATATGAGATGACTCTCCCCCCTAAAGTAGCTCTCTATCTCCTCTCTAAATATGTATATTGCTACTATTGTGAGTAGCGTCACTATCGATGTAATAATTATTGAGAGAAGTAGTATCGCATCTGCTGAACGTTGAGATTTTGGAAGAACGATAGCCTGTTCATAACTTAAACTGGAGACCATCCCTATTACGCTTGTAACTGCAAAGAATATTGAGTATAGACCAAACTCATCTGGTGTATAGATTCTCGTCAATATCGGTATTGAGATTAAGGATATAATCTGTGCAAATAGTGTACCGGATATAAGTGTTATGATTTGAGTCAAGTAGCTATTATTTTTTAAGTTAGATATAAATTTATTCATTAATCTTCTTTTTTAATTTAAATTATATCTAACTTTTTCACTTTTTTATATTGTACTTAAGCCGGAGCTTTTCCAGCTAGTTAAACCCCCTCTGTAGTATAGTATTTTACTCTTGGGGTAGCCATACTCTATCAATCTCTCTATTAAGCGTCTAGCCTTATTATCCAATACTCCATTATCAAATATTAGAAGTCTATAGCTCTTCTTAAAGTACCACCCCTTTTTGAGCTTAACTGCACCTAATAGCTTTAGAACCTCTCTTCTATATTTACTCTTGGGATTCAATATATTATATGGGATATTTACAGCCGTTGGTATTGTGCTATCCCTAAACTCTCCAACGGCTCTTGCATCAACCAGAACTCTTCCCCTTTTTTTCTCCAGAGATTTAATAAATTTGATAGTCTCAAGCTCTCCAACACCCTTTATTCCATCTATCTTAAATGGAGATATGCAGAATGGAGGACATCTTCTCCCATCTACTCTCTCTATTGTAAATATCTTATCTTTAAATTTAACCTCCACCCTCTCTAAATCTTCCGTTATTTTAACCTTCTGGGTAGTGTGGCTCTCTCTCTCCTCTTTAACTAAATCCTCCAAGATAGATTCTTTATCCCCACCATCTAGTATATTATCTGAAGAGCACTCAATTTCACTATTTTTGGACTTTATTGAGGCTAAACAACCAATCTCTTGACCATATATATATATATTCATAAATAGTATTATTAAAAGGGTAGGTCTCATACTTTTTACACTATTTTATATCTTTAGATATTGATGCTTTTATAAGTTCTGCCAATGTGTATGATTTTACGCCAACCTCATACGCCAACACCTTTCCACTTTTACCTAGAACTATTGTCACAGGTATCAATCCACTCCAGCCATAGTGTACTCTCAGATACTCATAGAATCTCTGCTGTTTTGTACCGTCAACAATAATATAGTTAATTCCATATCTCATCTTATACTCCTTGGACTCCTCTTTTGTGTGTTGTTGAGCCTCAATAGCCACTATCTCAAGGGAGTCTCCAAGCTCCTGCTTTAGATGAACCAGTTCAGGTATCTCTTTTTTACAATATTGACAATCCCACCCAAATATTTTTAAGAAGACAATCTTCCCTTGGAAACCATCTACAACCATTCTCCTATCCTCTGCTCCAACCTTTATGCTCTTACCATAAATTGTCTCAAATGTGAAGTTTGAATCTAAAGGTGGAAATATAAGACCCCCTTCACCTATATCTATCTGAGTCCCTATACCTTGATTATCTCTACTATAGAAGTAGTATCCCCAAAATCCTAATATCACAAATAGCAGAACTGCTATTATGATATTTAAAAGTTTACCTAGTCTCATTCTGTTCCTTTTCAGTTGAATTATTGATAATAAATATATCTAAAAACTATTTAAATTCTGTTTTGTTTAATTTTATTGCAGTAAAAGATGAACTTTTATGCACATTTTCATTTTTACTACTAATTATATTGTTAACATTTTTTTAAAAATAATTAAAAAATATTGGAAAATTATGATTAGAGATATAGATATACTTTTAACAGAGGATAAGAAGATAAACCAAGATATCATCTTGGGTATTTTTGAGAAGAGCAGATTTAAAATTGATGTGGCAAATAATGGTCGTGAGGCTTTGGAGAAGGTTAAGAGTAAGAAGTACTCACTGATATTGATGGATATTGAGATGCCAATTATGAATGGTTATGAGGCTACTAGAGAGATTAGGGAGATTGATAAGAGTATCCCAATTGTGGCATTAACATCAAATAGCTGTAAAAACACTATAAAAAAGACGAAAAAATTGGGAATGAATGAGCATTTATCTAAACCTGTAGAGCCAAAAAGGCTATATGAAATATTTTTTAGATATATTAATGTGTTCTAATTATTTATATTACATAGGGGAGTTTTTATGAATGATGTGACATTACCTTGCTTTAAATATATAGATACAGATATAGGTTTAAAGTATCTAAATAATAATAGAGAGCTATAATTT
>AAUQ01000007.1_pt1 | contig 12498 bp, 17 predicted proteins | sample 268508 | NCBI WGS metagenome assembly AAUQ01 (sample SAMN02954288, study PRJNA17241) | epibiont metagenome | biome: aquatic; feature: single polychaete worm; material: epibionts; isolation source: dorsal surface of the deep sea hydrothermal vent polychaete worm, Alvinella... | host: Alvinella... | reverse complement strand
AGGGCCCACCCCCATAAAAAAGGGTTTTTAAACCCCTCAAAAGCCCCGAGGTTTCCCAAATTTTTTGGGAAAAGCCCCCAAAGCCCCAGAGACGGTTTAACCCCAGTTGGGGGGAAAAAAATTGGTCCCCCCACGGTATAGGGCACCTTTGTAAAGGGTTTCCCCAGGTGAAAAAGGGTGGAATTGGAAAATTCGCCCAACACATTCGGAAAACTTTCCCCAGGTAGCCCCTAGCCTTACCCAGGGGTTTAAAGAAGGTTTGGACTTCCTTAGATGCCAGAATTTCTTAGGGCCCAAAATTTCCCGGAATGATGGGGTTTAGGATTGGGCAGAGCCCAGAAATTCCAAGGAATTAAGGTTATTCCTCTAAATGCTTATGGGTGTTGAGGTTATGTCTATGGGTTCACTTATGGAGGGATGGGCAGTCTCTAATCTGGAGAGGCTCTATGATAATGAAGGCAATAGAGCAGTTTTTAAGAGATATTCTATGGAGTGAGCTAGATGTATTGGTGATTGATATGCCACCAGGGACGGGAGATGCACAGCTGACTCTTGCTCAAAGTGTCCCTATTACTGCTGGAATTACAGTTACAACACCACAAAAGGGTGAGCTTAGATGATAGTAGAAGAAGTTTAGATATGTTTAAGAAGCTCCATATCCCAACTGCTGGAATTGTGGGAGAAATATGAGTGGATTTATCTGCCCCTAGCTGTGAGACAGAGTCTGATATATTTTGGAATGGGGACAACAGAGCCTGTAGCTAAAGAGTATGAGACTACAGTCTTAACTAGAGTTCCAATTGAACCTGCAATTAGAGAGGGTGGGGATAGTGGAAACCGATAGTCTACCATAAGCCAGATAGCCAGACTGCCAAAAGATACCAAGAGGCTTCCCAAAATCTATGGGCATTTATTGAGAAGATAAATGAAGAGGGTGGTGTAAGCAACGAGGCAATCCAACCAACAACTCCTCCAGGTGTTAGTGCATGTAGCATGTAGAAGTAACCCTATATAGGGGCTTCTTCAAGCCTACAATATCTATCCTAAAATTTTTCTCTTCTTTATTTCAGCTCTTTGGGGTCTAACTGTTAACTCTGTAATAACAGAATTGGTATTTAAAATCAAATATACAGCATCTGCAATCTCATCTGCTGTAATATAACTGTTTATATTTTCTGATGGTTCAAAATTTAGATTATTAAAGAAGTTTGTCTTTGTGATATCTGGATTTATATTTGTAACTTTAACATCGGCTCTTCTAAGCTCCTCAAATAGAGATAGTGAAAATGCTCTAAGACCACTCTTTGTAGCACTATATAGAGCAGAGAATTTTGAACTTCTTATGGCCTCAATTGAGGAGATATTAATGATATGTCCTCTACTTTTTTTTAGGTCTCTTAAGAGTAGATTTGTAAGAGCTATTGGGGCTTTTAAGTTAATATCTATTAGCTTATCTATCTGTGCTATTGATAGCTCATCATGTGGTTTAAATATCCCAACACCAGCAGAGTTAACTAAAATATCGATATGCTCTTTTTTTCTAAAAGCTTTTATTGTTTGTTCTAGTCTCTTTATATCTCTTAAATCACAAATGATATCTCCACTATCTCTTCCAAGTCCAAATACCCTATATCCACTATCTTTTAACTTAAGATATATAGCCTTCCCTATTCCGCTACTAAACCCTGTAACCAATACACACTTCAATTTCTAACCCTCTTGCGTTTAACTAAAGCCTCATGTCCATATAAAGATACATAAACTCTAGACATAGCAATTAAAAAAGATGTAATGGCAGGTCCTAAAATCATTCCCCAAAATCCATAACTACTCATTCCAGCTAAAATGGAGAAGAATATTAAAAGTTCATTAATCTTTACAGAACTCTTTAGTATATTATCTTTTACATACTTAATTATTATTGGTTTAATGAATGTATCTGCAATTATAGAGATAACTACGATAGAGTATAGGGCTATAAAAATTCCAGCATTAGCATTTATACTACTCCAAGCAAATAGAGATAGAGGCATCCAGACAATAGCCCCACCAACAATTGGAATTAATGAGGCAAATCCATATATTATTCCAAATAGTAGTCCATCAAATCCAAAAAAGCTAACCATTGCCCCAAATAGAATACCCTCAAATATAGCAGTAACTAAAATTGAGTAGAAGACAATCTCCATTGTAGATGAGATTTCTGTTAAGACTCTACTACCCTCCTCATCATCCATTGGAAGAAAATTCTTAATTGTTCTAAATAGCTTTTCTCCATTTAAATTCAATACAAAATAGAATATAATTACAAAAAATATATTTTTTACAAATCCAAAACTCTTACTTCCAGCTTTTGTAATAGTGGCTGTAGACTCTTTTATAAACTCTAAAATCTTCTCATCTGTAAAATTCTCTCCTAGCCACTCATGTAATATTGGAATATCCTCAGATATAGATATTAATTTATTTGTCACTTTTGTAACAATTGAAGCATCCATAGTAGATAGATATTGGGCACCAATTGTTGCTATATATATAATTGGCACAAATAGTATAATAAATAGCATTAATGTTAAAAATGTGGCAGATAGATACTCTGATGATACCTTAAATGTTATACTTTTATGGACATTTGCTGTTGCCATAGTAAGTAGAAGTGCAACAGATATTGAGAGTAAAAATGGTTTATATATTGAGTATGCCCCAAGTAGAGATAGTGCAAATAGTATAACGATAATATAGTCTGTTTTTCTCATCATAAGTAACTACTCCATATTCAATTTTAATCTAAAATACTCATAAGCCTTTTTAGTAGCAATTCTACCTCTTGCGGTCTTTTCTATATACCCATTTGAAATTAGATATGGCTCTATGACATCCTCAATAGTCCCCTCATCTTCACTTAAAATTGCTGCAATTGTTCCAAGTCCCATTGGTCTCCCTTTTGAGGATAATAAAAGCTCTATTAACTTAATATCTTGCTCATCAAATCCAAACTCATCAACTCCAAGAGCTTTTAGTGCCATTTTTGCCCTATCTAAATCTATAATATCTTCATCTTCAACCTCTGCAAAATCTCGAACTCTTCTAAGAAGCCTTAGTGCAACTCTAGGTGTTCCTCTACTACGCTTTGCAATCTCAAACGATGCCTCTTTTGTTGCTCTCTTATTTAGCTTGATAGAAGCTAACCTAACAATCTTACTAAGCTCTTGTGGAGAGTAAAATTGCATTCTAAAGTGCATACCAAATCTCTCTCTTAGAGGATGAGATAGCATTCCAGCTCTAGTTGTTGCTCCAATTAGAGTAAATCTTGGTAAATCTATCTTAACTGTTTGTGCAGATGGGCCAGAACCAATTATAATATCTAATCTAAAATCCTCCATAGCAGAGTATAATATCTCCTCAATTGCTAAATTCATTCTATGGATTTCATCTATAAAAAGAATTTCACCCTCTTCTATGTTTGTAAGTATTGCTGCTAAATCTCCAGCTTTTTCTATCATAGGAGCTGAGGTTGTATTTATTTGAGTTCCCATCTCATTTGCAATGATATTTGCTAATGTAGTCTTTCCTAAACCAGGTGGGCCAAATAGTAGAGTATGGTCAAGTGGCTCTTTTCTCTTTTTACTAGCTTTAATAAAAACTTTTAAATTCTTTTTTATATGCTCTTGTCCAATATACTCACTCCAAGATGATGGTCTAAGAGATAGCTCATCGATAGACTCTGCTTCAAGTTTTTCTATATCTACAACTCTTCTCATGCTCTAATATATAAACTCATCACTTGGAAATTTTTTGGATTTTACATCTGATACAAAATTATCTAAAGCACCTCTAATAAGCTCTGCACCATCTAGATAACGCTTTACAAATTTTGGCTTGAAGTCTTCAAAAAATCCAAACATATCGCTCCAGACTAATACCTGCCCATCTGTATATCTACCAGCACCTATACCAATTGTAGGGATTGATACAGCCTCACTAATTAATTTTCCAGCCTCCTCTTTGACACCCTCAACAACTAAAGCAAATGCCCCAGCCCTCTCAATTGCCTTGGCATCTAATATTAAACTGTCAATATCTGTTTGCTCTTTTCCTCTTATCTTATAGCCACCATCACTTCTTAAAAATTGAGGCATAAGCCCAATATGTCCTAAAACAGCAATTGAGTTTTTTGTAAGTGCTTCAATTATATCTGCCCTATCTCTACCACCTTCTATCTTTACTGCTTGTGCATTAGTCTCTTGATATACTCTTGTTGCACTCTTTACAGCATCTATCTCATTTGTATATGAGCCAAATGGCATATCTAAGACTATAAGAGGATGAGTTGCTCCGTTACATACAGCTTTTGCATGGTAAATCATCTGTTCTAATGTTGCACTTAGAGTATCTCTCTCTCCTAAAAAACTCATATTTAAACTATCTCCAACTAATATCATATCAACACTATTATTAAAAAGTTTGGCAAAGAGTGCATCATAGGCTGTTACCATTACAATCTTCTCTTTCCCTTTCATTCTTAAAATATTATTTACGCTAATCTGTTTTAAAACTTTTTTAGTTTGAATACTCATAAGCCCTCAACCTTTATAAATAGTCTAATTAATTTTGAGTATAATACCAATTATATTTTATAAAAGAGTTTATATTGAAAGATTTAGTTGCATATATTACTACTGGTTACCCATCAGTAGATTTCACTATAGATTTGGCACTTAGTCTAAAAGAAGCTGGGGTTGATACAATAGAACTTGGTATCCCATTTTCCGACCCAGTAGCAGATGGTCCAGTTATTGAAGAGGCAAACCTAAGGGCTTTGAGTAGTGGATTTAAAATGAGACAGCTATTTAAAGTATCACAAGAGATTGCTCCTAAGATAGATACCCTATTTATGGGATATTTTAATCCATTTTACCATATTGGGTTAGATAAATTTATATCACAAGCTAAGAGTAGTAAAGTGTCTGGTTTTATAATTCCAGATCTACCATATGAGGAGGCAAAAGCATATAAACCACAGATAGAAAAAGATAATTTAGTCCTAATAGATTTTATTGCACCAACAGATCCAAAGAAGAGAGTAGAAAAGATTGTAAAGGGGTCAAAAAAGTTTATCTATCTTGTAGCATATGCTGGAATTACAGGGACAAAACAGAAAGAGAGTTTAGAGTCTATTATATCTGATATAAGAGAGTTTTCAAATACACCTATATATGTTGGATTTGGAGTAAATGAGAAGAGTGCAAAGGAGAAATCAAAAGGTGTTGATGGGGTAATTGTTGGTTCTGCTTTTATAAAAGTTTTATTAGATGAGAGCCTAACATATAGTAAAAAGATAGTAAAAATTTCACAAATAGCAAAAAATATAAAATATAGTATAAACGAATAATCAACAACTTTATGCTATTATGTTAGTGGTGTATAAAATTTTAATATTAGGATTGGATTATGAGAAACCAAACTGCTCTCGAAGAACTTAGTGCAAAAGTTATGCTACTTATTGAAAAATATAATAGAACAAAAGAAGAAAACGAAAAATTAATTAATGAAGTTGATACTCTAAAGAAGATAATAGAAGAGCAAAGATTGGAAATTATCAAACTTAAAGAGGAAGACAAAAAAAAGAATATGGAGATTGAAGATATCACTAGAAAGATTACAAGGCTTTTAGCATAAGTTACTACCATAGTAACTTTATCTCCCTTCCAATATATCTTTTATAACTTCAGAGCATATTCTAAGTCCAAAACTTCCAGTAACCCCAACAAAAGAGCCATCCGTTTTAGTTTTCTCATCTTCATAGGAGAATACAACTTTAAAATTTTTGTTAAATTTAGCCTTTCTTAATTCACTTCTAACTTTTCTAGCTAAAGCATTTCCATGAGTTTTCCAAATTGATGCAACATCTATCTTTGAACTGTCCCACCTCTTTGCAGACCCAGCAGACATAATTAATTTACTATAGGCTCTTTTGGCAACTTCTATTTTTATTTGAGTTGTATCTGCACTATCTATTACATAATCAAATGGGGTAAAATTAAAACCCCTTACCCACTCAATATCCATCTTTTGGTTTATGGTCTCTATTGTTGGGTATAACCTCTTTAGAGCATCTACTTTAAACTCTCCAACTCTTTGTGAACCAATCTGTCTATTTTGATTTGTTATGTCAAACTTATCATAATCTACTATTGTTATATTAGATAAACCAGAGCGATATAGGCAATCTAGAGCATATGAACCAACTCCTCCAACACCCAATATTAAGACTTTTGTCTGTTGAATTTTCTTAAAACCATCCTCCCCAAATAGGAGCTTACACCTTTGAAATCTTAAATCCAACTCTTTAAACTCTCAATATCTCTATATGATGTCATATCCAAATGGATAGGAGTAATCGATATAAAATTATTATCTATAGCCTCAAAATCGCTCATAATTGGATTTTTATCTCTTATCCACTCCAATTTTGAGAGTCCAATCCAGTAATACTCAAGCCCTCTTGGATTTAGATGAACCTCTGCGTTATTACTATAAATTCTATTTCCAGCCTTTGTTATCTTGAAGCCTTTAAAATCGTTAATATCTATTGGTGGAATATTCACATTTAAAAACTTTCTATTTGGAAGTGGAAAATTATCCTTAAATATCTTCTCTACTAGAGTTTGAATTGCCCATTTTGCTAGTTTATATTCGAGTATATCTATATTTTTACAGTAATCTTTACATACTTGAGATATAGCAATTGCAGGAACACCTTGTAAAACTGCCTCCATACATGCTGAAGCTGTTCCAGAGTAGGTGATATCTTCTCCCATATTTGAGCCTCTATTTATCCCAGATATAACCAAATCTGGTTTATAGTTTGAGTTATATAATTTATGGAGTGCTAGAAATATACAATCAGTTGGAGTCCCATCATCAAGTTTAAAAAATCTCTCTTCAATCTCTATAAATCTTAGAGGTTTAGTAAGAGTTAAGGAGTGTCCACAAGCAGACTTTTCTAGAGTAGGAGCAACTACTGTAACCTCTCCTAATGGCTCTAGTGCCTCTTTTAGGGCTTTTAGCCCAAGAGAATCGAACCCATCATCATTTGTTATTAGTATCTTTTTCATATAAGAAATGCTATACTAATTTAAATTAAATTACTATTAAAGTAAAGGTATAATTTATGATAATAATTCCAGCAAGAGTTGGCTCTAGTAGATTTCCAAGAAAGGTATTAGAGCCAATTAATGGTGAGCCTATGGTGATTAAAACTGCAAAGGTTGCTTTAGGTGTAGATAATACAGTTATAGCCACAGATAGTAGAGATGTTATAGAGATAGCAAAAGATTATAATATAAGAGCAGTCTTAACCTCATTAACACATAAATCTGGAACAGATAGGGTCTATGAGGCGGTTAGAAAGTTAGATTTAGATAATAGTGAACCTATTGTAAATCTTCAAGCAGATGAGCCATTTATAGAAGAGGAAGTTATAAGAAGTGTTTTAGACCTTACTAAAAAGAGTATTTTAAGAGATGATATTTTAATAAACTCATGTTATAAAGAGATAGATGAGATAGAAGCTGATAACCCAAATATTGTAAAAGTTGTTACAGATAGTAGTGATATTGCCCTATATTTTTCTAGGTCAAAAATTCCATTTATAAGAGATAGAGCAGATATTTCATATAAGGCTCATATTGGAGTATATGGCTTTACTAAAAGGTCTTTAGAGATTTTTTGTAATCTATCATACGCACCAATAGAAGATATTGAAAAGTTAGAACAGCTTAGGGCTTTACACTTTGGATATAAGATTGCTATGGTAGGAGTTGAGACTCAAAGTTTTGGAATAGATACAAGAGAGGATTTAAAAAGGGCATTAGAGATATTTACTTAGAGGATAACTCTAGATACCTCTTTAGGGCAAAAAATAGTTGAATTAATATTAGTATAATTATAAATATAAAAAATCCAATAATAGCCTTTATTAAAAAAGTTGGTAGAGTATAGATATTATTAAAATATACAATTCCAACTGAAAGTAACATTCCAATAACACCCAATATAGTTAAAATCTCTGCCATCTTTTCTGATTTTGAGAGAAATATTTCAGATATACTTTTAGTTTCTACCTTTCTATTTGCTCTATTAGCCTCTCTATTTTTTATCTCTTCTTCTCTCATCTGTTTCAATTTTGCTACTAGATTATCATACTCTAAATATAGAGTATCAGAGTTTTTTCTCACCCTTCTTAGATATGGTTCAAACTGCTTATGGGTCTTAATAAAATATTTTCCAGATAGCTCATTTATGATATCTATATTAAATATATCATGCTTTACTCCAACTGCAAACTTATTTAACATACTAAGCATCTGTGATACATCTTTTCTCAAATTTTTATCACTCATAATCATATCAATTTGCTCTTCTGTTACATGGTCAAACATATCCTCAATTCCTAGTTTATTTCTAACTTTTGCAGTTACAACTCCCAAATCTTTTCGCATAATAGAGTAGGCATTTAGAGTCATCTCATTTTTAGTTCTTAGATGCTCCTTTTCGCTCTCTACTCTAGTTAGGTATAGTTGATGTAAAACTAAAATAATACCAATAATTCCAATTGGAATTGAGACAATATCTGCAATATTAGCAAATGTATCTAGGCTCATATAACTCCTATATATCCTAATTTTTGCTCTATTTTACGATACATTTCTTAAAATAGTATAAAGACTACTCTCTATAAAAAGTGCAATGGGTTTGGATATAAAATATAATTCCTAAAAAATATGTTAAAATCTCAACAACTTTAGATATGAGAGAGGTTATTAGTTTGAGTAAAGCACTAATTTTATTAAATATGGGGGGGATTAATAGCCCAGATGAGGTAGAGATATTTTTAAAAAATATGTTTATGGATAAGAATATCATTCCACTAAATCCAATCCTAAGGCGAGTAATAGCAAATAGGGTTATAAACAATAGAGCTGATGAGGTTAGAGATAATCTAAATAGATATCTAAATGGGAAGTCTCCACTATTAGATATTACAAATAGCCTTGCTAAGAAGATAGAAGATAAACTAAATATTAGAACTATTCCAATTATGCGTTATACTCCACCATATGCTACAGATGAGTTAAAGAGATTAAAAGATAGTGGAGTAGATGAGTTAATTCTATTTTCAATGTATCCTCAATACTCATCTACTACAACTCTCTCCTCAATTCAAGATATAAAAAGAAGTTTAAAAATATTAAACTATAATCCAAAAATTGGGATAATAGAGTCATATTATGATAATAAAGAGTATATTGAGCTAATTATAAACCAGATATTAAAGAGTGTAGATATAAAAGAGGCAAGAGAGTTTGATTTAATACTATCTGCCCACTCAATTCCAATAAAAATTGCACAAAAAGACCCATATGAGAAGCAGATAGAGGCAAATTTTTCTGCTCTAAAGATTGCATTAAAATGTAAAGGTGTAGAGTTTAGAGATATTAAATTAGCATATCAATCAAAGGTTGGAAAGGCTAAATGGCTAGAGCCAAGCCTTGTTGATACTCTAAGAAATCCGACAAATAGAAGAGTTATAATATATCCTCTCTCATTTACAGTAGATAACTCTGAAACTCTATTTGAACTAGAGATAGAAAATAGAGAGATTGCAAAAAAGCTAAAATATAGAGATTATAGAGTTGTAGAGTGTTTTAATGATGGAGATAAATTTGTAGAGTTTATTATTAAAGAGGTAAATAGATTAGAGGCAAAATAGGTTGCCTCCAAAATATTCAAAACTATTTTACAGCTTTACCCAAATCCCACATAGGCATAAATATTCCAAGTGCCATAAGCAGAACTAATATTGCGATAAAAAATAGCATAATAGGCTCTATATATGCAGCTAAGTTATCTATAATATCTTGAAATCTCCTATCATAATACTCTGTGACCTTTTGCAACATCAAATCCAACTGTCCACTCGCCTCTCCAGCTTTAATCATCTGAAGTAACATATTCTCAAATATCTCTGTCTGCTTAAAGGCATCAGAAAGAGATATACCCTTTGATATATTTGCATTTACAGTTAAGAGTTTTTGCTTTAGATATAGATTATCTACCATATCAACAGCAGTATCTAGTGCTTCTGATACAGGGATACCTGCTCTAACGAGTTCTCCAAAGACTAAGGTATATTTATGCATAGTTGCAAAGAAGATTATCTTATTTATTAGATAGAACCTTGGGTGTATTAGGAGCTTATCTATTTTATACTTAAAATCTCTATTGTTTCTATATATATGTATAAATATAAATGTTCCAACAGCCAAAAATCCAAGAACATATAGACCATATTGATTAAATAGATTTTCTAAAAATAGTAGTATCTGTGTTGGGATAGGTAACTCTGTCTTAAATTTATCAAAAATCTCTTTAAATTTTGGAACAACCATCATAATTAAGATTACAAAGGCTATTGCCATAGCAACAAGAGTAATAAGAGGAGTTCTAATTGCCTTCTTAAATTTTCTTATATTATCTCTAATAGACTCTAGAATATCTGCTAATTTATGGTATGACCTAGCAATATTTCCAGTCTTTTCTCCCAAGTTTGTCATAGCTATTGCTACATGTCCAAATTCATCTTTAAAAGGTTCAATTGAGTCTCCTATACTCTTTCCAGCATTAATATCATTACTCATTGTAGTATATATATAACTTAATCTACGATTTTCTGTATTCTTTGCAACCTCATCAATTGCATCATGTATAGATATTCCAGCATCAGTCATAACTGCAATTTGTCTAATAGATGATATCTTCTGTCCAATATCAATCTTTGGTTTAAATGATTTTTTCATACCATCTAGAATATCTACTATCTTAGAGGCTATATCTGGAGTAGTCTCTTCTACCCTCATAATATTAAATCCACTAAATTCATGTTTTGCTAAACGCATAGCACTAATTTTACTCTTTGCTTTTATAACTTCGTAACTTCTCTTTCCTCTCTTTGATAGTGTAATCTTATAGTAGTTCATATATGCCCCCTATCTATCTTGCAACTCTTAATACCTCTTCTAGTGAGGTAATACCTTGTAGAGCCTTGTTTACACCATCTTGTAGAAGAGTAGTAAATCCCTCTTTTAGAGCCTGCTCTTTTAGCTCTCCTCTAGAGGCACCATTTGCTATTAGAGTAGATAGTCTCTCTGATACCAATAGAACTTCAGAAATCATCTCCCTTCCAATATATCCACTATTATTACATACAGCACAACCCCTACCTCTATATAGAGTTGCATCTTGTGGAAGATACTTTGATATCTCATTTAGGTTATCTGAGTTGATACTATTATCAACAACTTTACAAGCTGTGCATATCTTTCTAACAAGTCTTTGTGCTTGAATACCAACAACAGCCCCAGCTAATAGATAATCCTCAATACCCATATCTTGCATTCTGCTAATAGCTGATACAGCATCATTTGTGTGTAGAGTAGATAGAACTAAATGTCCTGTTAGAGCTGCTTCTATTGCTATTCTAAGAGTCTCTTGGTCTCTAATCTCTCCAATCATTATCTTATCTGGGTCTTGTCTTAGAATAGACCTAAGTGCAGTAGCAAAAGTTAGACCTGTATTTTGGTTAACTTGAACCTGTTGAATTCCTGCCATCTGATACTCAACAGGGTCTTCTACTGTAATAATCTTATCTTTAACATCAATAATAGCATTTAATGCCCCATATAGTGTAGTGGTCTTTCCACTTCCAGTAGGCCCTGTTACTAACATTATTCCATATGGAGCCTTTATCCCCTTTGTAAATTTCTTATATGCTAAAGGGTTCATACCAGCCTCTTCTAACTTTACTAGAGCTTTTGATTTATCCAAAATTCTAAGAACAACAGACTCTCCAAATATTGTAGGAAGAGTCGATACCCTAAAATCATACACCTTATCACTAAATATCTTTGTAAATCTACCATCTTGTGGTTTTCTCTTCTCTGCAATATCTAGGTTAGATAGAAGTTTTAATCTAGAGTCTAATGGGCCAAAAATTATCTTCTCCAATCTAAAAAACTCATGAAGCATTCCATCTATTCTATATCGAATAAGACAATTTTTTTCTGTAGCTTCGATATGGATATCACTTGCTTTGTACCTATTGCTGTTTTAATATGACATCTATAAGTTTTAATACAGCTGGAGACTCTTTTTCATCTTGTAACTCATTTGCCCCATCCATTAGGTCATGTTTAATATCTTTTGAGAACTTCTCTACATCTTCATTGATTTTTAATCTTTGAAGCTCTTTTCTTATCATATTCCCTTTAGCTATTGTACTTTCATAATTTTTCCATGGAAAAATCTCTCAATAGCACCTCTAGCCTCAAAATCATTTGGATTTCTCAAAAGCTAAAAAACACTCATATCCTCCTCCATATATAGAGGGAAGTGCCTTATATCTTATTAAGCTGGTTAATGGGAACTCTTCTAATA
>AAUQ01000006.1_pt1 | contig 13207 bp, 14 predicted proteins | sample 268508 | NCBI WGS metagenome assembly AAUQ01 (sample SAMN02954288, study PRJNA17241) | epibiont metagenome | biome: aquatic; feature: single polychaete worm; material: epibionts; isolation source: dorsal surface of the deep sea hydrothermal vent polychaete worm, Alvinella... | host: Alvinella... | reverse complement strand
CTCCAGCACCTTTGCTACATCTGCTAGAAGTGTTGAGCCATCTTCAAACTCAAGCTTTACTCTATATCCAAGAGCCGATTTTGTCCCATTTTTATCTTGATATATCTTTCCACCTGCTAGATTGTGACAAATCATACAGTGTCGCCCGTGACAATGCTCTCTACCCTCACTAATGCCAACTGGGTCTGTATTGGTGAGCTGTTTTAGACTATTCTCCTTTAAAAGGTTCATATAGAATGAGTCCACATGATAGTTTGTATCGTTCTTTGCATAAAATACAACTCCACCCTCACTATCTATGGTCTCTTCAAAGTAGCTAGAGTTTGTTAGGAATGTTTGAAAGTTATAATTTGGCACAGTTCCCACAACTAGACCATCTTCTAAAGGGTGTTTTGGGTCAATAGCTTTTAGAGTTCCACCTCCAAAACTATCTGTATTATCAACTCTAACAAAAGCGTATGGCTCATATGGATAGTTTGCATCAAAACTCAACTTTCCATATTTAGATGCAGTAGCCCCAGCCCAGAAACTATTATCTCTACACTCTATAGTTCTATCATCATTAAATATACAAGCTCTATACTTTGTATCGCCCTCATCAGATATACTATATGTTACAAATAAAAACTTATCACTCAATCCATACTTTGTAACATACTTATACCCTTTTGTTTGAGTAGTCTCTACAACTATTATAGGCTCACCTGAGCTTCCATCTTTCTTAGATGCCATAAGGATTGTATCACTTCCAAAAATTACCCAGTTATCTGTATAGCTTCTAATTCTCTCCAATCTATCATCTGAACTCTTTGTAATCTGAGTAACACTCTTATCACTTAAATTTACTCTATATAAAAAGTAGTCATCACTAATAAAGTAGAAACTATCCCCATTAAAATCTGTAGTTCCATAAGCATCTAATATCTTTTTGCCTCCAAGACTAAGCTCTTCACTCTCTCCTGTTGCTCTATTTACTCTATATAACTTATCATCTACTAAAAAAGCACTATATACACTCTTAGAACTAGCCCCTTCAAAATCTCTACTTCCAGCATCCATAATATCAATACAGCTACTAACATCTAAATTACACTTTTGAACCATTTTAGTCTCATTATTATATAGTAGATACCCATCAATTGGCTCTCCATAAGCTGGATAGGTAATAGTCAAAAACTTTCTATCTCCAATATCTATTGGCTCATCTGTTGACTTCATATCTGGAGTGATTAAAACTGTGCTATTTCTATCCTCATCAAATGCTACTAGATACTGTTTTGTTCCAAAATATACAATATCCTCATACTCTGCATCACTTAAGTGTGTAGCTGAACTATTTTGAACTGCTACTGGGGTCTGCTCTTTTCTCATATCAACAACATATGCAACTCCATTGGATACATAGCTAAGATAGCTCACATATAAATCACTATATACCCCATCTGCTGGATTATAACCTAGAGTTGTAGATATAGCTGGGTCATCTATATCTGTAGTATCATCATTTCTTACAATTACACTATTAGCATCTTTTGGGTCAAATACTCTAACATTTGTAATATCACCAAGTGCTTTTGGATTTACCTCTCCATAAAATAGATAACTCTGTGTTCCTGTCTGCTCTTTTAGTAGATGAACTCCTCCTGTATCAATATCACTACTAACCTCTTGACTAATAGTCTCTGTGCTATTATCATCTAGAGTTGTTGCTACACTACTGCTACTACTACTGCTTCCTCCTCCACAGCCTATAAATATTGAGGCTGTAAGCGATATACTTAATAGAACCACCTTTTTCACAAATTATCCTTATAGATTTAGATTTTGTGAAAATCCTATCCTTATAGTATTAAATTTGTGTTAATTATTAGTGATAAGTTGGTTAAGTAAGCTCCTGAATAGCCCTCTTCAGAAGTTTAGGTAGAACCAACTTGGCAAGTGCCACATTACCATCTCTGGAGAATAGAGCAAAAACGTGGAGATGGATTGGTGAACGCTCCCCAGAACATGCCATAACAATCTTGAAGTTTGATGTTATCGACTCCATTATCTCAATATCCCCCAACTCAAGCTGTTTTGATAGGGAGTGTGTATTTCTAAATACATCATTAAATATTAGTGATGCCTCCTCCAATTTTGTAACATCGGTCTTATTATCAAATAGCAAAATCTCCCCTGTATATTCACTAATCCCTACACCTAAATATCCATATACCTGCTTAATATCATCAAATATGGAGCTGTTCAACACAATAAAATCCTTTTAAATCAAAATTTAACTAAACTACTCTTAAAAGCAATATATTATAACGTAAATAAACTTTATTTTTATATAAACAATGTTTAACTATATTTTAATATAATTTAGATTATTATATAGTAAAAAGGTTTTTAAATAATGGAAGAGAGAGTTTTAAAACCTACCGATATAGTGATATCTCAGACAGATATAGAGGGTAACATAATATATATAAATAGGGTATTCTGTAGAGTTTCTGGATATGAGAGAAACTTATTGATTGGTAAAAACCATAATATCGTGAGAGATGAGGATATGCCAAAGGCTATTTTCAAATTTTTATGGGAGAGGTTAAATAGAGGAGAGGATAGCTACTGCTTTATTAAGAATAGGGCTAAAGATGGGAGATACTACTGGCTATTCTCCCACATATACCCATCTTTCAATAGAGATAAAACAGTTAGAAGTTACATATCAACATCTTACCCAATATCTATAAAGGGGAGAGAGATAATGGGTAGTCTATATAGGGTTTTAATGGAGATAGAGAGAGAGGATGGGGTCGATAGCTCTATGGAGAGGTTTAAGAGTTTTATAGATATCAATAGGCATAAAGGGGTTCAATCCGATAATGAAGTTATGCGTAATATTCAATTTTAAAGGTTAAGATATGGAGATAGATAAGATTGTTAAGGATATTCAAGAGATTAATGGGTATAGAGGTTTAGCCATATTGAGTAGAGAGGGGGAGATTATATATATGGATGAGGGTGAGGATAGGGTCGATTTAGCTTTTGCGTCTAGTATCTTTACAGATACATTTTATACTCTAAATGGGGCTACTATAGATATTGGACTCTCTGACCTGATTAGGCTGGAGGTTGAGACGGAGGATGGGGCAGTATTTTTAATATATAGAAGTGGAACTCACTCAATATTTACAATATTCAACTCAGAGGGTAACATATCCTTGGCGAGGATTATTCTATCAAAAGCTCTCAAAAGGATATAGCCTATGTTAGGGATAATAAGGAAGATTCTATACAGTTCAGATAGAGAGACGATAAAGATATTTGAGAGAGTTACAAAGATAGATTATGAGCCGGATATATTTGACTCATTGAAAGTTCTATCGATATCATATACGGATATGGAGAGTCTAAATCCATTTAGTGTATTTCACAATCTAGAGATATTAAATCTATCAAATAATAGAATTTCAGATATTGAGCCATTAAAAAATTTAAGTAGTTTAAAAATCATCGATTTAAGATTTAATAGGATAAAGAGACTTCCAAGCTGGATATTTACGGGGGATAGAGAGATATATTGGGAGAGAGGGGATAGTGAACAGGAGGGTATATTTCTGGAGGGTAATCCTCTAGATAGAGATTTAATATTGAGTATTAGCAGAAATAGAGTTAACAGCACCATCAGAGGGGAAGAGGTGGTTGAGATAGAGGAGCCAGAGGATATTAATAGCAATATTCTACCGAAAGTTGAGCCGAAAGAGATTAGTGGAAAATCGATGGAGATAGAGAGGCTTATACCACTGAATAGAGAGCATGTCACCTTCTTTAAAGTGGAGGGTTATAAATCAAAATTTATTGAGCTATTTATGGAGTCTGATGCCTCAATAGAAGATAGGGAGTTGAAGCTCAATATATCCACTATTGAGTATATGGAGGATGGTGGAGATATGCCTATATTTAAAAGAAGCCCATCAAGAGATATGAGATATGCCATATTGATACTCAATCAGATTAAGTGTTGCATATATCCACCAATATTGAAGCTGATACTTCAGGAGTATAGTGATAGTAGAGTCTTCTTAATTATAGAGAATGAGAGTGGAGAGGAGGCTAAGAAGAGGGTAAGATTTTTAAAAAACTATAGCCGTCTAAATAGAAATATTTTAGATATATATAACACGACAGGTAGAGGTGAGAGTATAGCTATAAAGAGAGATATATATAGGAGATTAGAGGATGGAGTAGAGGCAAATAGCCTCTGGAAGAGGGAGTGGATATCTATTAGAGATGAGGTGGAGAGGAGAGGCTCTATAGATAGAGGTGAGTTTCAATCGATAGCCGATAGTTACGGTATATCTGCAGATGTCGCCGAATATATATTTAAATATCTACAGAGGGTTGGCTACTTTTATCAATAACATACTATAAAATAGATATAAGCTATAAGTGGATATTATAATCAAGCTGATAATGCTAGATTGAGAAAGGAGAGTGGCAATTTATCGCCATCTTATGAAAAAAAAGTTTAGAGTTAAAGATAGAGAGTTTATCTTAGATGATGTAGAGAGGTTCTACATAGCAGTTGTTATAAAGAGTGGCTATGGAGATGAGACGACTGAGATAAGTCTGGAGTGGTTCGATAATGGGGGTAGCTCAAAAGTTGACCTTGTAGGATTTGGTATATTTGTAACCCCTAAGGGTGGGGAGAATGAGCGTTTTCTATTTAAGAGTAGGGAGGAGTTGGATACTGCTGTAGGGATTATATATAACCAGATTAAAGCTTAAATATAAACTCCCCACCATCCAACCTATATTGTGGTCTCTGCCTCATTCCTGTTCTACCCTCAACATATCTCTTTATAAATTGAGCAAGTGTTGAAAATCTTATAAAACCACCACCGATACTATCTCTTCCACTAAGCAGATTTATGAGTCCCTCTGTAAATGGAGAGTGTGAGGAGCCATCTGCCACCGGCTCATCATCTCCAGCAGTCAATATATTAATAGCTCTACCCCCAATACTATCTAAAGCGATAGGTTCTCTAGCTGGTCTTACTCTAACTGCACGACTATTTGGCTCATACTCAAAGCCATCTACCCCTTTTATAGATGAGCTATATAGGTTTTTATCTGCATACTTACTCTCCATAGCCAATCCCGAGAAGCATGAGTCTAAAATTATAGCTATATGTTTAGCCTCCGTATCTCTAGCATACATTATGAGTGAACCTATAGATATTGCCGATTTATCATAATATAGAACATCTCTATTTGGTATATTTAGATCTGAATTAAAATCGTATGGTAGAATATAGCCCTCTCTAACACCATTATATCCAGATATCCCCTCCCCATGTCCTGCGAAGTAGAATAGGGTAGCATCTCCACTTTTAGCTAATAGTTTTACCCTCTTTAGAGCATCAAGAATCGTATCTCTAGTGGCACTCTCATTATACAACTCTATAACTTTAAAGCCTCTATCTTTAAGTACTCTTGCTACACCCTTTGCATCCTCAACCCCACTACTAAGCTTAGGTATCGATAATCTCCTATACCTATCAATTCCGACAACAACTGCATACTGATTTTTATATAGTGGGTGTGGCTCTAAACTGCCATCTGCTGAGCTATAGATATCTTCTAGCTGATATAACTTAACTTTACTATTCCCCTCTATAAGAGATAGTAGATATCCTGAGCCACTTACAGCTACACCATTAACCTCATCACCAAGATGTATAGATACCACCTCTCTTCTCTTCTCTAAATCCCAAATCTTTACATCCCCATCTTTTGATGAGGTTGCCATATATGCCCTATTTTTAGGTAGAGCGATATCTGTTATCTCACCTCTATGTCCACTGAATGTGTATAACTCTCCCCCTTCTGTATCCCTAAATTTAATACTGTATCTCCAGATGGGACTTCCAGCTCTCAACCTACTACCCCCATCTGCTCTAAATATCTCTGTAAGAGCCAATATTGTGTAGTCATTAAAAGATTTTAGCCCATCTATCTCCCCATATCCATTTCTTGTAGCCATATAGGAGAGCATCTCTCTATCTCCTCTTAGGCTCCATAGCCTTATCCTATTGCTACGAGATGCAGATATAACCACTCTCCCAGACTCAATAAAATCTATAGCTACAATATCATCTTCAGCTCTAAATCTGGCTAATCTCTCTCCAGATATTAGATTGTATATCTCTATAAGGCCACCATCACCCCCAACTGCTAAGAGTCTACTATCGGAGTCGATAGCCACCACATTACAATCCATCTCCAAATCTATAGAGTATAACCTCCTATAATCTCCTAAACTCCAGACCTCAAGATAGCCCCTATCTCCTATAGATGCTAGATACTTTCCATCTCCACTTATAGATATAGATAGTATCTCCCCATTTATACTAATCAGCTCATCTATAACCTTTAGGGAGGTATCAACTATGGTAACTCTACTACTATCACCATATATTACAATATTGCTATTTTTTGGATTTATATCTACTCCATATAGGCTATATGGGGCATCTAGAGTACCGATACATCTGTAGTTCAACTCTCCACCTAAAAGAGTTAAAGGGGTATCTCTCTCTATGATATGGCTAGAATCTACTCTACAATCTCTATCAAATCTATTTTGACACCCAGCTAAAAGTAGAGTTACGAAGAGTATTAAATATCTCTCTAATATCTTCTACTCCTCTCCAACCCTCTAAGCTTACTATTGAGATTGCTATTCTCGCTTATCAATATATCATTTCGTTTCTTCAGCCTCTGATACCTATCCTCCAATCTAGAGCAGTTTTTACTCAAGTGGTCATATCTAATCTTCAACTGTTCTATTGTTAATTTTTGTTTGTTTAAAAGTTCGATATACTCCTTGGTATCTCTATCCATCTGCTCCTTTAGAGCCTCAATATACTCTAAAGCACTATTGAGCCTCTCCTTGTTTCTGGGTAGAAACTTAAGCTCCCTATCCAACTCCTCACTTCTCCTCTTATATAGCTCAATCTCCTCTTCCAGCCTCTTTATCTTCTCTATCTTTGCCTTATCAATCTCCTTTGCCTGTTCAATGATATACTTTAAGGCTCTTATTCTAGTTATAAATATTACTATTATTGTGGTTATCAGGAGTGTTAAAGTAAAAAAGACTCCTGCTACCATTATAAACTCTGAATTGAAATTGAAGTTAAAATCTCTCAACAGACTATCCAAAACCTACTCCTCTATAACATCATAATTTGGCTCTGCAGGACACTCAAGATGCGAACTCCGAAAGCCTAAAACATTATATTTCATACCTTTAAATAGTATCTTTACCCTATTGTCCAAACTATCTACATAGAATATCCTCTCCAACCTATCCTCTCCATCTAAGGTTATTAGGTACTCTATATCTCTATATGTAGCCTTATAATCTCTTCTCGTTATAGGTTTTGCTACTCTTAAAACTCTCTCTAAATCTAAACCATCATCTATCAGATATTTGGTTATCTGCTCTAGCTCATGGTCAATAACAATCAGCTCAACGCCATCACTACAGACCTCTTTCTCTGTAGGTCTCTTATACTCCCACTTAAATAATCTACTCCTAATCTCTCTTGAGCTGTTTAAATCATCTAGATATATATTTATATCCTGTTTAAAATATAGCTTTCCACTATACTCTATAGTTTTACCCTTATCATTGGTAATTGTCTGGTTAAATTCTGTTATAAAATTTGTCGGCAATTTCAGCTCAGCACTCAGAAAAATGGCTGTAATTATTAATATTTGTAATATTTTCATCTATATTTCCTTTTAAAATTAAAGTAGATGTTATAAAAAACCTCTTTAAGTGTGTTTGAAATAGTTGCAAAAAATTGTGAATTTATTGCTTTTATATTATAATATATTTATGAAAAAAGTAGTTTTGTGGATATTAATTCTATTTATACCGATACAGTTTATAACTGTTGAAGTTCCAAAAGTAGTTGATAGAGATGGAAATTTAGCTATAGATGCTCCAGAGAGTGTAATCTCAACTCTTAAGAGGTCATGCTTCGATTGCCACTCAGATGATAGAAGATATCCATGGTATAGCCATATCGCCCCGATATCTTGGTATGTAAACTCCCACATCAAGAGGGGGCTTGAGATTGTAAACTTCTCAAGATGGGGAGAGTATAGTGATAAGAGAAAGAGGAATATATTGGAGAGGATTCCAAAGGCTATAGTTATAAGAATGCCTATGCCGACATATCTATGGCTACATTCAGATGCAAAACTATCAAGAGAGGATAGAGATATACTCAAGAGCTGGGTATTAAAAAAATTAGAAGAGAGGTTAAATGATTAAAGCTTTAAGAGGAATGAGAGATTTAACTTTTGATGATGGTCGAAAGTTTACATATATTATTAAAAAGATGGAAGATGTAGCTAAAAAGTATGGATATGAGTATATAGAGACCCCAATACTTGAAGAGACGAAACTCTTTAAACGGTCAGTTGGAGAGAGTAGCGATATTGTTGGTAAGGAGATGTACCAGTTTATAGATAAGGGGAATAACGATGTCTGTATGAGACCGGAAGGGACTGCTGGTGTTGTTCGTGCATTTATCCAGTCAAAGCTTGATAGGAGAGCAGGAGAGAGGTTTCGCCTCTTCTATCATGGAGCTATGTTTAGGTATGAGAGACCGCAGAAGGGGAGATTTAGAGAGTTTCACCAGTTTGGGTGTGAGAGCTTTGGAGAGGAGAGTGTATATGAGGATTTTACACTAATTCAGATGGTATCCGATATATTTAAGGCTCTAAATATTAAATTTAAACTTAAGATAAACTCTTTAGGGTGTAACAGATGTATGCCTAGATATAGAGATAATTTAATAGATTTTCTTAAGAGTAGTGAGGAGCAACTCTGTAGTGACTGCAGTAGAAGGGTATCTACAAATCCAATTAGAGTATTGGATTGTAAAAATAGCCAATGTCAAGATATTCTAAAAGGGTCTCCAAAACTTGTAGATAACCTATGTGAGAGCTGTAGTAGAGATTTTGAGAAGTTGAAGTCTCTATTGAGAGATAATAAGATAGATTTTGAGGTTGATATAAACCTTGTTAGAGGTTTGGACTACTACAACAAGACTGCATTTGAGTTCATCAGTGGAGAGATTGGTGCCCAATCTGCAATTGCAGGTGGGGGTAGATATGATAGGTTGGTTGAGTTCTTAGATGGAAAATCTACTCCGGCTGTGGGATTTGCAATCGGTATCGAGAGGATAATGGATATTGTAGAGTTACCATATAATGGAAGAGATGGTTACTATATGGGTGTATTGGACTCACATATACTGGACATACTGCTACCTCTCGTACATAAAAAAAGGGGTGAGGGGAGAGTATATCTAGAGTATAAACCTAAAAAGTTAAAAGGGCATCTAAAGGGTGCTGATAGGGTAAATGCTAGATACTGTCTAGTAGTTGGTGAGAATGAGCTAAAGAGTGGTACAGTCTGGGTTAAAGATTTAGAGTTGAAGATAGAGAAGGTTATATCTATGGAGGATTTTTAGAGTGGATTTAGGGGTAAATATTGACCATATAGCCATCTTAAGGGAGGCAAGAAGGGTAGATGAGCCAAACATATTGGATGCATTAAGCATTGTGAAGAGGGCAGGAGCTGACCAGATTACCATACATCTGAGAGAGGATAGAAGACATATAAATGATAGAGATGCCAAGAATATTATAGAGCAGTCAAAGCTACCTGTGAATTTAGAGTGCTCCATGGATATAGAGATATTGGATATTGTCCTAAAACTGAGACCCCATAGAGCCACAATAGTGCCGGAGAAGAGGGAGGAGGTTACAACTGAGGGTGGATTGAATATATCTCAAGAGTTTGAATCTCTCAAGGGGATTATTGAGCTACTGCAGAAGAGGGAGATAGAGGTATCCCTATTTATAGACCCTACATTCGATAATATCAAAATAGCTAAGATGTTGGGGGTTGAGTGGATTGAGTTTCATACGGGAAAATATGCAAATATATATGCAGTTCTATATGAGAATCTAAACCGTTCCAGCTACCCAATAAAGGAGTTGGAGTTATCTAGAAATAGGTTAAAGAGTATGCTGGAGAAGGAGATTGCAAATCTCCATAAGGTTAGCCATGATGCAGTTAGAATGGGGATTAAGGTTGCCTGTGGACATGGATTAAACTACAATAATGTGAAGAATATAGCTAAGATATCGGCAGTTCAAGAGCTAAACATAGGGCAGAGTATAGTGGCTCGTTCAGTTTGGGTTGGTCTAGAGAGAGCCATATTGGAGATGAGAGAGTTAATTAGATGAGTAGAGAGAGAGTTGCCGTAGCTGTTGGGGATTTAAATGGCATTGGTATTGAGTTGGCACTTAGAAACCATAGGGATATAAAGAGATATATTGAGCCTATATACTCTATAGATAGTACTATGTTAAGGAGAGCCTCCTATCTCCTAAATATAGATATTCCTAAAGATTTTAATATAGTTGAGAAGATTGCTGAGCCATTTAAGATAGAGGCTGGAAGAATTACAAAAGAGTCTGGAGCATATAGCTTCGCCTCATTCATTAGAGCTGTTGAGATGGCTAAAGCTGGAGATGTAGATAAGATTGTTACACTACCTATACATAAACAGGCTTGGGAGTTGGCAGGTGTAGAGTATAAGGGGCATACAGATGCACTTAGAGATATATTTCAGAAGGATGCAATAATGATGCTTGGAGTCCCATCTATGTTTGTAGCTCTATATAGTGAGCATATTCCATTGAGATATGTTGTTAATGAGGTAAAGAATGTAAAGAAGTTATCAAATTTTCTAATCGACCTATATAGAAATATAGATTTAAGAGATGGAGAGAAAATTGCTCTACTTGCACTAAATCCACATGCAGGAGATGGAGGAGTATTGGGGAATGAGGAGAGATTTATAATTGAGGCTCGAGAGATAGCCCATAGAACAATTAGAAAGAACATATTCACATTTCCTATAGTTCCAGATGTGGCATTTACCCCAAAAATTAGGGGTAGATATAGATACTTTGTAGCTCTATATCATGACCAAGGTCTGGCACCTCTTAAGGCTCTACACTTTGAGAGTGCTATCAATGTATCTCTAAATCTTCCAATAAAAAGGGTATCAGTAGGACATGGAACAGCATTTGATATAGCCTATAGAGGAGTTGAGTTAAACTCACAAAGCTATATTAACGCTGTGAAGTATTAAAGGGGGAAAGATATTTTTATATATTTTTCCCCATACTCTCAACTTTACTAATTGCCGAAGCTATTGCCACATTTGACTCTCCAGCCTTTTGGAGTAGCTCTTTAGCCTCTTTTATAGCTTTTGATAGGTTACTATCTTCACTAAGTGCCACTGCTCCATCAACTAGACATAGGGTCTTATTCTCATCTACCTTAACGTGTCCACCATTAATAGCCACAGATAGCTCTTTTCCATCTCTATCTGTCAAGGTAATTACCCCAGCATCTAACATAGAGAGGATAGCTGAGTGTTCTGGAAGAACCCCAAACTCCCCCTCACGACCAGGTAGCGTCACCTGCTTAACATCATCATCAAATATAACACCCAGAGGTGTTACAATCTCAAGTTTCATGAGCTTCATAGTCTGCTCCTTCTACTTATTCTTAGCAGATATTTTCTCGTTTTTAGCAATTGCCTCTTCGATACTTCCTACCATATAGAATGATGCCTCACTCATATCATCATATTTACCCTCAATTAACCCTTTGAAACCTTTTAGAGTATCAGCTAACTCTACATAAACCCCAGGGCTTCCTGTAAATACCTCTGCAACGTGGAATGGTTGAGATAGGAACTTCTCAATCTTTCTTGCTCTCTCAACAGTATTCTTATCCTCTTCACTAAGCTCATCCATACCAAGAATTGCGATAATATCTTGAAGGTCTTTATACTTCTGAAGAATTGCCTGAACACCTCTAGCAATATTATAGTGCTCCTCTCCAATAATATTTGGGTCTAACATTCTAGATGTACTATCTAGTGGGTCAACTGCAGGATAAATCCCCTTCTCTGCAATAGCTCTATTTAGAACTGTTGTAGCATCAAGGTGAGCAAAAACAGAAGCTGGAGCTGGGTCTGTTAGGTCATCTGCTGGAACATATACAGCCTGAACCGAAGTGATAGAACCCTTAGTTGTAGATGTAATTCTCTCTTGAAGTTTACCCATCTCACTAGCTAGTGTCGGCTGATATCCAACAGCTGATGGAATTCTTCCAAGTAGAGCTGACATCTCAGAACCAGATTGAGCAAATCTAAAGATATTATCGATGAACATTAGAACATCTAGCCCCATCTCATCTCTAAAATACTCAGCCATTGTAAGACCAGTTAGAGCAATTCTGTTTCTTGCCCCTGGAGGTTCACTCATCTGCCCATAACATAGTGCAACTTTATCAAGGACATTTGACTCTTTCATCTCAAAGTAGAGGTCATTTCCCTCTCTTGTTCTCTCTCCAACCCCTGCAAATACAGAGTAACCACTATGTTTCATAGCAACATTGTTAATAAGCTCCATAATAATAACGGTCTTACCAACTCCAGCACCTCCAAATAGTCCAACTTTTCCACCCTTAGCGTATGGAGCTAGAAGGTCAACTACTTTGATACCTGTCTCAAAAATCTCTGTTTTGGTGCTTTGCTCCTCAAATGGTGGTGGGTCTCTATGGATTGACCAGTATGTTTTAGCCTTTAGCTCCTCTCCCTCATCAATTGTCTCTCCAATTACATTGAAAATTCTACCTAAAACTTCCTCTCCAACTGGAACTTTAATAGCATCACCAGTAGCCTTCACCTCTTGACCTCTAACAAGCCCCTCACTCATATCCATAGCGATAGTTCTAACTCTTCTATCTCCAAGCTGAGCTGCAACCTCTAGAACCAATCTCTGGCTTGTTCCATCTTCTAACTTAATTGTTGTCTCTAACGCCTCATTAATTGCTGGTAGGTAGTCTGTAAAATCAACATCTACAACTGGACCTAATACTTGAACTATTTTACCTATCATATATCTCTTCTCCTCTTATTATTTCAACGATTCCATACCACTGATAATCTCAATAAGCTCAGTAGTAATTGCTTCTTGTCTTGCCTTATTATATGCTACTGTAAGTTTCTTCACCATCTCTTTTGCATTATTTGTAGCAGCATCCATC
>AAUQ01000005.1_pt1 | contig 13464 bp, 15 predicted proteins | sample 268508 | NCBI WGS metagenome assembly AAUQ01 (sample SAMN02954288, study PRJNA17241) | epibiont metagenome | biome: aquatic; feature: single polychaete worm; material: epibionts; isolation source: dorsal surface of the deep sea hydrothermal vent polychaete worm, Alvinella... | host: Alvinella... | reverse complement strand
GCTTCAATTCTTAAACTTCCATAAACCATTAAACCTTCCAATACTGCTGTTCCTGCTATCAAAGCCTTTGCCTGTCTTTTTCCCTTTTGTCTGTGGACGGTAGTATTTTTTCTTCATTCAAAATCCTTTTATTGTTTTTTGGTAAATTTCCACAGACAATAAGTGAGATTAATGCCTATGAAATCATCGAGATATCTTCTTGAAGTTTTCTAAATGACTCCTCGAGTAATGATTGAGTTTGGGTCGTAAACACTCTCTGTTACCTGAACTTCTAAATCACTCAGCAACTCCGACGCGACTTGTTTCCTCGCTACTTTCATCTCGTGTTCTAACAACTCTTTTAAAGTCGTCACATCTCTCAATCCACTTTTACTGTCAATCATCAGATAAACTAACCTTGTTGTATCCATCACTACGTAGAATGACAACTCCAGTGACTCGTCAAACTTAATCGTTGTTTTAGTCACAAACACGTTTTCAAAATCATTAAACTTGTTTAAAAATTCGTTTTTATCATCGTTTCCTCCAATCAATTAAACTAAACTACTTGTAACTTTGTTGTTCTCTTCTGGTCTCTCTTCTTTTAGCAACTCTGAATAGATTAACAACATTCCATAAAGTTTGTAGTTGTAACTTTTCGTAAGTTTTGAAACTGCTTTCATTCGTCTCAACAACTCTTCTGGACTAACCATTAAAACTTTTCTGTTTCCGAAATGTGTCACATCTATCTCGCCTCTCAAAGTCGCTATTGTCGCTTTCAATCTCGTAACGATTGATGGTGACTCAATGTATCCATCAATTGGCATTACCTCTTGCAACTTCTTCTCAACTTTTAAAAGTGTTTCATTCCAGACCTTCAATGCAGTTGTTGGTGCTTTTGTCTCATCGACAACTGTTAACAATCTCACATCAAAAGTTAACTCGATGATTTCTACTTCATTCACTTTCCAAATGGCAGTTTTGTATCTGCCACTTTCATCAGTTTTTATCACAAATTCTTCTGTCATCATGTCCTGTCCTTTCTGTTCTTCGTTTTGGTTTTGTTGACTTCTAAATCAACATTCGACGATACCGAGATTTAAGTCTGATAGACTCACTTTAACCTGTAAATGAGGCAACTTTTCTTTTACTTCAAAAAACTCTTCTAGTGAATAAACTTTGTAATTCACTTTTGACGACTTGTTGTTTTGGGTTAAGTACACAAGCAAATCAACTTTTTTCGTAAAGCTTTTTGCTAACTCGAACTTGTTACCTGTTTGTTTGTTGAACAACTCAAACCACTTGGCTTTTGTCATCCCTTTAAGTTTTCCAGTGACATACACTGTGAACTTCTCCCCATCCGAAGTGTCCGAAGTTTCCATCTCTACTGGGTCTATCGGATTTACCTCGTAAATTAACCTCTTCGCTTCTTCTATCGCCGATTGATTACTCAGGAATTCTTCCCACTCACTTTTAGCTTTGTTACCAAATCCACCAATTGTCACAATCTCGTCTGGTTCAATCATCAGAAAGTCTGTTTTAAATTCTGAGAACAATCCACTTTCTACAAGCTTTTTACTCCCACTTCTACTGAATGACATTCCAATGTCCAACGAATTTATAAACTTGTCTGGTCTGACCTTCTTTGGTCTTACATCCTCAATGGACTGCAGTAAGTTATCAACCGACCTTTCTCCCCATCGTGGTAATCCAATGAGTTCTGTTCTTCGTTTCTTCAGTTTAAACAAATCCGAAGTCTTTTCTATCAAACCATGTTCTACAAGTGTCTCAATCTTCGACTTACTCAGCCCCTTTACGTCTAACGCGTTTTTACTTACTGACTTCACAATTCTACTTAGACTTTTAGCTGGACAATTTGGATTTAAACATGCTAAGTTGTTGTAATCAGATTGAACATTCTCAACCTCTTTTAAATCCTGTTTACATTCTGAACACTTAGTAGGAATTTCGACTTTACCAGCTGTTCCAACTTTACCCAAAATCTTCGGAATTACTCCGTTTGACACAATCAACTTGAGAATTGAACCAACCCCAATCTCGTGTTCGAGTACGAATGCAACATTGTGTAACGTTGCCTTTCCGTATGTCTTGCCATTAATCTCGACTGGTTTGAAAGTAACAACTGGTGTAATCAATCCTGTTCTGCCTGTCCTCCACTCAATGTTCTCAACTTCCACTGGTGTGTAATTGTCAATGACAGGTTTTACAGCAATCAAACCTCTCCAACTTCTTGAGTTGTGTTTCAGCTCAACAATTCTACTTAAGTCATTCAAAGCATAAATCACTCCATCACAGTTGTACTCAAAGTTTTGTGTGTAGTAATCCAACTGACCTTTCAAAATCCCTCTAATCTCATCAAAGTTAAAAATCCCCTCAATCTTCACAATCTCAAATGGGACTTTCTTGAACTCTTGACTCAACTTACCAACTGCTTTAAAGAAAGTTCCGTAACTTTTAAACACTTCTGCTTGAAACCTGTTAAAAGCTGGACTGTGTATCACGAAGTCAATCATCCCTTTTACCTTGTTCAACCTTGATGTGTCATTCGAGTTTAAAACACCCAATGCAGAAAGTGGAGTTTTAAATTCCTCGGATAAAAAAGTGTTGAAGTTCTCTTTTGAGATTACCAACTCTCCAACCACTTCAATGTAATCCTCGTCTTCTGCGTTTGGAAACCTCGAAACATCAATCTCTTTTGGTAAGTAGTTGATGAAATCCATTAATCTCGAGATGTCTTGTCCCTCGTCGTTTCTGTATCTTGTCAACAAATGTACAAGTTTACCAGACACTAAGCTGTAAACTGCCTTACAACTTCGACCATCTAACTTTGGAGTAATGATAGCTTGACCTCTCATTGCGTGTTTGAAGTAAAACTTGCCAAAATCTTTTGGCGAATTTCTATCATCAACCAAGTAACTTGTGTCAATTGAGAGCATTGGTGTTTTCTGTTTCACGATTGGAAACTTACCTGTGTTCTCAGTAATCGAACCAAGTTTTGAAGTTACTCTCTCCTTTGAGTCTTGGATGTTCTTCGTTTCGTACGCTTCAAGTCTTTCTTTAACTCTATCAAATTCTAAGTCTGACATTACTCTGACCCCTCTGTCAAAGTAACTTTTTACTGCCTCTTTGTAAAGTCTCACAACTTCATTGTAATTCGCTTCTGTTACGTTTAAATCGAACATTTTATTCCTTTAAAAAATTTTGTTTGTGTTTTGGCTGTCCTCCATCTCCGAACCATCCAGCGTTTTCTGTGCTTAGTTTCGTGAGATGTGAGACGGCAAAGAAACCCCAACCAACTTTGAGAGCTGATTGGGGTGTAAGTGTTTTTTGTTTTTGATGAGATTTAACTAAATCCCACCTTCGCCAAATGCGTGAAACATTTATTCTCCTTTTTTTGATTTAGTCACATTCTTTTGGTTGGAGAATTTCTACAACTTGAATTAAATTCTCTTTCCAATCGTCTGTAACGTTTACGTAATCACTAGCTTCATTCTCAAGTAAGAGTTTTATTGCCTCTTCTGCTTCTATTGTAAATTCGACTTCTAAATTGTCTATCTCTTCATTGAGCCAGTATTCCATCATCCATCGTTCTGCTTTTGGATGAGTTCTCGTTTTAATCAGACTTAATGCCGAAAACCTAAAAATTGTTCTGTTTGGTTCATGGACAACTTCATCACACACTAATCCGAACATGTTAAACTCGAGTCTTTCGAGTTCAAGTTTTTCAATGTATTCTTCGAGTGCCAACTCGAATGGCAAATCAACATCTTCAACTGAACCAATTACATGGTCTACGAAATTTGGTGTGTAAAACACTTCAACACCTTCGAAATCTGAACCAAATTCCAAAGCCGATTTAATCAACTCAGCCTTGTTTGAGATTAAAATTTTTTCCATTAAAAAATCCTTTTATTTTTGTTTGCGAGACGGTAAGAAAACCCAACCAACTTTAAAAAAAGCTGATTGGGTAAAACTTTTAGTTAATTGTCTTTTCCGTCTTGGCTGTCCTCCGTTTCGGAGGTTGAAGTTAGATTTATTTAAAATCCCACATTCATCTTGTTCAGAAGATACACATTTTTTGAAGCGATTTATTCATCGTTACTTAACAAGCTTAAAACCTCTTGTAAATCCTGACTTGGGTCGCCTGTGTATTCAGCAAATTTATAAAACCCACCTGAACCCAACAAGTGTTTTATTGCCTCTTCTGCCTCTTCTGTAAAAACTATCTCAGCGTTAACTTTTGGTAACTCTTTGTTAATCCAGTAATCAATCATCCAACTTTCCGTTTGGTAAGCTTGTGCTTTTATGATTGAGACACTTGAGATTGTAACAATCGTTTTACCTTCTTCATCAACTTCGACTTTATCTGCTATCTCGTAAATCTTGTTGTCTCTTAGTTCATCAATGTCAAAACTTTCAATGTACTTACCTAAAACATTGAGGAAATCGTACCCATCAACGCTGTTGAACATTTCGATGATGAAATCCCTGTCAAATAAAACTGTCGAATTTTCTTTGTTGTACAAATCAACTCCATTTACAAGTGCTTCAAGTAAATCGTTCAACTCTTTTATCACTACTGTTTTCATGTTCTTTTTCCCCTTTCCGTTTTGGCAGTCCTCCGTTTTCGGAGGTTAGTGAGACGGCAAAAAAACCCAACCAACTTAAAAAGCTGATTGGGTTAAATTTATGGTTTTAAATTTTTTCTAATTAGTTCGATGTATTCGACTACCATCTGGTCGTCTGTAAATCCATGTGTGTCAACACCAAAGTAAACAAAGTCTTCTGCGATTAAGTTTTTTACCTTGTTGGTAGTCATGTAATGAGAGCGTTCAAGAGCTTCACCAATTAATTCTGGCTTAATCTTGCTGTTTATCAGTTTTTTCAAAGACTTTTTATTGAGTTTGTGGATACCTAAACTCTCGATGAATTTGAAGTTTCCAACACCTCTTTCAATGCAAACGCCTGAAACAATCTCTTTTACAACTGGAAAACCAAAGTTTATGGTAGCATGACCAAGTAGTACTTCGAGGTAATCCTGTAACTCGTCATCACAAACTAATGTCGAGAAGTTGTTTAACAAGCATTTATCTAACCTCTCTTTTATCTCGACTAAACTCAAGTTTGATGACTTAACTAACCATTCAAAGTCTTTCATCGTAATTACGACATCTCCTAAATCTCCAAGAGTAATCATCTCATTCAGTGTTACAACTGTAACTGTTTGTTTTGTTTGTACCATTAGTTTAACCTTTCTTTTCTGTTTTGGCTGTCCTCCGTTTCGGAGGTGTTTGTTGTATCTCGAATTACTTGATTTTGTAATCGTACTCCAAGAAAGCGTCAATAAATGCTTTCATGTCCATGTTGAGAACTCTCTCAAGTTCTTTTATTTTATCTGGTGTGACAAACACATCCTTTCCGTCTTGGGCGTCCTCCGTTTCTGAAGTCTCCTCTGAGTTTGCCTTTTGTCTTTTTAGTTTAACAAACACTGCAATTTTCTCATCAGTAGACAACCCAATTGAGTCATCTAAAAGTTCGTTAATTTTCATTGAAGCTGATAAACTTAATTCGTAACAAGTGTACCTCAAAGAGTCTTTTATTAAACCCACATCTATCCCAGAATTAACAAGTTTCTTGAGACTCTTTTTAGTCACTCGATAAATTCCACTAACCTCATCAAACTTGAAATGCTTTTTTACTCTCTCAAATCTGACTCCTTTAGCAATGCACTTAGCTACCGTAAAAGTTTCAACTGGGATTATCCGACCCATCTGCATTTCTAGATGAGTTTTTAAACTCGGAGAAAGACCAATTACATAAAACTCCATCTCGCCATTGGTGAGAGTAAAGTTGAATTTCAAAATTTTCTCCAGTTGGTAAACAATCTCATCAATTGTAAACTTACTTTTTACAAGCCAATTGAAATCTTTCTCAGTTACCTCGATGTATGTTTCATCGTTTGATTTAGTAAAGTAATCAAAAATTTCATTGTTTTCTAAAGTTGTCATAAAACTCCTTTCTGTCTTGGCAGTCCTCCGTTTCGGAGGTTAATGAGACGGTAAAAAAACCCAACCAACTTAAAAAGCTGATTGGGTGTCTTTTAATCATTCTCTTTTTGTGACTTGCTAACACATTCGTCAAACCTTTTATGTGCCGTCTTTAAATCTGGCGACTCTTCAATGAACTTTTTACATTCATTGTCAAACTTTAAGTACTCAATCTTCGCAGATACATCAAAGTCATTAAACCACTTCTGTTCTACCTCTGCATTCAGTGTTGTAATTGCCATTGCTGTAGCTATCGCGATGTTTTGAAATTTATTCATTTGCTCCTCCTATCTCGAGTTTTAAGTAAATTGAGAGTTTTTCATCATCAGTCATTGCAACCATGAATTTACCCTCGCCATCTAATCTTTCTTCAATCATGTTGTCTGCTTCTTTTGAAAAAACGTAACACTCGTCACTAAAAGCATTTACAATCTGGTCAACTGGAATTTCAGATTTAACCAATCGTTGTAACGACTTTTCAGTCACTGTGTGAATTCTTGTTTTTTCATCAAGTTCAAGGTACTTTAAAAACCTTTCAAACTTAACAGCTTTTCCAATGCACTTAATCAGTGCAAACACGTCTTTTGGAACTTTTTTACCATGAGTTTCTTCAAAGTACTCCTCAAGTTCATCACTTAAATTTACACTGTAAAAACCACTCCATCCACATTGTAACTTCCAGTTTGAATTAGCAATCTCACTTAGGTTTCTTACAACTTGAGAGATTGTTTCATCACTTTTTACGATTGAATAAAAAACTTCTTTATCAATGACTTCGACTGTTGGTTCATCAAAGTTACAATGCACTTTGGCTTCATTAAAAATTTCCTCGACAATTAAATCCATTGCGTTCATGATTGTTACGATTGGATGTTCATTGGTGTCAAGTTCTTGCCACACTTTAAAAACTTTTTCAACATCAATGGATTTACCTGATTGGTCATCATCAAACTTTTCTAAAGTTTTTTCTAACTCAAGGTAGTCTCCGTATTTTGTGAATTCTCTGAGATTACTTGGTTCAACGATTAAAACCATTCTTCCATCAAACTCTTCTTCAATCACACCAATCTCTTCTAAAATCTCTCTGTTTTCTTCAGTCATCAAAAACTCCTTTTCGTTTGTTACTGTCCTCCGTTTCGGAGGTGTCTTTTGGTTCTTGGGATTTAAAAAGAAAAAGACCAAAGTGGTCTTTCTCTCATTGTAAAGATACACACGTCTCAGAAAAGTTTATTCCGAATTACACTTTTATGTCTACGTAAAAGTACGCTGACAAAGCTACCGAAGTTTTAAATCGAGCAACCTTATCTCCTTGTTTTACCAAGTTAACTAACTCGATTGGGTCTGAATTACAGATGTCTGCAATGTCTTCCCAGAAACCTCTTTTTGTAAGTTCGTTTAACGTGAATGTCTCTTTAAATCCATCGATTGTTGGGTCGTAATCAATCCACTTGAAAAGTCTCTCAACTCTTACATCATCAATTAGCTTTTCAGCTTGACTGATTGAAGTTACCTGAGTAAAGAGACCTCTGAGATAAACTAACTCTTGATTGAGTGAGTGGGATTGTTCGTAATCACCATTCAATAAAGTGTCTTTAAACACTTGATTAAGTCTGGTTCTTAATCCTTTAAAACTTCTCAGATGTGGGATTACAACTGAACCATCTGTAAACTTTGGTCTCATTCGGTTCTTTATGACTCGAATGTCTTTTGGGACTTTGTCACCCCAAGCAACATGTTGAACAGCTAAAGCTACTCTCGAGTTTTCTAAACCATGAGTCATTAGATGGTCGAGCATAGAAACTTGAATTGGGTTCATTAACAAGAATTCTCCCAAAGTAGTTCTATCAAACTTAGATGGTTTGTGAGTTTCGTTTACATTCTTCGCATAAACAATTGGAGACATTTCACCTCTAACAACTTTGTTAAATTGTTTGATGTTTTTTGGTTTCCAATCATTCGATGGAAGTCCGATTACTTCTTCCATCTCATCATGTCGAAATCTAATTCCGTTAAATTCACCAATCTCGAAGATTGCTAAATCTAACTGACGAAAACTCCCAATCAGATGTAAAACATCAACTCCAGTTTTCCAACTTAGCCACTTTATGAACAAAGCGTTTCTAACAAGCTTTTTTCTGTCAACGTAGTTAACTACCTCAAAGCTCTCAACACTTTCCTTTTCATTGAACTCTACAATCATTCTCAGTAACTCGTCGATTGTATCAATCGTCCAGTAATTGTCGTTGAATTTTCTCATGTGTTAAATCCTTTTTAAAATTTTTTTGGTTTGTTCTATTCAGAACATACGCAAATCTAAAATTTTTTTGTTAAAAAAAAGTTTGACTTAAACGACTACCTGTCTTGGCAGTCGTTCGTGTCCGTCGTTGTTTAAAGTTCGTGGTAATTGAAGTAAATCGCAACTTTAAAAGTAATCTCATCATCCTCTTTTCTCAACTTGTTTATGAGTTCGGAATTCGAGATTAACAATTCGTCTGTCAACTTCGTAAAGTACTTTTGGTTTTGACTTTTACTCAGTTCGTAATTACGATTGACAAATTCAATTGACTTTTTACCAACGTAATTCAGGATTTCTTTAACTTCAATCCACATGTCAAAAGCGTCCTCAATGTCAGAGTAATCAATCCTCAAGTTTTTGATTGTTCTTTTGAGTTCATCAAACTCTTCTACCAAACGTCGTAAGTAAGCCTCATCAGAAATTCCGATGTAACAATCATCATCAATTGAGGAACAACCAAGTTTTTCTAAGTAATCATTCACCATGCGAACAAACTCTTCATTAACACTTTCTTCAAGTTTGTCTAAATTAAATCTTCCAACTTTCAATCCCTCCAACTTTCTTTCAAGATTGTTCACATCCAATCTCTCCAATAAACTCTTTCTGAAATCCTCAACATTTACCATCCTGTCCTCCCTGTCCTTTGTTTCTTGGGTTGCGAGTTAGTGTCTCGCCTGTCCTCCGTTTCGGAGGTAAAGCATAAAAGAGTCTCAGAAGTTTTATTCTCTGAGTCTCGCCTGTTCTTCGTTTTTCTTACTTTTCCGACCTCAAAGCTGATTGTACAATGGACGTTTTCGACCAAATTTATTAAATTCAAACTCGTCGTTTACCCTTAAATCTGTCAAATTTAACAGGGTTTGAGTGTTTCGTTAAATACAAACAGCTCATGAACCGTAAATGGTGTTAAATTTAAGGTTTTGTGAAGGGTTTGTTAAACGGCAAAAAAACCCAACCAACTTGAAAAGCTGATTGGGTAAGTAAAAGTTTAAGTGTTTTGGAATTTGTGTGTTAAGTAACAGTTTACTTTGAATTCCAATTGAACATTTCGGTTCTCTAGTTTTCCAAATAGACTTATCTCATCATCTGTAAAACTCAAATCAAGCGTTTTGATTAAATCTTGTAAGTCAACCTCTTTAAGCGAGATTGGTTTGATTAGGTAATCAGATGGTTTTTTGTTTAGCCAATAAAACATTCTTCCAATGTCATCATTGTCTGGATTGTATGTGAGATTTGGATTACTACTTTTAGCTTTGTTTAACACTCTCATTGAAGTTAAGTAATCTTCGTTGATTGCTACCATGTCCTCTGAGGTAGCAGTGTTTACATCCAAAGCTTCAAAATCGGACTCCAATTTATGTTGGATGTCTCTCTTCAGTTTTGAAAAGTCCAATTTACCAAACAACCCATCAAAACTTTCAATTCTCTTCATTGTCACTCCTTAGTCTACTCCGTTTATCGCGTGTCCTCCGTTTCGGAGGTTACAAAGACGGCAAAAAAACCCAACCAACTTGAAAAGCTGATTGGGTAAGTAAAAGTTTAAGTGTTTTGGAATGTCCAAGTGAAGTAACAATCCAATGTAAACTCAGTTAGAATTCTGTCGTTTTCATCATCACTTGTTAAGTCATCAATTACACATTCCAAAGAACCACATGCTTCGTCACTGTCAACCATCATTGTGTACTCATCAACATGGTTTTCATCCAGTGTAATCGTGTGAACCAAAAAGTCACTTGGTTCTCGGTCTAACCATCTAAATGTTCCGACCACATCTTCAGAAAAGAAAAACACTTCTGAGAAAGCTTCGTTTTCTGGATTGTGTTTAGTTGCAATCGAACAAGCTATCTCAAACTTTCTTTTTAAATCACTCAATTCATCAATTGAGTAATCTCGAGTTTGAAGCTCATTAATTTCCTCATCGAATTTCGCATTAATCTCAAGTTCAAACTTTTTAAAGTCGAAAATCCCAAGTTTAAATTCAGAACATTTAAAAGTTTCATCAACATCAACCGATTGTTTTTCAAGTAACTCTTTTACTCTTTGAATTTGGGATGTAAAGTCAAACTTTGGTGATGGCTTACCGATTTTCTCAAGGTAAAATCTTGTCGTGGCAATCGAAATCATCTCTTTTGCCTCCAAGAACTTTTCTACATCAAGTAAATCATGCTCAATTACAACTCTCTTGAAAATCTCGTGATTTTCATCATTCATTAAATCGACTTTGTATCTTGTAAAAATCTCAGGTTTGACTTGAGCCATTAAATCCGTAATCTGATTAGGGTCGCAGTAACTGGATTTGTTGTGTAACCTTAAGTTGAATTCATCAGAAGCTTTTAGTAGGTCATGAATAAATTGTTTCAGTTTTTCAACAGGTGTTTTATCATCAAACCCATCAATTACTTTGCAAATCTCGTTGCCAATGAATTCTATGTACTCACTCCAATCAATCACGTTAACTACGAATTCGTTTACATCACTTGAAAGTAAACCTCTCTTCACTCTTTTCGCTACTAATCCATCAATTAAATCTATTCTATTCATTCACTTTCCTTCGTCAACTTCCTCTATCGCGTGTCCTCCGTTTCGGAGGTTACAAAGACGGTAAAAAAACCCAACCAACTTGAAAAGCTGATTGGGTAAGTAAAGGTTTAAGTGTTTTGGAATTTGTGTGTTAAGTAACAGTTTACTTTGAATTCATGAATTATTCTGTCCTCCGTTTTTAGTTGTTCTGTTAAATCTTCCACTGAAAAAGACATGTCATAATCTTCTTTGAGTAAAGTAGTTAAATCGAAAGCTTCTAAAGGTTGAGGGTCATCCACAAAGTCAATTGGTTTTTTATCAAGCCATTCAAATGTTTCTAAAATCTCGCTGTCAAAAATCCAAATTTCCCAGAAATCAGTTTCATTCTTTACTTCCTCGTAAATTGACACAATTCCATCTGCATTATCAACCTTTTCTTTTATCCTGTTCATGTATTCCAGACTAACTTTTTGCTCATCTAAACCACTTAGTTCTTTGTTAACTTTGTCTTGGATTGACAGTTTGAATTTGTCAAAGTTAAAAACACCAACTCTGACTTTACATTCACTTAACAACTGTTTCTCTTTTTCTCTGATTAATGATTGGACTCTTTTTATCTCACTTGAGAAATCCAGTTTTGGAAAAGTGATGTCATTTGTCTTTCTGTGAGCAATTGTCGTTGGGACACACTGAGTTCCTTTTTTGAATTCATCAATCACACAGTTTTCATCCAATGCGTTGGTTCTCTTTACAAACTCAACAAATACATTGAAATTCTCATCGTCCATTAAATTGACTTTTTCATTCAGTGTGTAATCTGAAAACTCAATTCCACCAACAAGTTCAGTGATTAAGTTCAATCTAAAGAATTCAAATTCCCATTTAATCAACCCAGCGAAATCCAGCTCAATGTCTGCTAAGTCCTCTTTGAACTTTTTTATGTGGTAAATGTTCTTGTCTCCAAGAACTTCAAGTTCGTTTTTTACACTCTCTTTTAGGTCAGATACAATCTTCTCGAAATCTACTAATCTTGCATTTAAAACAACACCTTGTTTTTTGAGATTTTCTTTGATTAAAGTCGCTCTTAATTCACATAAAGTTTTGTTCATTTAAAACCCTTTCATTAGTCTACTCTGCTTATCGCGTGTCCTCCGTTTCGAGGATGTGTCTTTTGAGTCTCGCATGTCCTTCGTTTTTCTTACTTTTCCGACCTCAAAGCTGATTGTACAATCAGTGTTTTCGACCAAATTTATTGAATTCAAACTCATCATTTACTCTTAAATCTGTCAAATTTAACAGGGTTTGAGTGTTTTGTTAAATACAAACAGCTCATGAACCGTTAATGGTGTTAAATTTAATGCTTTGTGAAGGGTTTGTGAGACGGTAAAAAAACCCAACCAACTTTAAAAGCTGATTGGGTAAATTCTAAACGTTTCTGAATTTCCAAGTGAAGTAACAATCCAACATAAACTCAGTTGTAATTCTGAAAGTTTCAGTTGATAAACTAAAGTTGATACAATCCAAACTTGGACAATCTAAGTTACTTCTACTTAAAGCAGTGAATTCATCAACGTAAGTTTTATCCAGTGTAATCTCGTGAACTAAGAAGTCTCTTGGTTCTCTACCCAACCATTGAAATGCTCTTTTTACACTTTCATTGTGGAAAGACATTTCTGTGAAATCTCCGTTTTCTGGATTACATTTAGTAGCAATCGAAAGAGCCAACTCAAAGTCGTTTTTTAGAGCGTGTATTTTACCAATCGTTAAACGTTTCTTTTGAAGCTCATTAATTTCCTCATCGAATTTCGCATTAATCTCAAGTTCAAACTTTTTAAAGTCGAAAATCCCAAGTTTAAGTTCAGAAGATTTAGGAGGTTTCATCAACCGATTGTTTCTCAATTAACTCTTCTACTCTTTGGGATTTGAGATGTAAAGTCCAACTTTTGGGTAATTGGGTCCACCCAATTTTTTCCAAGGGTTAAAATCTTGGTCGGAAGGCAAACGGAGGATTTATTCCTTTGTGGTTTCCTTAAGGAACGTCTTCGGATTTCCACTTAAGTTGGAGGTGCGCTTTAAACAACTTCTTCTTGGGAAATTCTTCCGGAAAGTTTTTGCCATTCCATTCCCATTTTAATTCCCAAGCTTTAAGGTTTCGGTGGATTGGCTTCAAGGGTGTCTTTAACCTTGGGCTTCCATTCCAAATTCTTGTGAATTCTTGGTTTCAGGGTCCAAAAGGTTACTGGGGTTTCAATTTGGGTGTTAAACTTCCCAGGTTGGGACTTTCTCTTTCCAGGAAAGGGCCTTTTTTTGGATTGGGTCACGCTGGAATTACAGATTTCTTTCCCAAGTTTCCTTTTGGGACTTTGGAAGGTTTTATTCACCCGGAAAATTCCCTTCCCATTTTACCTTTTTGGTCCCAATCCTTTGGTCAAGGCCGGTTCAAAGGTTTATTGTTAGCTTCAATTCCAAGTTCAAATTCACGTTTTGAACCTTAAAAAAAGGGTCTCTTTTTTAACCCCCCTTCTTTGGGAGACGGTTAATTCCTCCTCTCTTTTAAGTGGGTTTCCCCGGTAGCTTTAAGTTCCCATTCCGTTTAAGTCTTTT
>AAUQ01000004.1_pt1 | contig 13553 bp, 12 predicted proteins | sample 268508 | NCBI WGS metagenome assembly AAUQ01 (sample SAMN02954288, study PRJNA17241) | epibiont metagenome | biome: aquatic; feature: single polychaete worm; material: epibionts; isolation source: dorsal surface of the deep sea hydrothermal vent polychaete worm, Alvinella... | host: Alvinella... | reverse complement strand
GCCATAAATAGATTTATGACCATAGATAACCCTATAACAACACCAAGCATCTCAATATTGAACCAACTGTAGGCATAACCCCCATGATTATAGCAAACAAAAACCCATTTAGCAAAGATATTGCCACCTCTTTTTTGATAATTCTCTTAGCATCACTATGAGAGATATCTCCAAGTGCCAACTGTCTCACCACGACTGTAGTGTCTGTGTCCCTGCATTACCACCATAGATGCCACAATAGGCATCAGTACTGCAAGAGCACCATACTATCTATAGTCTCCTGAAATGCACCTATTACAAATGATGCCAATATGGCAGTAAAGAGGTTTATCCCCAACCAGTTTGCTCTAGTCTTCGTAGCTTTTACAACATCTTCATCCTCCTCTGCCTCATCATCAACTCCTGCCAAGTTATACATCTGCTCGGTAGCCTGTTCATTTATAATATCATATATATCATCAGATGTTATCCTACCGACAAGTATTCCACTACTATTTACAACTGCTATCACCGATAGGTCATACTTCTTAAAGTACTCAACAACTCTATATATATCCTCCTTATCATACGCCTTTATAGGCTCAAAATGCTCTTCAGACTCCTGAATATTCTCATAAAATGTTTTGGTAAAGTTGAATGTCAATATATCATCTAAATCTATCCCATATAGGAGCTTTCCATCCTCGGTTGTGATGAAAACTGTATGGACATTCTCTATCTTCCCCCCCCTCTTAAGTTTAGAGAATCTATCTATTGCATCCTGAACCCTCTCATGCTCTTTTGCTGTAAAGACCTCAGTCTGCATGTAGGCTCCCGCCTCATGCTCCTCATAGCTTAGAAGCTTCTGTATATCTCTCTGATCCTCAATATTGAGTCCTCTAAATAGCTTTAGAGCCTTAGCACCATCAACCCTACTAAGCTCCTGAATAAACTCCACCTGATCATCACTCTCCATCTCCTCTATAGCCTCAATAAGCTTATCATCCGAGAGTGACTCAATAACGCTATGGAAGTATCTATCTGGTAACTCTAAAGCCACATATCCAACTATCCTATCTGGGATTAGTGGTATGGCTCTCTTCAGCTCATCCTCATCAAGCTCTTTCAATATATTTGCTATGTCAGAGGGGTACAACTCACTGCCACTATGCTCCATTATATATCTGCTCAACCTCTCCACTATAGACCCCTTTTATAAAAATAGTTTGGGATTATAGCTTATCATCTCTTTGCTCTCTCTATATTCCTCAGATGTTCTCTATAGCTCCTGCTGAAGTCATGTTTTCCATCCCTATTCTTGACAAAGAATAGAAAATCGGTCTCCTCTGGATGTATTGCAGATATGATTGCATCTATAGAGACAGATGATACTGGATATGGTGGAATTCCCCTATTTAGGTAGGTGTTGAATGGACTCCTATCCTCTCTAATCCTCTCTGGTGTCACTCTCACATGGGAGTATAGCCCATAGTTGAGTGTTCCATCCATCTGTAGGGGCATACCCCTCTTGAGCCTATTATATATGACCGATGATATCTTAGGCATCTCATCAACTGATGCAGCCTCCTTCTGAATTATGGAGGCGATAGTTAGATAGATTAACCATAGTCTCCTATCGTAGCTCTTTAGCTCCCTGACTGCTACATTCTCATATATCTTCTCACTCTCAGATATTAGAAATCGTATAACTCCCCTCTCATCCATCCCTATAGGTATGTGGTATGTCTCTGGTACAATTCCAGCTTCAGGATATGGGGATAATCTTCTATACTCATCAATAAGTCTATCGTAGTTGAGATTATAATCCCTCTCAAGCTTTTTAAAAAATATCTCCTTCGTCTCACCTGGTATTAGTGTAATCTTATGGTAGTTACCTTTCGCATCAACAACCATCTTTAGAAGGTCTATACGGTTTATAGTTGGGCTATCTATGGTAATCTCACCACTCTTAGGCTCCCCAATCGCCATCAATAGATACTTATCTATAGGTGTCACAAATAACCCCTGTCTCTTTAATGAATTTATTGTATTTGTGATTGAGCCACTAGGTAATTTTATAACCTTTTTAGGCACATTAAGAGGAGTTGTGATATATATTATAATAGATATAATAAAGAGAGTAGCAATTTTACATAGAGTAGAGAATATGATATTGAAATTTAAATTTTTCATAGTAACTATTATATCTAAATTTAATATAAACTATTAACAAAAAAAGATGAAAAAAGTTCTATTAATAACAGTAATATATCTACTATTTATAGGATGCTCATCTAGAGAGCCTATAACATGGAAGAGACGCATATTGGAGTCTAAAGTTTCACCAGTAGAGTTGGCATATAGTGAGTATGGAGTCGAGAATAGAGAGACCTTACTATTAATCCACGGCTTTGGAGAGAGTAAATATACTTGGAGATTTATAGTTAAAGATTTAGCAGAGAGATATAGAGTTATAGCTTTAGATCTAAAGGGGTTTGGAGACTCTCCAAAGGTTAAGGATAGAGACTACTCTGTATATGACCAAGCAAAGCTTGTAGAGAGATTTATAGCAGATATGGGTATAGATAGAGTCACCCTTATAGGTCGCTCATTTGGGGGAGGGGTATCTCTAATCTTAGCACTTATGCAGGAGTATAGACTATTAACCTTCAATATAGATAGGTTAATTCTGATAGATACAATGTGCTATAGGCAGGATTTACCATCTATGATGAGATTTCTACAGAAGCCAATTATAGGCTATCTAGGTATCCATCTATTAAGCTCTAAGAGAGTTGCTCTAGAGGCTTATAGATACGCATTTAATGATGATAGTTTAATACCGAAGAGTAGTGTAGAGAAGAGTGCAGAGTTTTTGGATATGCCACTTGCAAAGTATGCCTACAAGGAGAGTGTAGATGATATTATCCCAGATGATGTAAACTTTATAGAGAGTATATATAATAGGATATCTATACCAACACTAATTGTGTGGGGGAGGGAGGATATATCTATTCCATATCAATTTGCTCTAAAACTCCATAGAGATATTGCAAATAGTAGAGTTGTAATACTTCCAGATGTTGGTCATATGCCACAAGAGGAGTCTCCAAGTATACTACTCTATATAATGAATAGCTTTCTATCCTCCACGAAATAGAAGCTTAAATGTTGACCCTTTACCAACTGATGAGGTGACCTCTATCTTATAGTTGTACTCATCTATAATACTCTTTACAATATTTAAGCCTATTCCGAACCCTCCAACACTCTGATTGAAACGGCTATATCTATCAAAGATGGAATCTAGACTATCAACCTTTATCCCAACCCCACTATCAGATATTAGGAGATAATCCTCCCTTAAGATAATCTCTATCTTACCATTTCTCCTATTGTACTTTATGGCATTCGATATTAGATTATCTATAACTCTAGTAATCTTTATCAAATCCACAAATAGAATGGAACTCTCTAAATTTAACTCAAAACTTACCCTCTTAGAGTCGGCTATAGCCTTAAAGTACTCAACCCTATCCTCAACCAGCCTCTTGATATCCACCCTCTCATCTCTCCTATCCCTCTGATGACCCAATATAGAGTATGTCAAATCTTGATATATGAGTGATACTGTCTTGGCTGCTATCTCAATTCTATATAACTTTTTGAGATTTTTTCTGCTCATAATTGACTTATCTATCATCTCAATATTTGCCAATATTGCAGATATCGGGGTATTTAACTCATGGGTTGTATCCTTTATAAAGTGGTCAAGTAGTCTAATTGAGTTCTTCATAGGTCTTAAGAATAGCTTTATGAAAAATAGCCCAAAGAGTGCCAATATCATCAGAATAACTGTCCCAATTGCTATTATATTAATGATGGTATCCCGATGCCACCCTCTATCCTCATCAATCTCTATGACTAGATACATAGCTCCTAGATAGTAGTCATCTAGATACTTTATGAAGTGTATCTTATCCCCTGCTCTATATATTGACCTATTCAGATTTACATCACTATTTTCAAGGGTTGAGAATATAAGAACCTGCTCAATATCATATATTGCACTCTGAAACCTATCATCTCTAGGATACTCACTCTTTATTGGGAAGTAGTGGTGGAGTATCTTTAACCTCTTAACCTGCTCTGTAGCATATCCCGATAGGAGCGTCCTCTGGTTTGAGAACATCAACTTCTCCTGACTCTGGTAGTAGAATATACTAAGTAGAGTTACGATAGCCAATACTAAAAATATGTAGAGAGATAGAAATCTTCTAAGAGACTGCTTCTCATTTTTTAGAAGAAAACTTATATCCCTGTTTCTTGATACTGACAATTCTCTCCTTACCTATAATTTTTCTAATATTTTTGATGTATGTTCTAAGTGCCGTATCACTAGGCTCCTCATCATAGTCCCAAAGCTCCTTATATATTCTCTCATGGGATATAACCTCATCTTGATGTTTCATAAATAGCTTAAATAGTGTAGCCTCCTTATTTCCTAGTGTCTCAGGCTCTCCATCAACAATAAGTTCATTGGATTTTGTATTATATACGATATTGTCGCTAATCTCTATTAGGTCTGAGGCCTCATGGAAAAAGCCTCTTCTGAGTAGTGTCTCAACCCTAATTAGAAGCTCCTTTAGGATAAAGGGCTTTCTTATGTAGTCATCACAACCACTCTGAAAACCTCTCTCTAAATCATCTATCCCATTTAGAGAGGTTATAAAAATAGTTGGTGCAACAACACCATTCTCTCTGGCCTCTCTCAATACCCTGAAGCCATCTATACCTGGTGTATTTACATCTAATAGAAGTAGGTCATACTTTGTCTCATAGAGTCTATCTTGAGCCTCATACCCATCATATGTACTATCTACATGGTAATCCTCATCCTCTAAAAAGTCAACAATTGTATCATTTAAATTTGCATCATCTTCAAGTAGTAAAATTTTACCCTTAGCCATTTAAATATCCCCAAACATTTTTTTTTAATAATGTTATTATAGCAAATTTTGTAAGTATTAAATTAATAAGTAGAGTATGTCCCAGAATATGGGACATAAAGTTTTAGATAAATTTACCTATCCACTCCATCAACTGATGGGTATTCATAGCTCCCGATAGTCTGCTAACCTCTTTTGTATCTTTAAATATAATCATTGTAGGGATACTGTGAATTCCATATACCCCACCCAAATCTTGATGCTCTTGTGTATTAACCTTTATCAACATAGCTTTTAGAGGTAGAGTATTTGCCACCTCCTCATATGCTGGAGCCATCATTCTACATGGACCACACCATGGAGCCCAGAAGTCAACTACAACGGGGATATCACTATTTACAAGTACATGTAGAAGCCCCTCTTTATCAACCTCTATAGGTTTATAGCTCAACATTGACCCCTTGCAGTTTCCACAATTTGCCTTCTTATAGCTATCTTTTTTAGGAATTTTATTGACTTTAGCACAGTGTGGACATACAACCTTTATACCATTATTCATACTATTTTTCCTTATTTTTTATTGTTATTATAGCTTTTAAACATTAATAAAGTATCAATATATATTAATTTTTTTGAAAAATTATATTAATATATCAAAAAAGAGGTTAAACGTGAAGCTATTTAGATATTTGGCAATGGTTGTTACACTATATATATTAATACCATATATACTTATTCTATTTCCAAAAAAGGGGCTACAGAGTGCTATAAAAGATAGAAGAATTTATCTATATTATGACTCTCTACACACAAATATAATAGTTGATATTAGGGAAGAGCCATCCAGATGGGTTGAGCTATTTCCTGAACTCTTAAGAGGTAGGGAGTTCGGATATTTAGAGTTTGGATTGGGTGATAGAGAGACATATATAAATACAAAGTATTGGAGTAATCTCAAGCTGAGAACCCTATTGAAGGCTCTATTTACAGAGACAGACTCCGTTATACATGTAAGCCACTATAGTAATATAGATATATCCAAGCTGAAGACTCTGCATGTAGATAGGTTACAGTATGGGGTATTAATAGAGTCTATTCTAAAATCTTTTGGCGATATTCCAAAGTTTATAGCGAAGGGTTACTATAGGAATGATGCCTTCTATAGTGCAGTATATAGCTATAGTCTCCTCTTCACATGTAACACTTGGATAGATACTCTTCTAAAGGAGGCAAATGTGACCGTTGTGAGGTGGACACCATTTAGCTATCCAATTATTATTAGCATTCCAAAGAGTTAAATATCAATTGAAAATTTAAATGTAATTAGATATATTTGAGTAAGTTTTATTAATAACATAAATCCAATGGCTTTAAGGCAAAGTATGGTAAATATAACTCCATTTACGTTGGAAGTTTTTAAATAAGGAATATATGTTGAGATGGAATAATAGAGATAAGAGAGCAGAGAGTAGACTCTTCAGCTCAAAAAGGGTATTTTTAATACTATTCTCCCTATTTTTAGTTGTGGCACTAATCAGATTTATAGCTATAAAGAAGCTAGATACAGAATCTACAGATAACTACATATATACATTTAATGGAGATATCTTCGCCTCATTCTACATAAAGGATGGACAGACATTCTTAGAGAGGCAGAGTGGGGAGGATACAAGACTATATCCATACTCATTTATAACACTTATGTTGGATGGTAAAAGACTTATATATCAGTTAATTCCAGATGAGAGGGATAAGAGCCTCTCTATATTTACACGGATAAAGTGGTTTGAGGTGATAGGTGGTAACTATAAAAATATAAATGGTGATACTCTGGTAAGACTATCTAAAGATGATACTCCGACACTACTCGTTATAAATCCTGATAAGAGTAAGAGCCTCTATAGAGCTAAGAGTTTAGCTGTTGTAGCCCTTAAGGATGGTTACAGCTACTGGAGACCAGATGGTACAGAAGTTCCAATCCCAGTATATAGAGGCTCTCTAAATAGGATTAGAGTGGGTGGAGTATGGAAAAATCTTGAGAGTGTAACCCTAGATAGAGATGGCTATATAAGTGATGGAAAGACGATAATTAAGATATCACTCGGTACAAAGAATAGAAGTGTAATTGTGAGTACAAATCCAAAGAGGTATAACCTTGTAAAGGCTAAGACGATAGATATATCCGTTGTTAAGAGAGATACCCCTGCCTCTACCCTTAAACTTGTATATGCAGATGATGAGCTGTATGAGGAGAGGCTATCCTACAACTATGTTAGAATAGCTCATCTTCTTATAAAATATGGAATAGATGATGCAAACCGTTCAATATCTAAAGCACCACCCATATTGTATGATGAGATGAAGTCACTTGTGGAGGATATGGACTCATTTAAAGGGTCAACGTTCTATCGAGACTACCTATCAAATAGGGCTAGGCTAAACCAGAGTCAGAGGGAGGCGATGGATAGAGAGCTATTTGATGCTGTTGTAAATGGAGACTACTATAAGAGTAGAAGTCTCATTAGAGCAGGAGCAAATGTAAATATAGTTGATAATAGGCATAGAACTCTACTGGATATAATTTTTAAAAATAAGAGAAGATATCTAGTAGTTCCAAATAAGTTAAAATTTATCGATAATCGTATCGTTATTAGGGGTAATAGTAATGTATTTAAGAGTTCAACATACTCCAGAGACTACCACTTTCCAACCAAAGCACCAATTTTAGATAAGCCAAAGATACCTACAAACTTCTACTTAAATGTGAATGGTATAGATAAGTTTGTAGATGTTTTAAATCTAAATGGTCTCTACGTTAGCGATAGAGATGCAAAGGTGCTATATAGTAAAGATGGGAAGAGCTACAAAGAGGCGTTTGTAAACTACACAAAAGCTCCTCCACTATTCCTATATAACAGCGAGATTGAGGGGAAATTTGTAGCTCCAAGTAGTGATATAAAGGGGAGAATATACTACAAGATAGTTACAGATAAGAGTGATGTTAAGGTGGCATTCAATGGGGTCATTAGGAGAGATGGAAGGGTGATAAATAGGAACTATAACCGAATTATCCCATTCTTTGATGGATATACCCTAAAACCTAAAGATGGGGAGATAGATTTAGAGCTATTTCTGGAGGATAGACCTCTACCGTGTGGAATTGTATTTAGTTCAGATAGTAAAGTTGATAACTTTAGATATAGCTATGATGGTAAACACTTCTTCAAGTTTATAGTATATAACAGAGGAGATAGATACTTCTACCAGCTAGATAACTCACACTTTAGACCATTTAGAGAGTATTCCCTATTTGTAAAGGCTGATAGGAAGAGTAGAGTTAAATATCTTGGGAATAGTAGAGAGTATGTCGTTAGCAAAAATATCAATAAGATAGGCTACTCGCCATCCCTAAGTTGTCTAGCTGAGAGTAAAGATAGTATCCTCTCTCTATATGATAGTGATAATATTATGGAGATTGTCCCAGAAGCGTATGCCGAGAGGGGGATGATTTCCAAAGATAGAGCTAAGCTAATATCTAGAGATATGAACTTAAGTGATATGGATAGCCGACTTCTACCAGTTTTAGGAGATGGTGTAAACTTCGGTATAACTGCAAAAAAGGGTATTAGAGTTGAAGATTTAACATTAGATATAAACTTCTCCAGAGAGATTGCCGATATATTTGAGAGGGTAGTTAAGCCTCTTAAATCTAAGAGGGAAAGGGAGTATAGGGAGAGATACAACACAATATTGGAGGGTGGGGTTATCGTCCTTGCAGATAGGGGAGATGATGGACTTCAAATTGTAGGGATGTTCTCATACCCATACCCTAAGGATTTAAATCTCTCTAAGCCTACCGACTACAATAGAGAGATATTTAGATATATGCTCTTGGATAAGTTTAATAATAGAGAGAGTGCCTTAAGAAATAGAACATTTGATATGAGAATTAGACCAGGTTCGACATTTAAAATTATAACATCTATAGCAGGTTTTAAGAGGGGGCTTATAGATGAGATGGACAATAACTACCGATGGTATATAGAGGGTAAGAAGGATATATATGGCTCAAGATTTAAGGGTGGTACAGCTGTAAGAATACACCTTAAAAACTTCTCTTTTGCAAATGGATTTACTGAGAGGACAGACAATGCCACATTTAAAAACTCCTTCATGAAATCCTATAACGTCTATTTTGGATATCTAGCTCTACTTCTAAACCATAAGCTAGATAGTGGTTATAGAAAGAGCCTATACCCAATTAGCAGTACTATCAGGGATAGAAGAGAGGAGTTCACCCTAGTTGAGGTGGCTGATGATTTAGGATTCAATAGGGATATAGTCATATCAAAATCTAAAAATATTGTTGCCCCACCATCACTATTCCCTAAATATTTCGGACTCTCAAAGGAGTTGGCAGATAGTGGAATTGGTCAGTTTGAGGTCTCTGCTACACCACTTCAGATGGCAATAGTTGCAAATAGCATAAGAACGGGGGATATTGAGGTTCCAAAAATTTTGAAAGATGATAATAGTACAACTATATTTAAGGGCTACCTCAAAAAGTCAACGCAATCGGCTATAGAGGATGCTATGGCTCTAGTTGTATCTGATAGAGATGGGACGGCTAAGTGTGCATTCTACCCATCAAAGTTTAGGGGATTATGCTACTCATACAATTTAGGATTTAGAGGTTTAAACCATAAAGACTTCTCAATAGATGGTGTTAAGGTCTTTGGAAAGACTGGAACTGCAGAGAAGGGTAAGGGTAAACTTTATGATGGGTGGTTCATCTCCTTTACAAAGAGCAAAAAGTATGGGGATATCGTCGTTGCCACAGTTGTTAGAAACTCTGGGACTGGAGGAACATATAGTGCCACAATTACAAAAAAGGTTATCGAGGCGTGGTACTCCAGATTTAATAGAGACAAAAAACCTAAACCCCCAAAATCTAAATAGTAACACTCTCTTAACACTTTTTGTGTAAGATATACTCCATAAGGAGTTTCTTATGCAAAAATATATTGCAGTTTTCATAATACTCTCTATAAATATCTTTGCTAAAGAGTCCGATATCTCAATGAAGAGTTTGATACAACAGATAAAAATAGCTAAAGAGGAGGATAGGAGAGTTTTGGTCAATAGATTGAAGGTTAAAATTAGAAAGATGAATAGTATCAAGAGGGGGGATATTCTTAGAGAGATGAATATGAGAGGTGTTGATAGTATATATAGAAAGAGGGGCAGAGGCTCATCAAGAGTTGGAAGAGGTATGAGAAGAGGAAGAGGGCATAGATGAGTGGTAGAGTACTGCTACTTGAAGATGACCCAAACCTATCTAAGAGCCTTATAAGCTACTTAAAGTTTCACAACTTCAGCGTAGATTGGGCTAGAGATGGGGAGGAGGCTCTGGAGTTTAGCTACCGTAATAGCTATAACCTCTATCTATTTGATATAAACGTCCCTCTAATAAGTGGTATAGACCTGCTTGGAGAGTTGAGAGATGCTGAGGATTTTACACCAGCAATTATAATATCTGCCCTTGTGGATATAGACTCAATAACAAAGGGATTTATTGCAGGTGCTGATGATTATGTCAAGAAGCCATTTGACCCAGATGAGTTACTTATAAGGATAAAGGCTAAGACCTCATCACTAAAAAATAGGTTAAAGTTTAGAGAGTTCGATATTGAGCTGGATTCAAATAGGGTGCTATATCGTGGAGAGGAGTTGAATATAGGTGATGTTCAGAAGAGGTTACTCATATCTCTAATTAAGAGTTACCCAAACCACTCAACCCAAGAGGAGTTGATGGAGCTACTGGATAGAGCTAGTAACTTAGCCCTTAGAGTTAATATCTCAAAGTTAAAAAAGAGTTTAAATATAAAGATTCAGAGTGTGAGAGGAGTCGGATATAAGATTATATGAGAAGGAGTCCCTACTTAAGAGCTTCGCTCTATTCTTCATAACAATTGAGCTATTCCTAACCTTTATATTCTACAACTACTACAGGTTGGAGGAGGAGCATCTGAGGGAGGAGCTATTTCTGGAGATGAAGAACTACAGCTTCTTTCTCGATAGCGATAAATTTGATGTAGATATCACATCTAAGGTTGATGGGGAGAACTTCTATGAGTTGTACTTTAATGGGACGAGAATATATATTCTTGTGCCTATACCAGATGATACAGAGAGCGTTCTACAGATAATATATCCACTATCCAAATATAGTGTAGAGATTGATAGGGTTAAGGGTATCTTATCTAAACAGTTTCTAATACTATCTATAGTGGCTCTTCTAATATCTTTCATCTTCTCCCTATATACTCTGCACCCACTTAGGAGAGCCTACAGCACACTTGAGGAGTTTATTAAGGATATCATACATGACCTAAATACACCAATAACATCTATAGCTATAAACTTAAAGATGATGAAGAGGAGTGATGAGGTTGAGAGCATCTCCAAGAGTGTAAATGCAATCTCCATGTTACATAAAAATCTAATAGCCTATCTAAATAGTGAGAAGTTTAAGATAGAGAGATTCAATATTAAACCTGTAGTATATGAGCAGGTGGAGTTTTTTAAGTCTCTCTACTACTATCTAGATTGGAGCGTAAATATAGAGAGCTTGACTATTGAGTCAAACAGTGGAGCTTTTAGTAGAATTGTATATAATCTACTCAGTAACAGCTGTAAGTATAATGTGAGAGGTGGTTTTATAAGGGTATATAGTGGAGAGGGGTCACTAACCATTCAGAATAGCAGTTACGGAATAAGAGAGCCATCTAAGATATTTAACCGTTTCTACAAGGAGGGGGATAGAGGATTGGGAATGGGGTTACATATTGTGGATAAGTTGAGTAGAGAGTTAAATATAACTCTCAATTTGAGTGTAGATAGTGAAAATATCGTGACTGTCACACTCAAGTTTTAGACTAGACCCTTCTCCTCTTAACCAGAGCCTCATGCCCATAGAGTGATATATATACTCTCGACATAGCAATTAGAAATGATGTTATTGCCGGCCCCAAAATCATACCCCAGAAACCGTAACTGCTCATACCTGCCAATATGGAGAAGAATATTAGTAGCTCATTTATCTTAACGGAGCTTTTCAAAATATTATCTTTTATATACTTAATAATTATCGGCTTTATAAATGTATCTGCAATTATAGATATTATCACTATAGAGTAGAGGGCTATAAATATTCCAGCATTTGCATTTATATTACTCCAAGTAAATAGTGATAGAGGTATCCATACCACAGCTCCACCAATTATCGGTATTAGAGATGAGAAGCCATATATTATTCCAAATAGAAGCCCATCCAATCCGAAGAAGCTCACCATTGTACCAAATAGAATACCCTCAAATATTGCAGTTACAAGTATAGAGTAGAATACTATCTCCATAGTGGATGATATCTCAGTAAGAATTCTATTCCCCTCCTCATCATCCATCGGTAGGAAGTTCTTAATTGTTCTAAATAGCTTCTCCCCATTTAGGTTCAATATGAAGTAGAATATTATTACGAATAATATATTCTTCACAAAGCTGAAGCTTTGAGTCCCAGCCTTTGTGATTGTCGTCGTATACTCCTTTATAAGCTCCAGAACCTTCTCATCAGTCAAATTCTCCCCAACCCACTCATTCAACATAGGGATATTCTCAGATATAGATAGTAACTTGTTGGTTATCTTAGTTATTATTGAAGCATCTATTGTTGGGAGATACTTTGCACCAGCTGTGGCAATATACATAATTGGGATAAATATTATGATAAATAGCATCATGGTTAAGATGGTGGCAGATATCTGCTCCGATGACAACTTAAATGTTATACTCTTATGTATATTTGCTGTAGCCATTGTGAGTAGTAGAGCCACCGATATTGATAGTATAAATGGCTTATATATTGAGTATGCCCCAATTAGAGCTGAGACAAATAGTATAGCTATTATGTAGTCTGCCTTTCTCATCATGGCTCTACTCCCCCACTCAATCTAAACTCTCTATATGCCCTCTCCGTAGCAACTCTACCCCTTGCTGTCTTCTCTATATACCCATTTGCAATCAGGTATGGTTCAATAACATCCTCAATTGTCCCCTCATCCTCACTCAATATTGCCGATATAGTCCCTAGCCCCATCGGTTTACCCTTAGCAGATAGAAGTAGCTCTATAAGCTTAATATCCTGCTCATCAAATCCAACCTCATTGACACCAAGTTGAGATAGGGCATATTTTGCCCTCTCCAGCTCTATTATATCCTCATTTGCCACCTCTGCGAAGTCTCTGACCCTTCTAAGCAGTCTAAGTGCCACCCTTGGGGTACCTCTACTCCTCTTTGCAATCTCAAAAGATGCCTCCTTGGTTGTCCTCTTATTTAACTTTATAGATGCCAACTCTACAATCTTACTCAACTCCTCTGGAGTATAGAATTTCATTCTGAAGTGCATACCAAACCTCTCTCTAAGTGGATGGGACAACATTCCTGCCCTCGTTGTAGCACCTATTAGAGTGAAGCGTGGGAGGTCTATCTTCACAGTCTGAGCAGATGGGCCAGAGCCAATTATGATATCTAATCTAAAATCCTCCATTGCTGAGTATAATATCTCCT
>AAUQ01000003.1_pt1 | contig 14299 bp, 11 predicted proteins | sample 268508 | NCBI WGS metagenome assembly AAUQ01 (sample SAMN02954288, study PRJNA17241) | epibiont metagenome | biome: aquatic; feature: single polychaete worm; material: epibionts; isolation source: dorsal surface of the deep sea hydrothermal vent polychaete worm, Alvinella... | host: Alvinella... | reverse complement strand
CGTACAAATCTGGGGTCACTAAAACTCTTCTATCCTCAAGTAAGGTTCTTCCCATTAGTTGCTGTCCCTTCGTTTAGGGGTGACTCACTGTACAACGTAACAACCTTGTGAAAATTCACTCGTCCTTAAATCCTCCACCAACTTCTTCTCCAAACTTTTTAAACTCCTTTGGAATTCCTACCTCATCAAACAGTGTAAATGTAACTCTTCCATCAATCAACTCAAACGAAATTAATTGTTACTTTCTTTTTCTAAACAGATGTAATCGAGTCTTTTGTATCTGTAACCTGTGTTCCAACCGTCTGTGCTATCCGTGCTATCCGTCGTTTGAATAAACTCCCAAAACTGCACTTCGATACAACAATCACTTAGCAACACAAAAGCTACTACATTCTCCTCTTTTTCAAAACTACCGAACATTCCCAACAACCCATCATCAGCTAACGGATTTATTGTCGGCTGTTCGTATGTAATCGTTTCAATCACATTCGTTTTTGTTGCCAACTCTCCAAACCTCTCTTTAATCCGTTTAATCTCGTAGAGGTTTTCCTTTGTCAAAAGTAACAACTCCTCTTTTATCCTCAACACTTCTTCGTAAACACTTTCGTAAGCTGTTGTGTCAGTTAAGTAGTTGTCAATGTCAATCAAGACATCTGTTAACAAATCCCCTGATGTTTCTGTCGATGGATTTAAAACTGAAACAATTTCTTCAAGTGGAAATTCAACATCCACTTTCCTCTCTTCCCTGTCCTGCGTTTCCTTACAGTCCACCCCCACTAAAGCTGAAGTAGCATTTTCAAACTCAATTAAACTTTCTGATTGTGTTACATTGACCTCATCAATTGTTGGGTACTCTTTTTCGTTTTCAGCAATCTCAATCAAGCCTAATGGAATGCTGTCATTGAAGTAATCAAACAATGCTTTGATGTCAACTGTTACCCCTTGATTGTCAAGGATGTTTCTGAGTAAGTCAAAACCAATGTAATCTTCTTTCGGATTACCCTCTTCATCAAAAAACATGTTGTAATCAAGTCTCGCAATTAGTTCTCCAACATTCACTAAAGAAGTTACTGAGTTTTCAAAACTATCCGTGACTTGTCCACACTCCTCCGACTCTTCCGTGTCCTCCGTTTCGTCCGTCCCTTTGATTGAGTCGATAAATTCTTTGTCACTTTCAGCTGACTTAACTCCACAACTGGCAAGTTCATTTACTCTGTAAGTGTCAATTACACTTTGAACACTAAAAGGATTGTTGATTGTTGTAAGTAAGTCATCAAACACTGTCATGTCTACTGAATTAGTTTCTTGAAATCCACTTCCATGAGAAGCTTCAAGTTGGTCTAAAAAGTCATTGAAGACATCTTGGATTAAAGTGTCATCAAAAGGAACAAAAGTCGGAGTAATTACACCATCAAAAAGAGGGTCTCCATGAGGAACAGAAAAAACTTGATGAGAAGTTCTGTTTCTGTGAAGTAATCGAAGTTCAACAGTAGTCGAGTGTTTTAGTGGGTCACAAATGGAGTCAATTTGAAAGGTTACGTAATCATCATCCACAATGCGAGAATAAATCCATTCCTGAATGGTTGGATTAGTTAACAAAGCGTCAAGTGTTGGATGATTGTTTAAAAACTGAACATTGGATTTTATGGTTTTGGTTGGTTCGACGATTACTTCTTGTCTGGATTGGATGTTTTGAAGTAAGTCTTTGAGAAGTGTTAAACAGTCGGTTAAGACGTTTTCGATGTAGTCTTTGAGATTGTTACCAATGCTTTTTACAAAGAGTAAAAGTTCATTGAGTTTTTTGTTAATCTCGGAAGGGTCTGAGAGTTGTAAAAGTTGGTTTAATAAAAACTTGAATTCTGTGATGTAAGCTTGAAACTTTGAGTAAATCGAGTCCATTAACTTGAGAATTCTTTGGAAAGTCTCATTGTCAATTCGGTCTTTAAATTCAGAAGTCAATCTATTCAAAGCGTCTTGAATTAGTTGGTCGATAAAAGACTTCAAGTTGATTGATAGAACTTGGTTGACATCCGTACAAAGTTCATCTAAGAGAAACTGAATTCGGTCATCAATCTCTTCAAGTTCGAGCGACTCAATGATTGTTTCGAGTTTACTTTTTAAATCATCAAGTTCGTTAGTCGTGTTCTTCTTTTGGGTGTTTAGTTGGTCAATCAAACCTTGTAAATGTTCATTGGTTTCCGTTGAGTAAAAACTAATCATTTAATTCTCCCAATTCTGCCTTTCATGCCTGTCCTCCGTTTTTTAAGATTATCCCCTGTTTTCCCCGTGTCTGTGCTATCCTGTGTTTACCAGAGTTTACCACGTTTAAGAGACTCAACTTGATTAACTACTTCTTTGTTGGAAGTCTCATCATGTTTACGAACTCGAATTACAGCTTCACTGATGTAATCCACGTCATCGTAAGGCATTTCGTTTTCGGATAAAAACTTTCTCCCCAGAAAAGTTCCGTAATCCACTGACTCTGGTTTACTTATCCCTGCCGTCCCTCCTGTCACTGCTGTCCGTGCTGTGTTTCCTATGGTTGTCTTTACACCTAAAGCAATGCTCGGTGCTGATGAGTTTTGAGCCATCAAAGGAGAGGGAGAAGATACACTCCCAAAAACTCCAGTAATTCCGTAAACTGATTGAGAGCTTACAGAACCATTCACTGAGATTGACCCAACAAATTGATTGGCTTTGGCTTTACTGATGAAACCAGCAGTGTCTAATTCAACACCAGATTTACCCATCTTCAAAGTAGTTCCATCTGAGTCGGTCGAAATTGTTTTCGTTTTTACTTCCAACTCCGTCGTTTCTGTCCTTCGTTTTGAGGTTTTGTCAACAATGGTTTCTTTAGCACTGATTACAACTTCATTGTCTGAATGTAAGTGAAGTTTGTTGTCAGCATTTACAATGACATTCGGAGCATACAATTCGAGAACATCTTTGTTCATGTGAATGTACGACTTTTTAGAAGTTCGTAATTCAAGGTCATCATCAAACAACTTAATGAATGACTCATTCTGATGGATGGTTAATCCTTTGTCAACGACTTTTACAACAGTTCCAGTTTTCTTTTGAACACCTTTAGAACCTTTAGGTTCTGCCTCTTCTGTGTGTCCGACGTTGAGGTAAAAAGTGTTTTCATTGAAGATTAGGTTGGCTTCGCCATTGTTTACCAGAATGTGAAACAGTTTTTCTTTTTCATCGTAGTAGATGTAAGTGTTGTCAACCGTGCTAATCAGTTGATGAAATCCATCTCGATTAGCTTTGTTAGGTGATGGAGTGTTTGAGTTGTCAACAACTCGAACAATCTTCCCATGGGATTTGGTAATCATCTCAACTTCAACACCCATCCCAGTTTTCAATGGAGTGTAATTACCCATTGATTGAACCTCATCACCTTGAGTGCTTTTAAAACGGATTACATTGTTAAGTCCGTTTTCACACCAAATGCCGTCTTTAGTGTAATCGCCACCAGCCATCAAAGTTGGAATGTGGACTAAGTAACGTCCGACATTCTTTGGGTCAGATGTCCCAATTACAATCCCTCTTACAAGCATGAGCCAAGTCTAATGTGGTTTGCACCGATTTCGTAAGCTTCAGTTCCCATGTCGATAAAAGATTGCAATTTTTCCATGGATAAACTAGACCTCATTAAACCATTGTCATCAAAGACGGTAACGAGAGGAGAGACAGCATGAAAAGGATTGGTCGACAATTCAAACTTAGTTACATCATTAGCCTCAAAGTTCATGAACACGAATTTCTGGAACAATTCATCGTAAGTGCAATCGAGTTTAGCGTAATCAACTTTTAGTCTCAAGTTAACTGATGGAAAGTAGATTAAATTCTGGTCAATGGTGTTCTGCATTTGGTCAGTTTCAATGGTAACAAAATCATCTGGATTTTCTGAGAGTTTTACATGGACAGCTTCAAGTTCAGTTGTGATGAACACAGCTGTTTTGTCTTTCATGAGAGGTAGTAAGTCCTCCTTGGGTTTGTAGTTCTCGAATTGATTGGAAAAAAGAGAAGTCGCCATTCCATCGACCCAAGCAATTAGAATGCTACCATGAATTGAGGCAGTAGGAACTACTTTGTCATCAAGGACTTCAGATAAAGTTGCCATGTTTTTTATGAGTTGGATTTGGTCATTACGGATTTGGGCAACTTTTAAAGAGTCAGCTAATTCTACATCAGGTTCAGAATAGACTAATCTGTAACAGACTTGCCAAAGTTCTCCATCAACTCCGAGGTAAATGTTGTGAAGTTTAAAAGCAATCATGTCTTGAAGTTGAGAGGTTGGAATTTCAAAGTAGCTAAGAGCGTAAGTTTGGTCATCATCAACAAGACCGTATTCAAACAGTTTACCGTCCATCACGACTTTCCTGTCCTCCGTTACGAGGTAAACGTCAGAGTCACTTGTGGTTTTGAATTGGTAATCAGGTGGTAAGTCAAAGTAGAAACCATTAAAGCGAAACTGTCCTACGTTTTCTGAGCGTTCTGCCTGTAGTTCGCTTCTGGGTAAGTAGACATTGTTGAGTCTGAAAGACTTACCTAAGTTCATTGCTAAGTCGACATCGATGATTGAGATACGGCAGAAATCTTCTTGGTCAATTGAGCATTGGTAATCCTCAAAAGTCAGAGTAGCAAGTAAACGATTGTTGTAAGTGAAGTCATTGTATTCTTGTTCAGTCATTACGTTAAGAGTGACTTGACCCATTAAGTCCTCGAATTTGTTGGAAGTAAAAAAGACTTTAAGAGTTCCATCGCCACCAAAAGGTTTGTCAAGGTGTAAAGAGATTGGTTCGTCAATGGCAATCATTGTGTTGTTGATTACGGCTTGACCTGGGCTAATGATTAGTTCGATGTAATCATCGTAGTCTAAGTGACTTACTTCAAGACCAACAATTACTTCTTCAGGGTTGTGTTCACTGTAAGGTAAAAAGCTGACAAGAGTTTTAGTAGCACCTCGTTCGTAGTTAAACCTGTCACGAGCATAGGGAGACAGAACCATTCTAAATGAAGTCGAACTTGGAGAACTCATGTTAAATCTCCTTTCAAAATGTACGGCATTTTAAAGTGTTTTATGATTGTTTCGCCAAAGTAGTTTGAGACTCTGTTAATCGGAGAAAAAGCTTTGTCGAGAACAACAGTGTAAAATCCTTGTCCTAAATCGGTTCTTTGGATTACAGTCATTAGAAAGTCCTCTTTAGCGAGGTTTACATGTGTAATGAAGATGACTTTATCTTGTTCACTTGGAGGAGTGTCAATTCCGAAAACCTCTTTAATGGATGAGATTTCTTTAGTGAAAAAACTAGAGGGAAGATTTCCGACTGGGACAGTAAAAGAGAATTTCGGAGTAAAGTCTTGAGTTGGGGGGTGTAAAGAAGTGTAGAAGTTGTTGTGAGCTTGGTAGAAGATACGGTAGTTGTCATCAGAGTCAACGAAAACCAATTCCCCCTTTTCCTGCTGTCTGGCGTATTCCCAGTAGGTAAGGTCAGAAGTATCAGTTCGTTTTATGAATTGGTAAGAGTCATCCGATGTAAATTCATCGACCAATTGAACTGGTCGGTTAGCAATTCCAGTAAGAGGAACTTGAAGTTGAGTGTGAGACAAGTAATCGACGATTGTAGAAACGAGTGTTTCTGTTGAGGTTGGATAAACAACTCTGTTTAAAAGAGAAATTCTTTTGTTACCCAATTCATCGAAGTAAACTGTTAATTCAGCTACGAGTTGGTCGTACTCATTGAGTGAGTAATTCTGTTTAAGTTCCAATGAACGTTTTACTCTGTAAAGACCAGTTGGGTCAATTCCACACACGTTGTTACACAGTAAAGCGTCAACTAAATCCTTTGTCAGTGTTTGAGTTTCAACGTATTCTTTTGATTGGATTAAAACTACCTCGTATTCTGCCTGTCCTTCGTCTCCCAAGTCAACCAATTCCCCCACATCTAAAGTGAATTGATAATCATTCTCAGTGACAGTAAAAGAAAGGGGGTCAGAGTTAACTGAATAAATTGGACTTTTGAATTTGAAGATTGCGTTGACTTCTCTGTAAAAGAGTTCTTCAACATCTTCCAAGTTTTGATTGGACAATAAAGACATGATTTTGAAAGTTCGTTCTAAAACGAAATCCGTGTCCATCGTAGGTTGTTGAATGACTTGAGATTTAATCATTGTTTAATCCTCCTGTTCTGCCTGTTCTTCGTTTGATTAAGCGTTTTGCCAGTTTTGCCTGTCCTTCGTTTCATGGGTTAAATCCCTTGAAAGGTCATTGAGTAAGGTTTACCAGCTACTACAGTAAACATTGTTGTGTCAGTTCCGATGTCATTAGCTGTTGGATTGTCGATGAGAACATAGAACATTGATGACTTCATTGGATGTAAGTTTTTTACAACTCCATTACGATTGATGTAAGGTGACATGACTTTTTCGTGTTCGAGGTGTCTTGTGAAGTGAGTTTCTAAAAGGTCACTAAATTCTGAGTCAGTTAATTCCTGATTGATTACATCAATTGCGAAGTAAAAGGAGTCTTTGTAATTGACTAAATCTCCGATGTCAACATTTACTTGTTTTGGATTGTCATCGAGTTCAATGATTACAACGTCATTACGAGCAACATTCACGAACTGTAAGTAAGTGTTACCAGACATTGTTACAATGTTCTTTCCATCCGTCTTGTCTTGGATTGCGTAACTTTCGATTAAAGGCATGTCTCCATTAAAGTGAACTTCCTCATCCCCTTTAAAAAGTCCTACATACAAAACTGATTGATTACTCAATTCACTTGTTAAGTCAGGAAAAGAAAATTCAGTTTCATTCCATTCACCTTTGTAAGTTTTACTGTTCTCCACATCATGAATGAAAACGTCAAAAACAAAGCTACTGTTAAAGTCATGAGTTAAACCGTCTTTAGCGTTCGTCAAGTCAATGAGTTTACCATTAAAAATGTTCTCGAATTTACCAATGTGAAATCCATCAATTACAAGTAAGTTGTCAATTGATTGAGAGTAGCAATTGTATTCTTTGACGTAACCAAAAGTTGGAAAGTTTGTGTTTCTACTTACGAGTTGTTGAGTAGAGGAGATTTCAATCTCCCCTTTGTTTTGAAAAGTCGTGTTACCAGTGAGAATAAAGTCATCACGATTTATTCTGTCAAGTTGAACAGTTCTATCCGAGTAAACAAAACGAATTGAAGTTACCTCATCAGAATAGGGTGTTTCAGGAAAAAGAGTAAACTTGTCAACAAACTGGCTGTCATAAAACTTGTTGTTAAGCACTTGATTTACTCTACTTTCAAGAGGTGTCATCTGACGCAATTTAAAAAGTTCAATGAATTCTTTGTAAAGTTCGAGACTACAAGAACCAGTTGCTTCGATTACTCTTAAAACGTTTTCGTTTGTGCTGTTCTTCGTTTTGGTAACAAGTGCTAACTCTTCATCAGAAAGTGTTACAATTGTTTCAGCGAGGTAACTCATGATTAAAGCCTTACTTTGTATCCACTGAATGTTGAGGTTACATCTACCTTTCCATCCTCAGGTGCGTTTTCCCAGTAAACAAACTGGATACAAACGTGTTGACCAGCTTCAAGGTAAACGAAAGTTGTATCACTCGCAGTTCTCCTTGAACCATTAGGAATTAACTCATCAGTTCCGACAGTAGCTAAGTCGCCTATTCTGAGTCTAGCGATGTTAGTTCCATCAGAGATTACACGACCACTGTCAGGATAAACCATTACATCGTAAATCATCCCTTTAATCCAACCCTCGTCCGAGTCCTGCCCATCCAGCCCAATGGCGTTTACATGAACTCTTGCCGAGATTGAATAAAAACCATCTTCTGGCACAATAAAAGTTCCTGTAGAAAGGTCGTAAGTGTCTGATGTGTCTGTCAACTCTTGCGTTTGTTTGATTACATCACCAGAAGCATAAACTGGGTCTGAAGAGAGGTCAAAGTCAACAGCACTAAATCCGATTGGTTGCTGATTAACAAACTCTTCAATTACATCAACTTTTTCTTCGTAAACTTTTACTTCATCAATGTGAGCAAAGTCTCCATTTGAAAAGATGATTTCGCCTGAAGTTCCTCCAGTAGCACTTGTTAAGTAACGGATTGTTCCACCAATTCCAGTGACTTGTTCAAAAGGAGTTAAAGTTACCCAATCCACAATCTCGACTGTGTCCTCATTGTCGTAGACTAAAGCTACTCCATGAATGAACTTACCCAAGTTTAAGTTGTAAGGGATTACACAGTTAAAGTAAGCTTGATTGTTACTGTCAATCCCACTCATTGTAATGACAGCTTCGTAGATGTTGTAGTCAACAATGTCGCTGTATTTCAAGTCCGAACTAGCTAAGAGTTCGGATAAAGTTGTGTCCTCAAATTGGTCACTTCCAATGAGAACGAATTTCTGGATGTTACTCAAAAGGAAGTCAGCATACAAGTCTGCCCCAAATGAAGTACTTTTACCTTGTAAAATTGCCATCTTGTTTTTCTCCTGTTCTGCTTTTTCTTACTGTCTCTCGTTGAGAATGTCAATTACCTCTTCAATTGACTTAGCATTACGAATTCTCTTTACTCTCTCCTCACCTTTTACACGACTTGATTGAATTGTTTTTAAAGTGTCTAACATCAAGTCACTTTCCGTGTAACCCTCTTCAAGAAGTTTATCAGCAACTTTCAAAGCCTCTTTTTCTTTTGAAGTCAATCCATCAGTTTTAAGTCCGTTTAACTTCATCACTTTGTAAAGTAAAAGGATGAATTTTGAATTTGAAGCATTCAGTTTTACTTGTGTTTTAGCTTGACGTTTTACTTCATGACCAATTGATGATTGGATTGTGTCAACAGCCATTACTTTGAACTTTTCCAAGTCCTCAGGTATCATCGGATTTCGTGTAAGTTCGTAAGTTTCAAGGTCAGCTAAGTAGACATTCAAATTCTCGTAAATTTTGTCATTAACTTTGAGTCGTTTAATTCGTAAGTTTCTATTCATCGGTTTTCTCCTGTCCTGCGTTTCTAAAGTTTCTCATCACACAAGACGTTAAGTGGTACACCTGTGTCATCGTCTCGTAAGATGTTCCTAATCATGTGACCAGCCCAATTGTCATCTTCTGTGTCAACGTAACTTACCCAGTCAATCTTCAATGAGAATGGAGAATTCCATCTGTTGTTGATTAAAAAACGACTCGTCAGATACAAGTGACACGCATTGAAAACAGCACTTCCTAATCCGAACAAACCTGTGTGCATTACAACATCACAGCTGTCTTTAACGTCAACGTCACACTTGTCTAAGTAAAGGTTTGAAGTTCCATCGAGCATAAAAGGAGTTGTGCTGTAAGCATTGTCTAAGTAAATCGTGTCATCAACAGGGTCAGCTACTTGAATGACCATGTTCTGAAAGTACATTGTAGATTGGTCTCTTCCTCTGAATTGACTCATTGTGCTAAAGTCGTCGTTGTATTTGTAAGCCACATTAGCCAAGATTGGTTTATCACTTCCATTAAAGTTCCATGGGTAAACAACCAACATACAACTTGTGAGTTCACGAGTTGAGAACACATTAACTTGACCATCTGCGTAAGCAATGAACATGACAATCAGACCACCATAAAAGAAACTTGCGTCAAAAGCCGAGTCAATTGTTTTGAAAGGTTTTTCAGAGTTTCCAACTTCTCCTGTTGAGTCGTCACCATTCACAGCGTCGACATAAACGTACCTTTTGAGGTCTTTAAAGACTTCAGGTTTCCAAGCTTCAAGTTGGTAAAGTCTTAAATTGTGGTTCGTGATGTTGGAAGCGTTGATATTTATCTGGTTTTTGTTTCCAGAAATGTTGGTTTCGTTAGTGGAAACTCTTGAGGTTAAGTCAGAAACAGCTGTTTCATTGTTACTTACAGACTCAGACAAAGAGGATAAAGAATTGTTAAGTTCATCAGTTGAGGTTGTAAGTGATGAAATGTTTTCTTCGTTAGCGTCAACACGTTTGATGGTGTCATCCAAGTTTTTATCAAGAGTAACGATGTTGTCTGAATTCGTTTGAATGTTGGTTTCGTTCGTGTCCACTCTGTCCTTCGTTTCGGCAAGTAAAGAAGAGTTGTTTGAAACTGAGTCAGCTACCGAATTTAAATCGGTCGTCAAAGAGTCAACACTGGAAGTAACGTCAGATACATCTGAATTGAGGTCATTAACTGAAGTTTCAAGACCATCAACTTTGTCGGAAAGGTCAGATACATTTGAGCCAATTGTGTTTAAGTCAGTGGAAAGAGAGTCAACACTTGAAGTGACGTCAGATACATCTGAATTGAGGTCATTAACTGAAGTTTCAAGACCATCAACTTTGTCGGAAAGGTCGGATACATTCGAGGTAACAGTGTTTAAGTCAGTGGAGAGAGAGTCAACACTTGAAGTAACGTCAGACACATCTGAGTTGAGGTCATTAACTGAGGTTTCAAGACCGTCAACTTTGTCAGAAAGGTCAGATACGTTCGAGCCAACAGTGTTTAAGTCAGTGGAAAGAGAGTCGACACTTGAAGAGAGGTCATTTACAGTGGAGGTTAAACTGGTTAAGTCGTTACCTAAAGAGTCGACATTGGAGGAGAGAGAAGATACATCGTTTTGTAAGTCAGAGATGGAGGAGTCATAACCATCGACTTTAGAAGAGAGGTCAGAAACAGTGGAAGTCAAGTTCTCAATTTCGTCGGAGTTGAGACCCAAATCTTCGAGTTCTTCTTTAGTGATGTAATCGTAGTTTCTGAAGATGATTGTGCCACCAGTTCCAGAGGCTGTGGAGATGTACTTAAAAGTTCCACCAACTTGAGAGCGTTGGAAGAAAGGTGTGAAGTTAGCCCAGTCAACGAGTTCTTTGTTTCCATCGTCATCCTCGTTGAGTAGAGCGATTGTGTAAACAAACTTTTTAAGGTCAGTTTCGTAAGGTAAACTACAAAGAAAGATTACTTGACTTTCAGAGTCTACATAAGCAGAAAGAATTTCATCTTCTAAAACGATGTAATCGGATACATCGGAGTAAGTTAAGTCATCTTGGTCAATCAAACCGAGTAGAGTTTCATCGACGGACACATCTGCACCTAACAGAACAAACTTGTTTACACTTTCAAGTAAGCTGTTGTTGTACAGGTCTTTACCAAATGTTGTGGGTTTTCCAATTAAAGTTGCCATTCTATTCCTTTTGTTCCAACTGAGGTTTCAATGTCAGCAATCGTTCTCGTGATAGAAATCTCCTGCCCGTATTGCATGTTCTGCGTGTCTTGCCTGAAAGTTCGAGGGAAGAGAGTTTTAGGGATGTAATCATGATTGTCGTAAGCAGTGTTAATCGTGTTTACAAAGTCGGAGTAATTAAACTCATTACTTTGAGGTGCGATTTGTACACGTTCAAGAGGCAAGTCTTTAAACATCCTTTCAGTCCCTCCAGTCGTGCCAGTGTATTCTTCAAACCAGTGTTTGTTGTTTTCGCTCAACATGAGACCATTGGGATTGAAGATTGGGTGGAATTGTTCGGTAGCTCCAGTAAGGTCAATTGTTAAAAGGGTTTCTTGAGTGATTGGAGTTTCAGGGGTAATTGGGGTAGCTTTAAGAGAGTAAACCAATTGAAAAAGTTCATTACCATCGGAGAAAACGTTAGGGAAGTTTTCCATGTTCATGTCGTCTTTGTAATCAACTTCAAGAAGTTTGTTAGACTCGGTGTAAATCTTACCAGTTTGAGTGATAGGATGAGTTTCAAGAACAAGGTCGACTTTAACGTTGGTGTTGAAACCATCTAAGTCGATGGATAAGTCAGTTCCATTGGTGTTAAATTCGTAGCCATTCAAAACAAAAGAAAGGTTGTAATCATTGGTCGCGACGAAGAGAGTGGACTCAACGGATTGAACATGACAATGAGGATGATGTAAAGCGAGAGTTTTATCAAGTTGATTGGAAGTTAAAGAGGGGTCAGTTGAGGGGTCATGAGTTAAGTTAGGTTCGCATTGTGGAAGAGTAGTAGGGACTTTAGGAAAGTCAGAGAGGGATTTGTAGAATTCAGAGATGTCAAATTGGTTGACATCATCGATTGAGGCGTTACATTCTAAGAACAATGCGTTAATCTTAGTTTGGATGTCTCGACCGAGTGGAAGGATTACATTAGCTTCGTAATCGTATTTCCCCAACAGAATTGTTGAGGGAGTGTTAATTAAGTCTTTTTCGTAAATGAGTTCTCCAGTTGGTTCACCCCAAGAAAGAGAGTAGATAAACTTGAGATAAATGAGTTTACTTTCATTGGCAGAGAAAAAACTGTGAGTAGAACTGTCCTCCTTTTCGAGGATGATGTTGTTAATCACGCCGTAACCATGAGAGAGGTCAAAAGACACAATTCCGTTTACGTTTTTTACATTGGAGAATTCAAATCCACGAAGTACACCTGACAACACTTCATTGGTTGGTAGTTGGAGTAATTCTTGTAACTTCTTAGTGAAGTCTGAATTAAACTTGATGTTGTCTTTGATTACCATGGATTAACCTTTACAGTTTAGCAGTCTCGTCTAAAAGTGTGTCGTATTTATCGATTGTTTTACTGAAGAGTTCATCAGAGCCATTCATGAGAGAAAGGGCAACTTTAACAGCTTCTTCATGGTTTTCTGTAAGAGGATGACCATCGAATTTGTACTGCATTTGTAAGTCAACAATTGATTGGTCTTCGATGTTACTGTCGAATTGAGAAGAGGGTCTCGTGGTAGTTTGAACACCATCAAAAAGCCAAATCCCAGTTAAGTCAGATTGTTTCCAATCATCCCAGTTACCTCTCAAACGTCTAGCGACTGGTTTAGTTTGAACGATTGTTACATAAAACTTGTACTCACTTGGTACAAACTGGTCGGCTACTAATGAAGCACCGACATAAGGGTCTACGTAGTTGCCTAAAGCGTCGAAAATCTTTCGGATTGGACTACCCCACATCTCCTTGTGAGAAGTTGAGAAACTTCTATCCAGAGTTTGAGAACCAGCAAGAAAAGAACTGTCGACTCCTCCCTGTCCTTTGTCATCCTGAATGTTCAGTGTTGGGTCGCCAGGTGGTGTGAAAGATGTAACTGTTGTTCTAATCCAATCAATGGCTTTGTCGCCATCAATCCCCATGTCTTGAATAAAAAGTGGCAACCCTAAAAACATGTAAAAGTAACCCTTTGAGTAACGTTGGTTTTTAGTAGCTGTCCCACCTCCGTATCTCGTGCCATCTAAATGTGAACCTTGTGAAAATCCAACTGGATTGTAAATCACTTTAGCCATCGGTTAAATCTCCTAAATTAAAATGTTCTTCTTCTCTTCACTTTCTTTCCTGTCTGTTCTGTTCTTCGTTTTTCTTCTTGAGTCTTTCCTTTCTGTGCTGTTCTTCGTTTTGGGTGGATTACTTAACGATGATTGGAATTTGAATTTTCTCGATTATCCCCACGAACGTTACATCAAGGTAGATGTACAACACATTCGTTGTTTCATCAAAGAATGGTTTTGTTCCTACTGAAGTGAAGATACCGTGCATTGGATTGTCGTCTCTTACCGTCCATTGTTCCATGTACTTATCGACTCTTCTACGTGCTTCATTGATGATTGACCCTAAAGCTTTTTTCTGTAACAAGTCTTTTAAAAGAGGTGGTAAATCTTTTCTGATTGCATGGATTGTTTTGACATTGTTTATCCTCGCAAGTTTTGAAGCTTTTTTGTAAGCAGTCATCTGAGTAATGAAGTACTTACCATCAACCTCATCAACAACACAGTTAATCCCTTTTCTGATTAAGTCCTCGATACACTGTGGTTGAGGTTTGTAAGACAATGAAGCTCCAGCAACTGGAAGTTGACCTTTTACAACGTTTGCTACTGGCTCAGTGATTGACATTGTTACGTCAGTGAGTAAGTGTTTCATCAAAGCATAAAGAGTAATCCATTGGATGTCAGAACCAGTGACTCATCAAGTGTGATTGGTTGACCCGAATAGATGCTAGGGCAGTAACTGCTAAAGGACATCTCCCCCCCACGAAAGGGCACCCCACAAACAATTGGCGAAATTTACCGGCACAATTCCAGAGCCCAACCCAAGTGAACGGGAAAGGTGGAACCCGGTCTTCAAATCACCACCCCGGAAGGGCCGGGCCGAACCAAAGGGCCTTGGGGAAACCGGGTGGGAATTCCGGGGGGTTTTTGGAAATGTTTTAAAAACTTTCCGGTTTTTTCGGTTTCCCTCTCCCCCAGAAAACCGTTTTTAGGGGGTTCCCAAACCTTTTGGGGGGTTGTGGAAAACCCGGCCCCATTTGGG
>AAUQ01000002.1_pt1 | contig 35543 bp, 32 predicted proteins | sample 268508 | NCBI WGS metagenome assembly AAUQ01 (sample SAMN02954288, study PRJNA17241) | epibiont metagenome | biome: aquatic; feature: single polychaete worm; material: epibionts; isolation source: dorsal surface of the deep sea hydrothermal vent polychaete worm, Alvinella... | host: Alvinella... | reverse complement strand
GGATCCTCCTCTCTTGGCATGGTAGTAAGAGATATCCAGCCCAATAGAAGTAGAACAATCCCCAAGACTGAAGTTAATGGATTTTTTAAGAAGCCAAGGGCTAGTTTCCCAGCTATATCTTTTACTTTATACTTCTGCTCTTTCATGCACCTTTTCCTCTACTCTTTAATATGAACATTTACATACATACCAGGATATACAGGTTTTCCTTTTGAATTGAATTGTATTTTCATCTTAAATTTATGTGTCATAGGGTTTGAACTTGGAATTATTGAATATATCTTACCAACTGTATCCAATCCAATAGATGGTATCTTAATATTTACTTTCTTTCCTAGGTTCATATATTTGATATCATCTTCTGCAATTTCAACCATAATACTAAGTTTGCTAAGGTCTGTTAAGATTACACCAGGCATTCCAGGAATTGACATCTCTCCCGTATTTAACCTCTTTGCAATAATAACTCCATTATTTGGGGCTCTAAGTTTTAGGTAGTTATATTGGTTCATAACCTCTTTTTTCATAGCTTTTGCCTGTTCTACCTGTTTTTCAGATATTTTTACCATATCTCTTAGATTTTTAGCAGCTAGTTGAAGGTTCTCTAGCTCATATTTAGATACCATACCTTTTCTATAGAGCCTCTCATATCTTCCAAGATTTAGTAAAACATTATTTAGCTGATTTTTATTCATCTGAAGAGCCAACTCTGCTTGAGATATTCCAAGTTCTACCTGCTCCTTTTTTGCATCTATCTCTTTTGAGTCTATTACATATAGTAGTTGACCTTTCTTTACTATATCTCCCTCACTAACTAACATCTTTTTTACAATACCCATATATCGGCTTGTAATCATCTTTTGGTTATCTGATATTACAGAACCACTTAGATTTAACTCAATAGCATTTAATAGACTAAATGTTACTATTGATAGTAGTGCAATTTTTTTCATATCTCCTCTCCTCTCTCATTTATGATATTTTCTAGTTCAAATACTTTTGTATTTCTATCATTTTTTGCTGTTAGAAGTTTTAATAGAACCTCTAACTCTTTTGATTGTTTAATTAAGACATCAGAAATAGACTTTATCCCCTCTTTATACTGCTCTTCATATGTCTCATATACTCTGTGTGCAAACTCCAACTGTTTTTCTAAACTTGCAACATCAGCCTCTTTACTCTTGATTTGTGTTAGAGTCTTTTTAACTTTTAGATATATCCCCTCTTTTGCTAAATTTACCTGCTCTTGAACCTTTAAGTTCTCAATTTTTGCCTTTTGGAGATTATTATCTTTAATCTTTCCATCAAATAGATTCCATTTTGCTTGAACTCCAACTGTATAGAAATCTTTATCAAAAAATTTATTTAAAGGCGTGTTATCTGAACTTCCATACTCTGCCATTGCCCCAACTTCAGGTAGGAAGTTAGATTTTTGAACATTAATTGCCATATCTGTAATTTGAAGACCTAATTGAGCTTTTTGTATATCTAAATTTGTAGAGCTAACTCTATCTTTTTCAATTTGTGGAACCATTGGTGCTCTATATATAGGTTGAATTGATGCTACATCTTGATTTAGTAGAAATGATAAATATTGGTATGCTAACTCTTTGTTAAAACCAGCTTGAGATAACATACTTTGAGCCTCGGCTCTTCTTGCTTGAACTTCTAGTTGGTCTATCTCTTTTGCATATCCCTCCTCTCTCATACTAGCTACAATCTCATCTAATCTATCGATATTTGCAATTATTTGACTTAAATTTGATATATACTCCTCAACTAAAGATATATCATAAAATGTCTTTTTTACCTGAAATATCTTCTCGTTTAGAAGTTTTTTTGTATCTAATTGGCTCATTCTATGTAGAGCATCTGTAATTTTTTGATACTCTTTTAACTTTCCTCCAGTATATAGAGGCACCATATATTTAAATGTTGTCTGAAAGTGGTTTCTAGCATCTGGATTGTTTAATCTATTTGGTGGGTCACTATACATTCTACCAGCAGCAGCCATATCCCCTTGCTGTGCTAATGCCATATTATTCATAAACTCCTCTGCCCCAAAGTCACCAAATGTAGCCTCTCTACTTTTTAGTTTAAATCCAAATACATTCCCCGCATCATTAGAGTAGGCATCTTCTACTATTACATCTGCTTTTCCTAGCTTATGCCCTCTTGCAATTTTTGCCTCATACTCCTTTATCTGCTCGGTAAATTTAGAGATTTTTAACTCTAAATTATTTTGTTGCATAATTCCTAGTGCCTCATCTAGCGAAAGATTTTCAATCCCTCTGTCTGTTGCTTTTAAACTCAAAAGCAGTAACAAAAAGATTATAATGGCTCTTTTAATTACCACTTATACCTCCTTTAATTTTTTTTTATTTACCTAAATTTTACAATTTTTTTATCAAAACAAATATTAAATCATATATAATTAAAAATAATTATATCTATAATTATTAATTCAACAATTAATTTTATTATTAATTTATAAAAAATGTAGAAAAAGTGAAGATAGTTATCAAAAATACTCACAAAAAAGATTTATGAGTATTAATTCTATTAGTTTATATAACTACATAAGCTACACTAATACATGTCTCAAGAGATGATAGCTCTTGTAGCAGAGATTTATTTACATTATCATCAACTTTAACAACAGCTAACGCTTGAGAATTGGAGTCTCTACCTAATCTAAAATCGGAGATATTGACATTATAACTTGCAATAATTCTACCAACATCCCCAATTACACCAGGCACATCTGTATTTCTAAAGAGTATCATCTTCCCTTTTGGCTCTAGGTCAAGTTTATATCCATTTATCTCTATAATTCTTTGGGTATTTTCTCCAAATATTGTTCCACTAATTTGAACTGTCTGATTTGTGGTTGTTAGAATAACTGTAACTCTATTGGCTAATCCAGAATTTTTAAGACTTTTTTCCTTTTCTATTGTAATGCCAACCTCTTTTGCTATAAATTCGGCATTTACATAATTAACTCCATCCTCTAAAGACTCTTTTAATATTCCCACAACTCCAAATGTGGTAATACTGTCTATATATTTGGATACCTCTCCTTCTGTGATAACCTTTATTTTTTCAACTTTTTCTCTAGTAGCTTGAGCTAAAATATTGCCCATTTTCTGTATTAGCTCAAAATAAGGTTTTATACTATCTGGAATATCATTCTCTTTTATAGGAAGATTGAGTGCATTTGGATATGATATCCCTTTGGCACTTAAAATTGCACTCTCTGCAGATTGAACTGCAATGTTTCTTTGTGACTCTTTTGTATTTGCTCCAAGATGAGGGGTGACTGTTATATTATCTAAGTCTAAAAGAGGGTTATTTGTTGCAGGCTCTTTTTCAAAAACATCTATACCTGCCATGGCAATTTTTCCAGATTTTAAACCATTATATAGAGCTTTTTCATCATATAGACCCCCTCTAGCACAGTTTATTAAAATTACCCCATCTCTCATTTTTTCTATCTCTTTTTCCCCAACCATTCCAATTGTCTCTTTAGTCTTTGGGGTATGAATTGTAATAATATCACAAGATAGTATATCATCAAAATTTTTTGTATAGGTAATATCTAGGTCTGTTGCCCTTTTTGGATCTATATATGGGTCGTATGCTATAACATCCATCTCAAAAGCTTTTGCTCTTATTCCAACTCTTGAACCGATATTTCCAAACCCAATAATTCCAAGCTTTTTATTTTTTAACTCTGTGCCATACCAATCTTGTCTTCTCCAGATTCTATCTTGCTTTAGATTATTATGGGCGTATGGGAATTTTCTAACGCAAGAGAGCATATGAGCCATAGTAAGCTCTACAGCTGCAATTGTATTTGCCGTTGGGACATTCATAACGACAATTCCTCTTTTACTACACCCATCTATATCTACATTATCTACACCAACCCCTGCTCTAACTATCGCTTTTAACTCTTTTGCATGTTCTAAAAAAAACTCATCTACATCGGTAGATGAGCGAGTTATAGCTACATTTGCTTGAGGTATAATGTCTTTTACTAATTTATCCTTTGGCTCATCAGCTGCAACTATTAGATTTATTTTTGGCTCATTTGATAGAATATCTAATCCACTCTGATGGATATGGTCACACACTACAACTGTAAATTTAGACATACTCTATTAATCCTACTTGTTTAGATACTCTTTTAATACATCACCTAGTGTTAAGATATCATCTTGCTCTTTATTTACTTTTTTAAGAGCCTCTCTCTCCTCTTGTTTTTGCAGTCTTCTAGCAGATATTCTAATCTTTCCATTTTTAGGGTCTAAATATGTAATTATTCCTCTAACACTATCTCCTTTTTGAAGCTCATCAAACTTTATTGCTCCTAAATCTTCTAATCTCAATAGTGCATCAACGCCCTTATCTAGTGATACGAAAATTCCAAAATCTTTCTTATCTTTTACACTTCCCTCTACTACATCACCTACTCTATGATTTTTTGCAAACTTAGATATTGGAGACTCCTCTAAAGCCTTTTTACTAAGAGATATCTTTCCATTCTCTATATCTATCTTAATAATTTTAGCTTCAACTTCATCACCCTTTTTTAGGCTATTTTTTGCAGTAGCACTCTTATCCCATGATACCTCTTGGTTGTGTATTAAACCCTCTATATCATCAATTTTTACAAATGCACCAAAGTCTGTAATAGATGATATTTTACCCTTTACAATATCTCCAACTCTATATTTTGATGCAAAAATTTCAATAGGCTTAGGGAGCAAGGTTTTTCTACTTACTCTAAGTTTTCTCTTAGATTTATCTATCTCAATTACTTCAACATCTAACTTATCACCAATATTTAGGTAATCTTTAGGGTGTTTTACATTCTTATCCCAAGATATCTCAGATACATGTAAAAATGCCTCTAAATCATTTCCTAAATCCACGAATGCACCATATGGTTCAATGTTTGAGACCTCAACAGATACGCTATCTCCTCTTCTTAGACTCTTATCTATATCTTCCCAAGGGTCTGGAGTCGCATCTTTTATTGAGAGTGATAGATGTTTCTTCTTCTTATCAAAATCTATAGCTACAACATTTACCTCATCACCCTCTTTAAAGTGTTTTGCTGGATTTACAGGCCCTTTATGAGATATTTTTGAGTAGTGCACAAGACCATCTAGTCCACCAACATCTACAAACATTCCATAAGATGTAATCTTTTTAACTGTTCCAAGCACTACAGCCTTATCTGTTAGAAGCTTATCTACAATCTCTTGAATCTCTTTTTTTTCTCTTTCAATTAAATCTTTTCTAGATACAATAACACTTTGTTTATCTTTATCTACTTTTACAATCAGAGCTTTAACTCTTTTTCCAATAGGGTTTATTTTTGGAGATATATAAGAGAGTGTTTTTGGCATAAAGAACTCTAATCCAGATACATCAACAACAAATCCACCTCTATTTTTACGAACAATTATACCCTCTACTATATACTCTTCTTCATCATCATACTCATCGATAAACTCAGATAGTGCTATTCTCTTTTCTGCTAACTCATATGAGATACTAACTCTCTCTCCATTTCTTTTTGTAATAACAACTGGAATTGTATCTCCGATATTAAACATAATATTGCCATCTTCATCTCTTATCTGGTCAAGAGACATAATAGCCTCATTTTTTCTACCAATGTCTACTACTACTTGGTTTTCAGCCTCATTTATTTTAACAATAGTGCCTTCTACTAAATCATTATTTGTATCTCTCTTCTTGAATGACTCCTCTAGCATTGCTTCAAAGTCAACATCTTCTACTTCGATATCTTCTAACTTGGTACTCATATCTTACTAATCCTTGCCTAGCCTAATTTTGGGCTAATTATACAATATTTTTTTTAATGAGAAATGAAAAGATAGTTTTACTATCTATTTTATGGCTTTAATATGTTTGATGACATCTTGCACTATCCAGTCTGGAGTTGAGGCTCCTGCCGATATTCCACATAACTTTTTTTCTCTAAACCACTCATTTTTTAACTCTTTTTCATTTTCTATTAAATAGCTATCTGGACACCACTTTTTAGTAATACTGTGTAGCTGTTTTGTATTTGATGAGTGTTTTCCACCAATTACAATCATGATATCAGCTCTTTTTGCTAAATCTTCTGCTGCATCTTGATTCTCAAATGTAGCATTACATATTGTATTAAATACTCTTACCTCTTTATGTTTTAATATTAGTGAGTTTACAATCTCTAAGAAATCTGCAGGTTTGCGAGTTGTCTGTGCAACAACTGCCACTTTTGATTTTAGAGGTAACTCTTCTAGCTCCTCTTTTCTTAAAATAATAAATGCATTATCTCTATCTTTTGCATAACTTACAACACCTTTTATCTCTGGATGGTTTTTATCTCCAAAGATGATTATAGAGTAGTCTTCTTGGCTCATCTTTTCTACAATCTGTTGAGGCTTAGTAACATATGGACATGTAGCATTTATAATCTTGTTTTTTTGCTGTTTTAGTATCTTTAGTTCATTTTTTGGGATACCATGTGTTCTAATTACTACTGTATCTTTCTCTTTTATATCATCTAGTTTATGTGCTAAACCTATTCCAAAACTACTCTTTAATCTATTTATCTCATCTTTATTATGTATTAGTGGACCATAGGTTATACTATTTTCATGTTTCTCTGCAATATTTATTGCTCTCTTTACGCCATAACAGAAACCATAACTAGAAGCTAATTCAATTCTCATATCAATCCTCAAATTCTATATTTGTAACTCTCCTTAGTATATCAAAAAAATTTGGAAATGATGTATTAATGCACTCAATATCTTCTATTTTTATACTTGCAACTACTCCAGCAATAGCAAAGCTCATTGCTACTCTATGGTCTCCATAGCTATTTATAGTGGCACTCTTTAGCTCTCCACCTACAATTTCATACCCATCACTAAACTCTTTTGTCTCAATACCACACCTATTTAACCCCTCTAATATGGTGGATATTCTATCACTCTCTTTTACTCTAAGCTCTTTTGCATTCTCTACAACACTTATACCATCTGCTACCGCCATGGCAATTGATAGGGCTGGGAGTTCATCTATAAGCCAAGCTATATTCTTATCAACTCTAATGGATTTTAGTTTACCATTATATTTGATAATTATATCTCCAATTGGCTCATAGATACTCTCTTTTTCAATAAACTCTATATCTGCTCCCATATCTTGTAAGACTCTATATGCCTCTACTCTTGTCTTATTTAAAGATACATCTTTTATAATTGTCTTACTGTTTGGAATAATAGCAGTAGCTACTGCAAAGAAAAATCCACTAGATGGGTCTGCTGGAACTCTAATATTTAGAGGTTCAAGAGGTTTTTTTAGGGGGGTTATCTCTATCCATCCATTCTCTAGGGTTGTAACTCCAGCACCCATTCCACTTAATATTCTCTCTGTATGGTCTCTAGATAGAATTGACTCTCTATAGTAGCTTTTACTATATGCTCTAAGAGATGCTAAAATTAGTGCAGATTTTACCTGTGCTGAGTTGATTGGAGAGTTGTATCTAAAAGGTTTTAATTTTCCTCCTCTAATTACAATTGGGGCTAGGTTCCCTCTATCTCTACCATCAACTCTAGCTCCAATCTCTCTTAGAGGCTCAATAACTCTACTCATTGGTCTAACTCTTAGATACTTATCTCCTGTTAAAATAAATAACCCATCAACTCCAGATAAAAATCCTATAAAGAGTCTAATAGCAGTTCCCGCATTACCACAATCTAAAACCTCTTCTGGCTCTTTTAGAGTATCTGGAGGTGTAATCTCTATATCTCCACCATTTTGTGTTATATTAGCTCCTAGCTGTTTTACAATTGATAGAGAAGCTAGAGTATCTTCTGCTAATAAAAAATTCTCAATTTTAGATGTTTTATCACTTAAAAGAGAAAAAATTGCACATCTATGAGATATAGATTTGTCTGGAGCAATATCGTCACACTCTAAATTAAAACCGTTAAATACCTTAAAAACTTTTACCTTTTTCATCTTAAACTAGCACCATACTGTTCTTTTAGCTCTTTTATAATTATATCAATTGCACTCTCAATCTCTCTATCCTCTAGAGTATTTTCTAGAGATTGTAAAAATAGTCTAATTGTTAAACTCTTTTTATCCTTTAGGGAAGCATCCTCATACACATCTATTGGATAATACCTCTTTAATATTGGTATTTTTAGAGACTCAATTAGAGTAGCAATCTGATTATATGGTAGATTTTTATCTACAACTAGACTTATATCTTTATAAACTCCTTGAAATTTTGATATTTTCTTGGCTTTTACATGTTTTGGCATTAGCTTATCAAACTCTAGTTCTGCTATAAATGTCTCTGGCAGTTCAAAATCCTCTCTAGCTTTTGGATGTAACTTTGATATATATCCACATATATCACCATTTTGAATAATATCTGCAGATTGGTATGGGTGTATTAGTCCATTTTTTTGATGGCTAACTCTAAGTTCAAAATCTCCTATAATTGAAGAGAGTTTCTCTATAAATGTCTTAAAGTCTATATCTAGGGGTTTTCCACTATTTATAACACTCTCTTTTTCTCTCTGCCCAGAAAATACTAAACTAAATAGCTCTTTTTCTTCTCTATTCTCATCAAATACAGTTCCTATCTCAAATAGTGCAATACTCTTTTTAGAGTAATTAATATTTCTTCTAACTGCACTAAGCAGGTTTATAAGGAGTGTAGTTCTTAGTGTATTTAAATCTTCTGTAATAGGATTTATTATATCTAGTTCATCTTTTACACTCTTAAATCCATATTTTTGAAGTAACTTTTTATCACAAAAAGCGTAAGATACCGTTTCAAAAAATGATGCACTAATAGCTCTTTGTTTTAAATTCTTCTTTATAAAAAATTTATTGGTAATACTATTTAGTCTATCTTTTTCAAAAAATTTCATTGGTCTATCTTCAATATTATTAATACCAATGATTCTAACAATCTCTTCTGTAACATCATATATGTTCTCTATATCATGCCTAAATTTTGGCACAGTTACACCAAAGGCATCTTCTGCTGAGCTATGAACTCTAAAGCCTAATGCTGTTAGAATATTTAAAATCTCACCCTTTTCTATCTTCTTACCAATTATATGAGATATCTCATTATCATTTATTGTAATTATTTTTGGTTCACTCTCATCTTCTATCGATAGATATCCATCAAAGAAGTTACATTCATTATACTCTTCTAAAAGATATGTAATATATTTTAAACCTAAGGTAAAGTTAGGCTCACTCCCTCTTGATGTGTGGTAATATAGCTCATCTGTCTCTAGACCCTTTTTTGCAACTGCATCAACTAATATATCTGGGTTAACATAACTTGCCTCAAGTAGCACTTTTTTTGTTAAATCATTTACTTTAGTATCCTTTGACTGAGATACTCCAACAATCGAAAATTCTCTTTTATTTACTCTAACTCGTGTTAGATTATCTCTTGTCGAGGCTACAATCGATAATTTTTTCTCATCTGTGATTACTAGATTGGTTACATCATATGCTCTAATTATTACACCAACAGTATGTATTGTATAGTTAATTAAATTTGATAAATTACTCTCTAGCTTTTTATCGATAAAGCCTAATCTTAGAGATACTACTAAAGATGTATATATATTCTCAAACTCTACAAGTGTATATTTTAAAGATGCTTTAACATGCCCTGAAGCTCTAAGTTCTGCTATCCTAGCTAGTCCAATCTTTATCTTATCACTACCCTCATAATCTAAATTATTTAGAGGGATATCTAGTGCAGCACTTAAATCTCTTGCAACTCCATAGATGCTTAGACAATCTCCTCTATTTGGGGTTAGCTCTAATTCAAAAATAGTATCGGCAATTTTAGGGTAGCTATTTAACTCTTTTCCGATAATTAACCTTCCGATACTATCATCTAGTATCATAATCCCATCATTTATCTTTGGGAGTCCAAGCTCTGTAGAGGAGCATATCATTCCAAAGCTATCTACACCTCTCAACTTTACAGGTTTAATCTCAAAGTTATCATCTAATTTAGCACCCACTTTAGCCACTGCCACATATTTGGCATCTACAACATTTGATGCTCCACAGACAATTTGAAGTATCTCCTCTCCAACATTAACCTCACAGAGGTTTAGCTTATCTGCATTTGGGTGCTTTCTACAGGATATAACCTCTCCAACAACTACACCATCTGGAATCTCATATTTTTTAAATCTATCTACCTCTAAACCGATATTATTAAAGGTCTCATATAGCCTTTTATCACTTATACCTCTTAGGTCGATAAAGTTGTTTAACCATGTTCTTGTAACTATCATCTAAACTGCTCCAATAATCTCAAATCTCCCTCAAATAGCATTCTTAAATCTGGTATCCTATGTAGAAGCATAGCAAATCTCTCTACCCCAAGTCCAAATGCGTATCCACTCACATCTTTATATCCAACGGCCTTAAATACATTTGGGTCAACTATTCCACACCCTAAAACCTCTAACCAACCTGTATGGGAGCAGACTCTACACCCATCACCTCTACAGAATATACAGGAGATATCCACCTCAGCACTAGGTTCGGTAAATGGGAAGAAACTTGGTCTAAATCTAACCTCAACATCTCCAAACATATACTGAAGAAAGTCAGATAGTATATATTTTAAGTTTGCAAAGCTAACCTCCCCCTTATCTTGGACTACAAGTCCCTCTACCTGATGGAACATAGGTGTGTGTGTTAGGTCGTAATCTTTTCTAAATACTGCCCCTGGAGCAATTATTCTAATTGGAGGTTTCTGTTCTAGCATAGTTCTAATCTGGACTGGTGATGTGTGTGTCCTAAGCAGTTTTCCATCTCTACAGAAGAAGGTATCTTGCATATCTCTAGCTGGGTGGTTCTTTGGTAGATTTAGAGCCTCGAAGTTGTGAAAGTCATCCTCTATCTTTGGTCCATCTTCCACAGAGAAGTTCATAGCGATAAAGTACTCTATAATCCTATCCATAGTCTCCATCACAGGGTGTAGAGCCCCTTTTCTATCTAAATTTCCATATAGTGAAACATCTAAAATCTCACTCTTTAAGATATCCTCTATCCTCTTCTCTTTTAATCTAGCTAGAGCCTTCTCATAGAGTCTCTGTAGCTCCCCCTTTTTTCTATTTAAGCCCTCTGCAAAGCTCTTCTTTTCGGAGTTTGGTATATCTTTCAATTTTGCAAACTCCAAAGCCAATACTCCTCTTTTGCCAAACAGTTCAATCCTAACTTTTTCCAACTCTTCAAGTGAACCAGCTTGAGAGATTTTAGCTTCTAACTCTTTCAAAATAACCTCTATTCAATTATCTTATATTTTGTGAGATTTTATCCAAACTATACTAAATAGTGGGAAGGAATGTGTTATAATCTTTCCACTATTTCTTAAAAGGGTATATAATGTGTATTTTTTGTAAGATTATTAAGGGTGAGATTCCAAGTAATAGAGTCCTAGAGAGTGATAAGTTTTTGGCATTTCACGACATAAATCCAGTAGCACCAGTCCACATTTTAATTATTCCAAAAGAGCATATTGGCTCATTTCATGAGACTCCAAAGGAGCTTATGGGGGAGATGACACCATTTATTCAGGAGGTGGCAGAGAAGCTTGGGTTAGATGGGAGTGGCTATCGGTTAATTACAAATATTGGAGATGATGGGGGGCAGGAGATTTCACATCTGCACTTTCATCTAGTTGGGGGAGGTAGATTGAGCTTTCCACCCTTACATGAAGATTATAAAAAATCTATTTAAGTTTAGGAGCTGAAATTTTGAATTTAGAAGAGTTAGATAAGCAGTTTGTTCTGCAGACATATGCAAGAGACTACACAAATTTTGTAAGAGGGGAGAATGCCACACTCTTTAGTGAAGATGGGAGAGATTTTATAGATTTTGCCTCTGGAATTGGGGTCTCTAGTGTTGGGCATGGAAACAGGAGATTAAGCGATGCAGTATGTGAGCAGGTGAGAAATATTATTCACATCTCAAACCTACAGGTGATAGAGCCTCAAGCTAAGTTGGCTCAGAAGATTTGTGAGCTTAGTGGGTATGATGGGGCAATATTCTTTGCAAACTCAGGGGCAGAGGCGAATGAGGGGGCGATTAAGGTTGCAAGAAAGTATGGAGAGGTCAATTTTGATAAGAAGAGATATAAGGTTATAACTCTAGAACACTCCTTTCACGGTAGAACTATTAGCACACTAAAGGCTACGGGTCAGAAGAGTTTTCACACTCCAAGCTTCTCCCCATACCCAGATGGATTTCTATATGTAAAATCGATTGAAGATATATATGGCTCAATAGATGATGAGACGGTTGCAGTCTTAATAGAGCTTGTGCAAGGAGAGGGGGGAGTAGAGCCATTTAGTATAGGAGAGGTTCAAAATTTAGCTAAGTTTTTAAGAGAGAATGGAATTTTATTAATTGTTGATGAGGTTCAGACGGGAGTCTTTAGAACAGGTGAGATGTTGGCAAGTAACATTTATCAGATTGAGCCAGATATTATAACTCTAGCAAAGGGGCTTGGGGGTGGTGTCCCTATTGGAGCAATCTTGACAAAACATAGAGATATTCTAAAGGCTGGAGAGCATGGAAGCACATTTGGAGGAAACTACCTAAGCACTAGAGCTGGGCTTGAGGTTTTGAGTATCTTAAATGGGCTATATGAGAGTGGAGAGTTAAAAGAGACAATCTCATATTTTGAGGAGAGGCTAAAGGGTATAAGGGAGAGGTTTTCAAATCTATTCTCTCAAGATGTTGGGGTTGGACTCATGAGGGGGCTTAGAGCAGAGGAGGCAGATATCCCCTCTAAAGTGGTAAAAAGCTCTATGGATAGTGGTCTGATTGTGTTAAAAGCTGGACGAAATACAGTTAGATTTCTACCACCTCTTACAATAAGCAAGAGTGAAATTGATAAGGGATTTGAGAGATTTGAGAAAGCTATCTCTTCTATTTAGCTTAACTATATCGGTTAATAGCTCAAATTTAGAAGATATCCTCTCTAAAAATAGGATAGATTTAATTGAGGCTCAAAAAGAGAAGGTTAAAACCGAGGCTAAGAGATTGGAGAACTCTTGGATAAATCCAATTAGGGTTGAGTACTCTAAGAGCTACTCTACCCAATTTAATGGCACAATCTCCACAGGTCAATTTGTAATATCTGTAAATCAGCCAATTTTTAAGATGGGTGGAATATTGGAGGCTATAGATTATGCTAAGGCTCTAGGGGGTGTAAATGAGTTGGATATTGAGCTTCAGAGGCAGAAACTAATTACAGATGCACTAGAGATACTCTTTAATCTAAAAAGGGCTCAACTAAATAGAGAGAAGTTGAAGTTAGCTCTTCAAAATAGTGAGTTGGATACTCTAATCCAAAAGAGTAACTATGAGGCTGGAGTATCAGATAGAACCTTATATGATAAGGCACTTCTAAAGCGAAATCAAGATAGAACTGCTCTACTAGATTTAGAGATGACAATAGAGAAATTAAGAGCCGATTTTAGGCTACTAAGCGATAGAGAGCCAGAGGAGATAGAGCTTCCACAATTCTCTATGGTTGATAGGGGTAGATATGTAGATAGTAACCTAGAGCTTCAAAAGGGTAAACTTAAGATAGCTCAACAGATGCACAACTACAAGATGATAAAGGCAAAGTATCTCCCAGAGATATCAATTAATGGGAGATATGTTGATGAGGATAAGAACCCTCTCTTTGCAGGTGCTAAAATTGATAGCAGATACTACACCTACGGCTTTAGGGTCTCAATTCCCCTTAGTGTAAACTCCATGAGAGATATTGAGTCATCAAAGATAGAGTATCTAAAATCGAAGATAGAGCTTCAAGAGAGTAGAAAGCTCATCTTAAATAGCTACCTTTTGGCAAAAAAGAGGGTGGAGATTATCCAAAAGAAGATAGAGTTATCAAAAGAGGATGAGCTTAGTTATCTAAATATATATGAGAGTTCAAGAGAGTTGGAGTTGGCAGGAGATGGGACAAGCTACGAGACTCAAATTGCTAAGAATAGTGCAGATATAAGGGCTTTAGAGCAAGATATCTATAGGATAGATATTGAACTTGAGCTACTAAAACTATACTCAAAGGTGGCAGATGCTTACAGATGATATATTTATGAGGGTGGCGATAGATAGGGCGTGGGAGTATCAGCTCATAACATATCCAAATCCAGCTGTTGGTGCTTTGGTAGAGCTTAATGGTAGAGTATTGGCAGTAGAGGCACATAGAGAGGCTGGAACATCTCACGCTGAGGTTTTAGCACTCCTTAGGGCATATGAGGAGCTCTCTAATAGAAAAATTGAATTTAATAGGTTAGATGCAAATCTAGCCCACAACTTTCTGCTATCTCTCCCTAGAGGATTTTTCTCTAACTGCTCAATATATGTGACCCTTGAGCCATGCTCCCACACTGGAAAGACCCCATCTTGTGCAACTCTGCTCTCTAAACTAAAACCAAAAAGGGTTGTAGTTGGCACACTCGACCCCATCGGCTCTCACTCTGGAGGGGTTGAGCTTCTAAAGAGTGTAGGGGTAGAGGTAGAAGTTGGAGTTTTAGAGAGAGAGGCAGAAGAGTTGATTGAACCATTTATAATCTGGCAGAAGAGAGCCTTTGTTATATTTAAGATTGCCCAAACCTCAAATGGTAGAATTGGAGGGGGGTATCTAAGCTCTAAGGAGTCTTTAACCCATCTTCATAAGATTCGCTCAAAGCTCTCTTGGTTGATTATTGGTGGAAATACAGTTAGGGTTGATAGACCAACTCTAGATTGTAGATTTATTGGGGCAAACCCTCCAGATATTGCAATACTCTCCAAAAAAAGTTTAGATGAGTTTGATAAAACTATACCTCTATTTAATATAGAGGATAGGAGAGTTGAGATTTTAAGTAGTGATATCTTTAAAAAGCCATCACTAATTTTAGTTGAGGGTGGTGAGGGTACTATTGGGGCTTTAAGGGATAAGTTTGATTGGCTACTGCAGTATCAGACCCCTAAAATATCCTCACACCCTCTAGGGTATGGTATCAATTTGGAGTTGGAGCCACTGCATCAGATGAGAAGTGGTGTGGATTTGGCTCTCTGGAGTAGATTCTTTAAATAGAAGTTTGTATATTTTCTATTAGATAGAATTTAGTTACTAGCTATTTAAATAGCTAGTATTATTTTTATTTAATAGTTATTTTTTTACTCTCTTTTTCGATAGTTAATTTTGGAATTTTTATCTCTATAATTCCATCTTCAGATTTTGCTTCTATTTTTGAGACATCAACTCTCTCTGGAAGAGTAAAACTTCTAGCAAATGTTCCATATTTGCTCTCTATCTTGTAATAATCTTCTGCTTTTAGATTATCTTTAAATCTCTTTTCTCCAGATATAGACAGTATATTTTCATCTATTTTTATATCTACATCCTCTTTTTTAACACCAGCCAACTCCACTTCTATATAATAGGCATTGCTATCTTCTCTTGTATTTATATTTGGAATAAAATCTACTAAAGCATTATCACTCTCAACATTTTTATCAACTGAATTTATAATTTGATTTACTAAATCAAAACTTCTTCTAATTTCATTAAAAGGTTCATATCTCTTAACTAACATGGTTATATCCTTTCATCAATTTTATTTTAGATATCTTTTATAAATTTTTGTAATTATATATTGTCTATCCATAAAATAATTGCAACTTAAGTTGCAGTATATATAGTTTTCTACTATAATTTAATATGAAAAGTTTTAAAATTAAAGATAGAATATTTAAATTATCAGATATAAAGAGATTTTATACAGCCGTAGTTATAAAGAGTGGTTATGGAGATGAGGTAACTGAAATAAGTTTCAAATGGTTTGATAGTGAGGGGAAGGGGAGAGTTGAACCTATAGGGTTTGGAATATTTATTATAACCAAAGATGAACATAAATATCAATTTCTATTTAACACAAGAGAGGAGTTAGATGAGCAGATGGGTTTAATACATCTAGAGATTAATCATCCTTAAAATATTTATTAAATCTCTCTTTATAATATTTATTATATTCATGTTCTGCCTCTTGTAACTTTTTATCTCTCTTTAGCGTATCTGTCTTTTTCCATTTAATTATTACTCTAGCACTATTATCAACTGGCATATCTATTTTTAATATATCTCCATCTCTTGAGACTTTTATTTTCTCTTTAAGTTCTGTTGTTAAGTTTTCATCTGCCATCTCTTCGGTTATGTTCATATCCGTAACATTTACATCTTGCATACCTTGGGTATATATGATTTTTTTGAAGAAATCATTATCTTGTTTATGTATAATTCCAAAATATATAGAGTTATATTTATCTATTTGAACTGTAAAATAGTATCCATAATCATCACTATCTAGCTTTTCTATAACTAAATTTGAATCTAAAATTTTATTTCTAATAACACTATTTTCCGAATATAAAAAGTTTCCCTCTTTTAGTTTATAGTATCCTTCTAATGGTAGAATAGTGTTACTTTTAGTATCTATATTTTCTACTTCCAAAACTTTATTTGGAACTTTAAGTTTCATTTCCTCCCCACAGCCTATTATAAAAATACCCATTATGATGATAATAAAAGTTCTCATATTTAAAATCCTAGAACAATTTTTTAGATTATATCAGAAAAAGAATAACCAATTTTAAATAAAATTTAAATGATTTTTCTAAAGTTTAACTATTGTAACACCCATATTTCCCTTAGGATTAAAAAAATTATCTATTAAAGGGTTACTTTTTAGGTAGTTTCCTATTTTTTGCTTTAAAATTCCGCTACCAACACCATGAACTATTTCAATATCTCCAAATCCATTCAAGATTGCATCAGATAAGAACTTTTCTAACTCCTCTAGAGCCTCTTCAGACTTTTTTCCTATTAGATTTATAGATATTGCACCTTTTTTTGGCTTTTCTATCTTAATTGTATTTATACTATTTGGTCTTATCGGTTTTGATGTATCTAGTTTTAGTTTAGAGATTGAAACTCTTAACTTTCTTCCATCAATATCTACTGTTACTATATCATTTTTTATATCTAAAATCTCCCCTTTTAGAGAACTAAATTTAACTCTATCTCCTATCTTAAACTCTTGTTTATCTCTTTTCTCTTTTGTATCTAAATTGATAGGCATGTTTTTAAACTTATGTGCCTTATTTAATAATCTTCTACCCTCTCTAGACTCTTTTACCTTTAGAGCTTCTCTTGCTCTATTTATTGCTGCATTATATCTATTTTCTAAGGTTACTTGAGCCTTTTTATATCTCTCTTTTAACTTTTTTTCTTGTCTCTCTAAATCCTCTTTTTGTCTTTTTATATCCTCTAATCTTTTATCGACTCTCTCTATTTTTTGTCTAATCTCAAGCTCTAGGGAGATAGATTTTTCTATTAGATGGTTTAGATTATCTTTATCTTCCCCATAAACTTTTTTTGCCTCTTCTATTATATTTTTTGGAACACCATATCTCTTTGCAGTCTCAAATGCATAACTCTTTCCAATTGTTCCCTTTAGAAATCTATAGGTTGGTCTCTCATTCTTCTCATCATATAAAGTTGCTACAAGTTCTACATTCTCATCTTGACTCATTAAAGAGGCAAGCCTTTTATGGTGGGTTGTGATTATAAATGTAATATCTCTTTGGCTAAGTTTCTTGAGTAATACTCTAAATAGTGCAGACGCCTCTTGGCTATCTGTTCCCAGCTCAACCTCATCTACTCCAACAATTCCACCATCTCTTTTAAGTAGTTTAGAAAACTCCAATACTCTTCCAGCAAAAGTAGATATATCATTTTTTATAGATTGTGGGTCATCAATAATCGCTTCTATAAACTTATAGTTTCCAACTTTTGTTTTTTCTACATTACATCTAAAAGGTATTAGATTTTTTGTGAGAAAAACGGCTGATAGTATCGATTTTAAAAGCATTGTTTTTCCCCCAGCATTTACTCCTGTAATTATCATAATCTGTTTTGTGAGAGATATATCAATTGGTTTTGGCTCTTTAATTGCTGGATGGGCGAAATCTTTTAATATGACCTCTTTTTTATCTGATTGGAGTATAAACTCATAATCAAAAGCTTTAGCAAATCTAACTCTTGCTTGGTAGTGGTCAAATCTATCATACTCTCTATTTATAAATCTTAAGAATAAAAAGTGTTTAAAGAGTATCTTTGAAAATCTTCTAGAATATTCAAAAAAAATCTCTTCTCTTTTATATTTTAAATTTGTCTCTTTGGATTTTAAGCTTGATATTTTGTTTGGTAATATATAGAAAAAACCTGCTGAACTTCTCCCAATAATAGAACCATTTATTACACTACTAAATCCACCCCTCATTAATAGAGTCTCTTCCCCATCTACTAGATGTATTTGGGTATCTACTAAATAATCTTTTAGCTTAGAAGAGTGTGATAGTTTATATAATATATCTTTTATATCTTGCTTGTTTCTCTTTAGACTCTCTTCTATATCTGATAATCTTATATCTTTTTGTGGATTTATCTTTCCCTCTGTAGTAAAGTAGTTTCCAATTTCTAGTATCTCATTTGGAATATTAATCTTTTCTATCCAATTTTTTAGAGGATTTTCAAAATCTATATTTTTTAGTTGATTAAAATACTCTACTATTTTTATAAACTCATATATATCTTCTAGCTTTAGAGGAGCCTCTTTTTTTATCCTCTTTAATTCAATATCTAAGTTTCTAACCTCTTTTATCTCTGGAAAATCTATTTTGCTAAGAGATTTTATATATTTATAGTGCTGGGTGATATCCCCATTTAATCTAATCTCTTTATCTCTTGCATAGAATTTTTTAAAACTATCTATATAATTTTCTAAATCTAACTTATTTATAATACTTTTCATAGACAAAATTATATTATATACTCTTTAAAACTCCTCCAACTATTGATGAGGTCACAGTTATTATAAAAAATATAATGGAAAAGACAACTCCAGCATCACTATCTAACCCAATGTAGTTTAGTCCATATAGAAATGTAAGCTCTCTTACTCCAACTCCTCCAATACTAATTGGTAGAACTGCCACAATAGAAGATATTAAAAAGAGGGTTAAAAACTCTATTGAGTTATCCTGTTGGGATATTGCATATACAATGAGTAGGGCAGAGATTAGCTGTAGAAGTTGTAAAACTGCCCCAAGGCTTAGAGTAGCAAGAAAAATTTTTATATAGTCTCTAAATAGATATAGATTTAGCAGATATAGAGCTGGAATTGAGAGTAGAATTGTGCCATATGCAAGATAGCTGATGTAGATATCTTTGTTAAATCTACTAAAGAGGAGTAAAACTGCTCCAAATAGTATAAGGGGTATTAATCCACTCAATCTATCTAGTAGAAAGAGGGGAATTAGTTTTGATATTTTAGTCTTATATCTTCTATTTAGAATATATATCTTATATCCATCTCCCCCAAGCCCTGTGGGAAGAAAAAGGTTATAAAACATTCCAATATAATAGAGTCTTAAAGCCTCTAGCTCTGATAGTTCTATTCCAACTGCTCTAAAGTATCTATTTAATCTAATTGAGCCAACTATTTTTGATAGATTAAATAGGATAAAGGCAAGTAGTAGATAGTAGATATCTGCATCTACCATTATGGCTCTCAATTTTTGGATATCTATTTCTATATATATAAGATATATAGAGATGGCAGTTAGAGTCAGTTTTATTAGAAGTTTAACTATTATCTCCAGTAAAAATCTCCCTTATCACATATGGGGTCTTATTTTGTGACTCATAGTAGGTTCTCATAATCAGCTCTGCTATAAATCCTGTAGTAATTAGTTGAATTCCTGCAATAAGAAGTAGAAACCCTAATATAAGTAAGGGTCTATGTCCTATATCCTCCCCTAGGAGTTTTAGAATAAATAGGTATATATTTATGACTGCCCCAGCTAGAAATGAGGCTATTCCAAAAGTTCCAAAGAGGTGCATAGGCTTTGTCTTATATTTTTGTAGAAATAGCATAAGGAGTAGGTCACTCAATACCCTAAATGTTCTACCAAGCCCATATTTAGATTTTCCATATACTCTTGGGTGGTGTTTCACATCAACCTCAACAATCTTTGCCCCATACATCTTTGCTAAGACTGGTATAAATCTATGTAGCTCCCCATACAACCCCAAATTCTTTGCAACATCTCTCCTATAGACTTTGAGGGTGCAACCGTAATCACTTAGGTCAACTTTTGTACTTCTCCTAATTATCCAATTTGCAATCTTGCTTGGTATTCTCCTTAGGAGGAGTCCATCTTCCCTTTTCACTCGTCTCCCAGCTACAATATCCCACCCCTCTCTCTCTAACTTCTCCACCATCATTGGAATATCGGTCGGGTCATTCTGTAAATCTCCATCTATCGTGGCAATTATCTCTCCAGATGCCTCTTCAATACCTGCAGACATTGCTTGGGTCTGTCCAAAGTTGTGGTTAAAGACCAAAATTTTAGTTCTCTCATCTGCAAACTCCTTCATCTTTGCCACACTTCCATCAATAGAGCCATCATCAACTAGGATAAGCTCATAATCTATATCTTTTAGAGCCTCTCTAACTGCTCTAAATAGGGGTTCAATATTCTCCTCTTCGTCCTTAATTGGTATAACAACAGATACTTTTCTCATACTTTTACCTTTATTGGATAAAATTATAGCTATTTTTGATAAAAAGGTTAAATTGTGGATAGTTTTTCAGATATATTAAATTTTAGACACGCTTGTAAAGAGTTTGATGAGACAAAGAAGATTTCAGATAAGGATATAAAGGAGATACTAGAGGCTGGAAGACTCTCTCCAAGCTCATTTGGAATGGAGGGGTGGAAGTTTTTGGTTACAACCAACCAAGAGCTAAAAGCAAAAATTAGACCTCTCTGCTGGAACCAGAAGCAGATTACCAGCTGTTCACACTTGGTAATATATTTAACTGCAATTGAGTCTCTGCTTCCAGAGTCTGGAGTCCCTGCTAAAAGACTCTCTAGAAAGGGGATAGATGAGGAGATGTTAAAAGCATATATTGAGAAGTATTCAAACTTTTTGGAGGATAAACTAAACTCTTCTAATGGGATATACCACTGGGGGGCTAAGCAGACATATATTGCAATGACCTCTATGATGTTGGCATCTGCCTCTTTGGGGGTTGACTCTTGTCCAATAGAGGGGTTTGAGAAAGAGCCATTAGAGAAACTCCTAAATATAGATACTTCTAAATATCAAATAACTCTACTCTTGCCACTTGGATATAGAAAAAATCCTCAACCAGAGAGAATTAGATTAGATTTTGATGAGGTTGTGGAGTTTATTTAGATTTACTAGTCATCCCTTTTAGTTAATTTTTAAAGTTATAAACTGTTTTTGATATAATTTTTTTTAACTAAAGGGGAAATTATGGAAATAGAGTATGATGTATTTATATCTTTTAAAAATAGTGATGAGAGTGGAAAATTTATAAAAATATCTAATTTCTTAAAGTTATATACTTTATCGTTTTTTAATATTATAAATAATTTTTAATAACCTTTCAGCCTTTGGAACTCCTCTAAACTTTTTTAAAATCTCTTCTGCTTCGTCTAAATTTTCAATTGGTTGATGAAATAGAGCAACACCCATTACTAAAGTCTTGGCAAGTTCAATACCATAAGTTTCTTTAGATTTTTTTATTTGGTTATATAAAAGTGTTAAGTTATAAAGTGTCATTGCTACATTAGAATTATATGTAGATGGATTATTTTTAGCTAATTTTTTATATATATTTAAAGCTTCAATATATTTTTTTTTAGCCTCTTCTATTTGGTTTAATTTATTATATAAATTTGCTAAGTTATTAAGGCTCATTGCTAAATCAGAGTTATATGCGAATTGATTGGTTTTAGCTAATTCTTCTCTTATTTTTAAAGACCTTCTATGAGCTTTTTTCACCTCCTTCAATTTATTTAATTTAGAATATGCAATTGCCATATTATTTAATATCACAGCTTTTTTAACTGTTTTAAGATACCAATTAACAACCCTAAATAGCCCTGTCAACCTTATCTTGGAACTATTTTTATTTTTGCTCCCTTTTGGTCGCCCTCTCCCCCTTTTCACTTTATCTTTGCTCTCTTTTTTCTTCCTCCTCTGCTTTAATTGCTTAGTGAGTAGGGGGTATGCTCTTCGGCTCTTTACATCTATCAAGCTGAAACTTAAAAACTGTACTCCTTTTATGGCTCTATTATGCAAACCTGAATAGAAGTACCCCAATCCATAGGTAGATTTTCCCGATTTACTTACAGTGGTTTCGTCTGCTACAAGTATTACCTCTTCGCCGATAACACTTTTTACCATATTCCATTTTATGCTCAACCAATCTATCTTTTTATCAAAAAACCTCTCTATGGTTTTATAGCTATACTTCTCACTCCACCTTGATATACACGGACACAAAGAGGAGTAGAGGTATCAGAGATAGTTATAAACAGGAATAACAAATTAAATAAAAAATGAGAACTAAAATGACAAATAAACAGATAGCAAACTTTATTGCAGGAAAATATTTTGAGAGAGAAGAGTATAAAAAGTTTAAGATAGAAAATAATCTGAAAATTGATAGAGATGCCTCTAAAATTATCTCTATACTCAAAAAAAAGTTTAATCTATCTCAACAGGTAATGGATAGTTATCTTGAGGAGATAGAGAGAACAAAACCTATGCCAAAGACTCAACTTTTAGTATTTATGATTGATGAGTTGGCTAAATATGGTTTGGAGTGGAAAACAAGGGAGGAGCTTTTTAATACCCTTTTCCCTAAAAAGGATTATAATGATTATGAAAAATCTTGGAACCAGTGGCTCACTCAACATACGGAGGATATAAGAAATAGGTCTATATTGGTTTCTCTTGAAGAGAGATTAAATTTTGATTCATCTTTATGGAAAACTCCAGAGGTTAAACAGAGAGTGATAAGATGATATTAAGGAGAATATCCGAGTAATTTGGAGTTTTGTCTACTACTTGAGAAAGAGAATACCATTAAAAAAATTGAAGAGAGTTTAGAAGATTTGAACCCAAGTAAATTTTTAACAGAGAGACCACTTTTTCAATTAATATGGTTTGTTAATCTTTTAGAGGAGTTTTCAGAAAAACAAAATAGTAGGCTTATAGAGCTTTGTTATGATGCCATAGATATTTTTGAAAGACATCTGTATTTAATATAAAATATCTAAGAACTATAAAATAGTGAAGATTATAATATAGAAAACAGAATAAAGGACAATAATGAAAAATCCAACCATTGGAGTTACAGGACATAGAGATATAGTGGTAACCGAGAAGCTAAAGCAGGATATAAAGGAGTTTTTTCTAAATATAAAACATTTAGATATAAAACTCTTCTCCCCTTTGGCAGATGGTGCAGATAGATTGGTGGCTGATATATATTTGGATGTCTTTAAAGATAATGCCCATCTAGTAGTCCCTATGCCATTTGACAAAAAGCGATATATGGAAGATTTTGATGAGAACTCAAAAAAAGAGTTTTTGGACTATCTCAAAGTGGCTGATGAGGTATTTGAAGTTAAAAATAGTGATGGGTGTAACTATAAGAGTGTTGGGGTATATGTGGCTGATAAATCAGATATACTTTTAGCTCTTTGGGATGGAACTTTTAATAATAAATCTGGAGGAACTGGGGATATTGTTCAATATGCAAGGGAAAGAGGTAAGAAAATAGTTCACTTTTTATGTGAGAGAATATATTAAAACAGCACCAATTTATGGTATCTGTTTTTAAAAAAACCTATAAGATAGTTGAAATGATAGACTAGATTCAGAGTGCTTTACAGTTGATTTTCCTGTATATAAATCTCCTGTTTCTGGATTTAATCCAACTATTGTATTCATAGTTGTAGTTGTCTCTGGTGCATATATATATGCTAAATCTACATAGAAATTATCACTAAATTCATATCCTCCACCAATAGTATAGTGTCTCTCTGCAGTAGCAGGAAAACCTAATAGATTAAAGAGGTTTTGAGCATTTCCTCCAGCTTGTGCATAACTTCCAGCAGGGATTATAGAAGGACCACTTTGTGCCTCTTGAAGTGGATGAGATGCATAATTGTATCCCAATCTAAATCTCCATTTGTCATCTTTTAGTTGGTATCCAATAGCATATACATCTTGGTTATCCCACCCAAAATCTTTATACCCCTTTGCATCAGACCATTTTATCTGTTTGTAATCAAATGCTAATGTATGCTTTCCAAACTCATATCCAACTCCAACTCCAACTTCTGCTGGTTGTTCTAGATGGTCATCCATAGCACTTGGAAATATCCCAAAATTTACAAATGGTTGAGTAGCCGTTGATAATTGATTTTTATACTCCATATCTACTTTAGATTTATAGACAGCACCCAAAGTTAATCCATTTGTAAGGTCATAGTATGCTCCAAGATTATATCCAAAACCCAAATCCTGTGCTACTCCATCTCCTATATTACTTCCATCAAAACCTTTATAGTTAATATCTAATGCCCCATATTGAATTAGAGGAGTAACTGCTACTCCAAATGTTCCTGTGCTATATGCTAAAGATGTTCCAAATTGCATCAACTGTAAGTTAGTTACCATATTCATATTTCCAGAATCCATAGCAGATGTTTTAGCATCTCTATAGTCAACCCCCATTCCAGCAGTTCCCCACATTCCAACTCCAAGATACCAATTCTCATTTAGTTTATGAGATATTGCAATACTTGGAATGATATTTATATCTGCATCGCTATTATGATATGGAGCTTGACCCATCTTTGCACTAATATCTGGCATAAATATCGAACCTCCAAATGAGATTGAAGTTCCTCTTGTGCATGTAATTAGAGCAGGATTTTGGAGTGTGGATTCTGCACAGTGGCTAATTCCAATCCCAGCACCTCCCATTCCTCTAGATTTTGTCCCAACTCCAATAAGAGTATCTCCATTTGTTGCAAATAGGAGTGTAGAACTAATCATTGGTAATAATATTGTAGCTTTTTTCATAATTTTTATCCTTCCAAAAATATCACTTTGATAGAGTATATCATATTTATTTAAATATATAAACTATAATAAATTGCTTTTTTTAGAAAAACTAATAATAAAATAGAAGTTTCTATAAAATAAAATATAAATATCAATATTTTTAATCTTAAAAATTATTATTTTTGATGTTTTAATCTATTTTTAGATAAAATAGAGTAAATAAGGCTTACTATTATAAATAGAAGGGAGAAATAATTTTAAAAAATTCATCTATATTTTTTGTGCTACTTATGGTGGGGTATGCCCAAATACTCAAAATAAGGTTACTGCAAATAGTAGCTTTGATAAAGATGAGTTTAAATCAAGAGAGAACCTCATCTTTTTCTTTGGAGGTGTAGAAACCGTATGGTTAATTTAAAGCTAAGTTAAAATCTGAAAAGTTTACAAAAGAGCTTTTATATGTAAAAGATAATAGTATTTTTTTAATTCTAAAATTTTGGACTTATAGAAATAATTTTAATTTCTTATTAAGCTATAACCCGAGTAGTAGAAAAGCTTAATATTAAAAAAGAGGAACTCTTAGAGTATATAGAGAGGCTAAATTCTCTTAACAAGGCTTCGCTTTATTGGGGAGGGGAATTTTTCTAATATCTTCTTCCCTTTTTTATATCCTTATTATATTTTATGCTTAATATTTCAATAATATATATTTTATTAGTATATATTAGTTATAATAAAATTATTTAGTTTTTTTGGGGAGAAAATGAAAACTTCAAAACTTGTAATGATTACATCATTATTCTTTACTTTTTTATCGCTTCAGTTCTAACAGAAAATGATATTGATACTATAGAAAAACTTGCTTGTAAAAATATGATAAAGAAAAGAAGGTTTTATGATTGTGAACGCACAATAAAATTTAAAAGAATGGTATTTAAAATTAAGGGAAAAATTTCTAATTATTATGATGGAAAAGATTATCAAGTATTATGGATTGTTACAAACAATAATAAACATGTAGGTTGTTTAGCTTCAAAAAAATCAAATACTTTTAATAATTTGTCTATTGGAGATAAAGTTGTTATAAAAGGAAAATTATCATCATATTGAACAACTGATTGGATATAGTAGAAAAAGATTGATTTTAGACTATGGATGTAGTGTAACAAAAATAAAATTTTAAAGTATTTAAAAAGTATTTTATTACTTAACCTGTAATATATACAGTTAGTGAAATGATTTGGTTTTCAAAATTGGTAGTTATAAGTAGATTTAGATATTAGTTTTATAATGCGAGAAAAATATAAATGAATTGTAATATTATATCTTTTTTTAATTCTCTTCTCAAATTATATATATGTGAATAAGTAGGTTTTTATAAAAGTAGTCTCCCCCAAAGGGTGGGGGGATATTTAAAAAATTTGAATTTATTACTTAATCTCTTCAGCCTTATCAACTTGATATAGGATATCATCCCATGGAGTTCTATACATAGGCATAGCAAGTCTTTTCTCATCTAGCACATGTCCAATAAATCCGATGCTTCTTCCAACAATAAAGAATGCGTTTAGAGTTCCACTAGAGATAAACTCATCAATCTCTTTTTCGCTATAACCTAAAGCTCTCCACATATCTACCATTAAGATACCAATAGTCCCATCAACATTTAGAATTAGGTTCTCTTTTTTGCTTGTAGTAAGAGCCTCAACAGTTCTAGCGTAATCTAGAAGTGGAGTAGCTGGGAAGTTCTCTTTTGCATAATCCATTAAACCTTTAACTCTTAGGTCTGGATTTTTAAGAGACTTAATTCTGTGTCCAATTCCAGGGATTGGAATACCTTTCTTCTTCATATAGCTTAAGAACTCTTTTGGAGATAGATTATTATCATCTGCATATTTAAAGTACTCTGCAGCACCATCAATTGCCCCACCAAATCTAGGTCCAATTGTAAGAAGTCCTGTAACTAAAGATTCAACTACACTTTTTCCAGCTCTAGCTGTAACTTTTGCATTGTGAGCTCCTGAAACTGCTGGCCCATGGTCTGCTACTGTCTTTAGAACCGTCTCAATAAAGTCTGTTGCCCACTTTGGATATACCTTTTTGAACCATAGAAGAGAGATAACATCTCCAATACTCTTTCCTGTGCTAGGAAGTGCAACGCTAGAGATTGGATATCCTGCATATGTAGCCTCTTCTCCTCTATCATCAGATATTGTACAGATAAACTGTTTTGGTCTTCTATATGAAGGGATTTTATTCATCTCAGGCTCTGGGATTGGCTCAAGATTTAGAGACTCATATACCTCTTTAATTGTTGCTGGTAAATCATTAAAGCTACTTGGAACATGAATTCCAGCCTCTGCCATAGCTCTATTTTTCGCCTCTGCTGTCTCCATATCGCTATTTGCAGATGCCCCAGCATGACCAAACTGAACACCACTATCATAATATTTAGCAATTGTTCCAATACACCAAGCGATAATTGGTTTAGTAATCTCTCCACTCTTCACAGCTTCGATTACCTTATACTCCTCAATTCCACCAACTTCTCCAAGTAGAACCATATATTTTACATCAGGGTTCTTCTCCATTCTAAGAAGGTTATCTATAAATGTGCTACCAACAAATCTATCTCCACCAATTGCAACACCCTCAGCAATTCCATCAGCATTTAGAGAGATAATGTTTGATAGTTCGTTGAATAGACCACCACTTCTAGTAACTAGCCCACAGCTTCCAGCTCTATGAAGTTTTGATTTAATAATATTTTGAATTGTTCCACCAATATTTGCAATCTTAAATGCCCCTGGAGCAATAGCACCAACAGTAGCTGGACCAATTACAGTTACACCTAAATCTCTTGCTTTTTGGTTCATAGCTCTTGCAAGTCTCTCTGGAATTCCCTCTGCTGTTATCATTATAACTCTAAATCCACCAATATCTAGAGCCTCATTTGTAACATTATAAGCCGTTCTAAAAGATGCAAAGTTCAATAGAACATCAGCTTGAGGTTGAGCCTTTTTAGCATCAGCTGTATTTCTATAGATTGGAACCATTATCTCATCAGCACCCCAGAAGAACTTCTCAAATTTATTTGAGCTTGTAGGTGCTACAATCCCAGCAACAGATGGTTTATCTCTCTTGATTACATAATCATAGTCCAACATTCTCTGGATTGCAGTTTTATTATTGTTCCAGAAAATTGCTTGTGTATCTTTAGTAAATAGTCTTTCCATTATCCTCTCCTTACGCTTTTTCCTCTAGTGCCATTCTAACAATATCTGTAATGTGTGTATCTGGTCCATGAACATCAATCCAGAGTCCAAGTCTATTAGCTGCATCTTGAATATCTCTTAGACCCTTCTCATAGTTTGGCCCACCTCTTCTAACATAGATTTTAACACCAACATCTTTCATCTTATCTGCATACTCTTCAAATGCTTGAATAATTCCTGTAAATGTCTTTGCTACATCTGTAAAGTTGGCAATAGCCCCACCGATAATTAAAATCTTCTCTCTACCTTGAGGGTCTTTCTCTCTTGTCATAAGGTCTAAAATTGTCTCAGCATAGAACTTTGTCTCACCTGTTGTTGGACCTCCACTATACTCTCCATAGTTTGCAAGGTCGGCAATTCCAGCAAAGTCTGCAATGGTATCAGCATATACAACACTAGCACCACCACCAGCTACCATTGTCCAGATTCTAGCTTCAGGTTTTAAAACTGTAAGTTTTAGAGATGCTCCAGTCTTTGAGTCAGCCTCTTCAACTGCTTGTTCCTCTTTAGATTTAGCCTCCATTCCAAATGGCATAGGGAATTCAATTTTACCCCAATGGTCAACCATCATAAATCCTGCTGTATCATCAAGCTTTGCGACCATATCAAGTAGTTCAATTTTATTATCTTGCATTACAAATGGATTTATCTCAAGATATGCGAAGTTTAACTCTCTATAAGCTTTAAAGAAACCGATTGCAAATTCAGCAAAATTCTCTTTATCTTCCTCTTTTACATCAGCTGGAATATTTTCTCTAATCTTCTTCTCAATGTCATCTTCAGTCTCATTTATCTTAAACTTAACTTCGATAACCTTATCCCAGTTCTCTTCTACTTCCATTCCCCCTTCAGCTGACATATATAGCACATCATCATCTCCAACAACAGTAGCAGAAATATAATACTCTTCATCTTGAGAGTGTGGAGTAAATGGCTCTACGATAAAATGTGTTAGATAATCTTCTGATGGCTCACCTGCTGGTGTATCTCCGTCAAATGAAAAATATACTTTCTGTTTGGTAGCTCTCTTCTCATCAATCCAATTAGCTGCATCCTCTAGTGTTACATCTCCAGGTTTATTTACCTTAAATAGAACAAGACCATTTTTACCTCTTTTTCCAAAAAGCATATCTGGTTTTGCTACAAGAGGCTTCTCTTTAAGCCAAGGGTGTGTTGTCTCTGCAGCTTTTTTTAACTGCTCCCCAGTTTCAACTAAGATAGTTTGGTATGGATAGTTAAATTTTGGAAAGTATGTATCCCAATGTCGAGCTAAAATCGACTTAGCATCATATTCTCTAATTGCCTTTTGAGCCATCGAATTCTCCTTAAAGTTTTAAATATGTTGGGTAATTTTACCATTAGGATATTATATTTTATATTTTCGATAGAAATTGTCACTATAAGTTCTATTTAATTGTGTATTTTAGGAACAATGGGATTTTTACACTCATTTATACCATAATATTTTAACTGATATTTGATTTTCCTATGTTTAGGGGTGTAACATTTTTGTCCTTTTCTATATAAGTTTTGAGCTATTTGATATGGTTTATAGAATGGGTATGCAAAATGTTTAGACTTTTTATCTAATATAAAAAAAAGTGGTTTATGAAAGAGTATTATTAAGTAACTTATGATTAAAGATGCTATGACACTCTTACAAACTATTTTATAGTTCTTTTGAAACTGAGGGAGCCGAACATTTAAAGTTTTATAGTATGTTGACACTATAAGTATAGTAGCCACTATTACATATGGGGCAAAGTCTGTGATTATAACTTTTTGTCTTAAAGATAAGAATATTGATATTATAAATGCAGTTGATGATATATACCATAAAATATCTTTTTTATCTCTAAGCCATATTCTATATAGAGAGTAAAAAAATGTTATAAATATAATAGGTGAGAATATTGCTGAGTATAATCCAAATAGTGCAAGGAACGTTCCTTTTGGTTTTCCACCAATATCTAATCCATTAAAATAAATAATACTAGTTGCTGTAAATAGTATTGATAGTGTAAACATAATTTTATCTCTTTTAAATGCAAAATATATAGAAACTGATATAAAAAATATTGCTGATGCTTTATGGATAAGAAGCAGTATTATCATAGTTAATATCTCTAAAACTTTTAATCTTTTATAGTGGGCTAAGATAAATATTAATACTAAGGTAATGATAAATACATCAAGGTTTATTATTACAGATGAGGTAATAATACCTGGAAGAAGAGCAAATACAAATGTTGCAAAATAACTTTTAGAACTGTCTATTAAGTATATTTTGCTAATTAAAAAAAATAGATATATATTTAATATACCAAATATTAAAAAGATAACTCTAAAATCGAGATTGTTTTTAAAAAAGCCGTAGAATAGATTAGATATATGATGTAATATTTCATTTTTTATGAAAAATATTTTTGCCTCATTTGGTCCAATTGGAAGAGTTAATATAAGATATAATAGAGATAATATATATAAAAATATAAATATATAGAAATGGCTTTTTTTCATAAAAGGTTATCCTTTTTTTATAAAATAAAATATAATATTACTTTAGAAAGAGTTAAGGTTGGATTTTTATATGATATATGATAAAAGGGATATATATTTGCTTTTATATACAATATTTTTGATATCAATTTCATATATATATTTTGATAGATATATAGCTCATCTGTTATATTATATAGATAATGACATATTAAAAGAGTTTTTTAGTTTTATAACAAGGTTTGGAAGAAGTGAGTGGTATATAATCCCTTCAATTATACTATTTTGGTTTTTCATATATAGAAGTAAATATGATAAAGCAAAGATAGCTATATATATTTTCTGGGTAAATATTATAGCTGGTATTATAGTGATATTTATAAAAGTTATATTTGGAAGAGCTAGACCAAAATTGTTTATTGAACATAATATATATGGGTTTAATTGGTTTGAGATAAGCCATAATCTTACATCTTTTCCTTCAGGACATACAGTTACTGCAATATCTACTGCATTTGCTTTTAGTTACATATTTCCAATATATAGATATATATTTATTATATTTGGATTGCTAATTTCTATTAGTAGAGTTATTGGTTGTAACCATTTTATAAGTGATGTATTATTATCTATATATTTAGGCTATTTTGTAGCGAAAATTCTATATAAAAGGATATTTAAATGTTGATGAGGTATCTATCTGCTTTAGTTCTGTTTATAATAATAGCATTTTTTTTACCTCTTGGAATTACACCTCTATTTGATTTAGATGAGGGAGCTTTTTGTGAAGCTACAAGAGAGATGTTAATAAATAAGGATTATATTACTACATATTTAAATGGAAACTTAAGATTTGATAAACCAATACTTATATATTGGTTACAGCTTATTAGCATAAAGGTTTTTGGATTAAATGAATTTGCTTGTAGATTGCCATCTGCTATTGCTAGTATGATTTGGTCTCTTACCATTTTTTGGTTTACTAGAATATTTTTTGATTTGAAAAGAGCTTTTTTTGCATCATTTTTTATGATAACCACTCTTCAATTAAATATTATTGCAAAAGCTTCAATTGCTGATGCACTTTTGAATATGTTTATAGTAATTTCCATGTTTACTTTATATTTGTATTATCTTAATAATAATAAAAAATATCTATATTTAGCTTTTTTATCTATAGCTTTTGGAACTCTTACAAAAGGACCTGTAGCTATTATGATACCTTTAGTTATTACATTTATATTTTATCTCATAAAATTAAATTTAAAAAATTGGTTTAAAATGGTATTTAATCCTATTGGAGTTTTAATATTTTTGGTTGTAGCTCTTCCTTGGTATATTGCTGAGTATATTGCCCAAGGAGATGCTTTTATAGAAGGATTCTTCTTAAAGCATAATATTGAGAGGTTTAAATCTGCAATGGAAAACCATGGTGGAAATATCTTCTACTTTATTCCTGTTTTATTAATCGGATTTTTACCATTTACCCATTTTATATTTAAAATATTTTTAGATATAAAAAAAATTATTAGAGATGATTTAAATCTATATTTATTAATATGGTTTAGTTTTGTATTTATATTTTTTTCCTTATCTGGAACTAAATTACCTCATTATATTATATATGGATATACACCTCTTTTTATATTAAGTTCTTTTTATATAGATAAGTTTAATATAAATTGGATTTTTTATCCTACATTTATTTTTTTAGTTTTACTCTTTTTTTTACCAGATATATCGCATTTAATAAAGGGTTTTATAAAAAATGAGTTAGCAGTTATACTAATAGATAGCAGTTACAAAGATTTTAATATCTGGTATAGAATATATATTCTAATCTTGATTTTAACTTTAGTTTTTATTAGAAAAGAAGATAAAAATATTTTTTTAATCTCAGTTGGTATAACTATGGTTATTTTAATAAATTTTATTGTTATCACAGCCTATGGGGAACTTATGCAAAAGCCTATTAAAGAAGCTGGACTTTTGGCTAAAAACAGAGAATATAAGAACATTATAATGTATAAAGTAAACACTCCATCTTTTAATATATACTATGAGGGCTTAGTTTTTAAAAAAGAGCCAAATGTAGGAGATATAGTTTTTACAAAGCTTCCAAGATTAAGAGATTTTAAAAACTATGATGTTTTGTATAAAAAAAATGGCTTTATTCTAATAAAAATTAAATAGATATTAAATTTATGATATAATATTTTAAATAAAGTTTTAAAAGGTTTTTAATTGGTTAAAAAAGCTTTTACTATGATAGAATTTGTATTTGTTATAATTATTTTGGGTATTTTAGCATCTCTTGCGATGGATAGCTCTAGTAGAGATTTAAAACAGGAGGCTAAAGATGAAATACTTTCAGCAGTTAGATTAGCTAGACAGATGGCCTTAACTGATAATAAGCATAGACCTGATAACAGAGTAGATTGGCAAAAGGCCTATTGGAGATTTGAATACAGGATATGTACAGGTAGTGGTGGAACTAAATGGACATATAGAGTTGGTTCAAGTATAGATTTAAAATTAAATATAGATAAATCTGAATCTGCTATTGACCCAGTCAATGGTAAATATCTTTATACAGCAGGAGATTGTAATTCTTTACAACCAGATGAGAGTGATAGTGTTTTATTAACAAAAAAGTTTGGGATTAAAAATATAATTATGAGTGGGTGTAATATCATAGGAGGAAGTACAACTGCAAAGCATATAGCATTTGATTTTATGGGAAGACCTCATAGAGGAGTTGCAGGTTATGATACTAAAGATGAACATTTTTCTAGATTAGTTAAAACAGATTGTAATATTACATTTGTTATGTCAACTGATGGGGATGGAGATGGTATTGATGATAACTTCTCTTTAATTGTTAAGCCAGAAACTGGTTATGCCTATATTCTAAATTAAAAAAGTGAAAATTATTTTTTACTATTTATTTATTATATGTAAGTTTTATATTAAAAAATGGGAAAAATCAAAAAAAATTTAAAAGAATTTGAGAAAACCCTTGACAACAAAGATAAAAAGGAATATAATACGCCTCCACAAACGGGATGGTTTGTGAGAGAGGTCTATAACAACTAAATATAATTAAATAGAGAAAGAGAACAGGAAAAACTTAAAATATGAGAATTAATGGAGAGTTTGATCCTGGCTCAGAGTGAACGCTGGCGGCGTGCTTAACACATGCAAGTCGAACGGTAACAGACTCTTCGGAGTGCTGACGAGTGGCGAACGGGTGAGTAAGGTATAGTTAACTTGCCCCTTGGAGAGGGATAGCCACTGGAAACGGTGATTAATACCTCATACTTCTATTTATCAGAAGATGAATAGAGAAAGGAGTTAAATCTGCCAAGGGATAGGACTATATGGTATCAGTTAGTTGGTGGGGTAAAGGCCTACCAAGACAATGACGCCTAGCTGGTCTGAGAGGATGATCAGCCACACTGGAACTGAGACACGGTCCAGACTCCTACGGGAGGCAGCAGTGGGGAATATTGCACAATGGGGGAAACCCTGATGCAGCAACGCCGCGTGGAGGAAGAAACCCTTAGGGGCGTAAACTCCTTTTATCAAGGAAGAAGATGACGGTACTTGATGAATAAGCACCGGCTAACTCCGTGCCAGCAGCCGCGGTAATACGGAGGGTGCAAGCGTTACTCGGAATCACTGGGCGTAAAGCGCATGTAGGCGGTTAATTAAGTTAGAAGTGAAAGCCCACAGCTTAACTGTGGAACAGGTTCTAAAACTGATTAACTAGAGTCTGGGAGAGGAAGATGGAATTAGTAGTGTAGGGGTAAAATCCGTAGAGATTACTAGGAATACCGAAAGCGAAGGCGATCTTCTGGAACAGTACTGACGCTGAGATGCGAAAGCGTGGGGAGCAAACAGGATTAGATACCCTGGTAGTCCACGCCCTAAACGATGAATGTTAGTCGTTGGAGTGCTAGCCACTTCAGTGATGCAGCTAACGCATTAAACATTCCGCCTGGGGAGTACGGCCGCAAGGTTAAAACTCAAAGGAATAGACGGGGACCCGCACAAGTGGTGGAGCATGTGGTTTAATTCGAAGATACGCGAAGAACCTTACCTGGCCTTGACATATACCAGAACCTACCAGAGATGGTGGGGTGCCTTCGGGAACTGGTATACAGGTGCTGCACGGCTGTCGTCAGCTCGTGTCGTGAGATGTTGGGTTAAGTCCCGCAACGAGCGCAACCCTCGTGACTAGTTACTAACAGCATAGGCTGAGGACTCTAGTCAGACTGCCTTCGTAAGGAGGAGGAAGGTGGGGACGACGTCAAGTCATCATGGCCCTTACGGTCAGGGCGACACACGTGCTACAATGGGGAGGACAATGAGAAGCGAAATCGCGAGATGGAGCAAATCTATAAACCTTCTCTCAGTTCGGATTGCAGTCTGCAACTCGACTGCATGAAGCTGGAATCACTAGTAATCGTGAATCAGCCATGTCACGGTGAATACGTTCCCGGGTCTTGTACTCACCGCCCGTCACACCATGGGAGTTGATTTCACCCGAAGCGGGGATGCTAAATAGGCTACCCGCCACGGTGGAATTAGCGACTGGGGTGAAGTCGTAACAAGGTAACCGTAGGAGAACCTGCGGTTGGATC
>AAUQ01000001.1_pt1 | contig 38220 bp, 32 predicted proteins | sample 268508 | NCBI WGS metagenome assembly AAUQ01 (sample SAMN02954288, study PRJNA17241) | epibiont metagenome | biome: aquatic; feature: single polychaete worm; material: epibionts; isolation source: dorsal surface of the deep sea hydrothermal vent polychaete worm, Alvinella... | host: Alvinella... | reverse complement strand
GATCAAGTCTACAGCTTCGGTGTCTATTTTAGCCCCGTTATATTTTCGGCGCAGAATCGCTTGACCAGTGAGCTGTTACGCTTTCTTTAAAGGATGGCTGCTTCTAAGCCAACCTCCTGGTTGTCACAGCAACTCCACATCCTTTTCCACTTAAATAGAACTTTGGGACCTTAGCTGGTAGTCTGGGCTGTTTCCCTTTCGATGATGGATTTTATCACCCACCACCTGACTGCCATGAATCCATGCAAGGTATTCGGAGTTTGACTGGGTTTGGTACCTTGGTGTAGGCCCTAGCCCAATCAGTGCTCTACCCCCTCACACTTCTAACATGACGCTATACCTAAATATATTTCGGAGAGAACCAGCTATCACTAAGTTTGATTGGCCTTTCACCCCTATCCACAGGTCATCGGAGGAGTTTTTAACCTCCACCCGTTCGGTCCTCCACTAGCTCTTACACCAGCTTCAACCTGCCCATGGATAGATCACTTAGTTTCGGGTCTGCAACAACTAACTTATCGCACTTTCGCACTCGCTTTCGCTACGGCTTCATGGTATCACCCACTTAACCTTGCTAGTCATCACAACTCGCAGGCTCATTATGCAAAAGGCAGTCCGTCACCGTTCTATATGAATACGGCTCCGAATGATTGTAGGTAAGTGGTTTCAGGTTCTTTTCACTCCGCTCTCCGCGGTTCTTTTCACCTTTCCCTCACGGTACTTGTTCACTATCGATCTAGGAGTAGTATTTAGCCTTGGATGGTGGTCCACCCATATTCAGTCAAGATTTCTCGTGTCTCGACCTACTCGCAAGGAGTCTACTTAGTCTCACCCATACTATTTTGCCGACGGGACTATCACCCTCTATGGTTAGATTTCCCAACCTATTCAGCTATAATATGAGTTACATAGACTCGGGCTATTCCCATTTCGCTCGCCACTACTTTGGGAATCTCTTTTGATTTCTATTCCTTCAGGTACTGAGATGTTTCACTTCCCTGAGTTCGCCTCCTAAAAAGGATACTCTATATCTCTATAGAGTGGGTTGCCCCATTCGGAAATCCTCGTATCAAAGCTCCTTGACAGCTCCACGAGGCTTTTCGCAGTCTAGTACGTCCTTCATCGCCTCTCCTAGTCTAGGCATCCACCACTTACCCTGAGTATCTTCAGCTCTTCACTACCTTATTAAATGTAGCTTTATTGTAGTTTCTACCCTTCTCTTAACATTTCACTTTTATATATCTCTTAGACTTAAGATAAGTCTAATCAAAATATTTTTCTAAAATACTTTAATTAAACCTAACTGGTGGAGAATAGCGGACTCGAACCGCTGACCCTCTGCGTGCAAAGCAGATGCTCTCCCAGCTGAGCTAATTCCCCATCTATTCTCTAGTTGCTACAAGGTCTATAACAACCAAACATAACAACAATGGGAGAACAGTTAGTTTCTCTTGAAAGGAGGTGATCCAACCGCAGGTTCTCCTACGGTTACCTTGTTACGACTTCACCCCAGTCGCTAATTCCACCGTGGCGGGTAGCCTATTTAGCATCCCCGCTTCGGGTGAAATCAACTCCCATGGTGTGACGGGCGGTGAGTACAAGACCCGGGAACGTATTCACCGTGACATGGCTGATTCACGATTACTAGTGATTCCAGCTTCATGCAGTCGAGTTGCAGACTGCAATCCGAACTGAGAGAAGGTTTATAGATTTGCTCCACCTCACAGTTTTGCTTCTCTTTGTCCTTCCCATTGTAGCACGTGTGTCGCCCTGGCCGTAAGGGCCATGATGACTTGACGTCGTCCTCACCTTCCTCCTCCTTACGAAGGCAGTCTGACTAGAGTCCTCAGCCTATGCTGTTAGTAACTAGTCACGAGGGTTGCGCTCGTTGCGGGACTTAACCCAACATCTCACGACACGAGCTGACGACAGCCGTGCAGCACCTGTATACCAGCTCCCGAAGGCACTCCACCATCTCTGGCAGATTCTGGTATATGTCAAGGCCAGGTAAGGTTCTTCGCGTATCTTCGAATTAAACCACATGCTCCACCACTTGTGCGGGTCCCCGTCTATTCCTTTGAGTTTTAACCTTGCGGCCGTACTCCCCAGGCGGAATGTTTAATGCGTTAGCTGCATCACTGAAGTGGCTAGCACTCCAACGACTAACATTCATCGTTTAGGGCGTGGACTACCAGGGTATCTAATCCTGTTTGCTCCCCACGCTTTCGCATCTCAGCGTCAGTCCTGTTCCAGAAGATCGCCTTCGCTTTCGGTATTCCTAGTAATCTCTACGGATTTTACCCCTACACTACTAATTCCATCTTCCTCTCCCAGACTCTAGTTATTCAGTTTTAGAAGCTGTTCCACGGTTGAGCCGTAGGCTTTCACTTCTAACTTAAACAACCGCCTACATGCGCTTTACGCCCAGTGATTCCGAGTAACGCTTGCACCCTCCGTATTACCGCGGCTGCTGGCACGGAGTTAGCCGGTGCTTATTCATCAAGTACCGTCATCGTTCTTCCTTGATAAAAGGAGTTTACACACCGTAGATGCTTCTTCCTCCACGCGGCGTTGCTGCATCAGGGTTTCCCCCATTGTGCAATATTCCCCACTGCTGCCTCCCGTAGGAGTCTGGACCGTGTCTCAGTTCCAGTGTGGCTGATCATCCTCTCAGACCAGCTACCCGTCATCGCCTTGGTAGTCTCTTACACCACCAACTAGCTGATAGGATATAGTCTTATCCCTTGGCAGAAAAACCATTTCCCTATTCAACTTAAGTTAAATAGGAGTATGAGGTATTAATCACCGTTTCCAGTGGCTATCCCTCTCCAAGGGGAAAATTAACTATACATTACTCACCCGTTCGCCACTCGTCAGCACTCCGAAGAGCCTGTTACCGTTCGACTTGCATGTGTTAAGCACGCCGCCAGCGTTCACTCTGAGCCAGGATCAAACTCTCCATTAATATTATGTTTTAAGTTTTCCTGTTCTCTTTCTTGTTGTTATCTTACGTTTAGTTGTTATAGACCTCTCTCACAAACCCTTCCGTTTGTGGAGGCGTATTGTATTAAATTTTTAGTTCAATGTCAAGCTTTTTAATAAAAAAATTAAAATTTTTTATATTTTTTGTATAGAACTTACATATTAATGTATATTAAAAATTTAATCAACTATATATGAGTATCCAGTTTCTGGCTCAACAATAAGAGAGAAGGTATCATCTATTCCATCTTCATCCTCATCTGTAGACATGGTAAATGTTATATTACAATCCTCCTTGATAAGTCTGGTAAATAGTCTATCCTCAGAAGTATAACCTGCTACACCTCTATGAGGTCTTCCTAAAAAATCAAATGCTATATGTTGAGATGTAGTCGTTCCATCAATAATTTTACAACCACTCATCTTTATATCTCTAATCCCAAATCTTTTTGTCAAGAGAACACTCTTACTCTCATCAGGCTGAAGTGATAAGCAGTCTCCAGATGTATATAGATATTTTCCATTCACAGGATCTATTGCAGATTCATCTTTGTCAATATTTAACATAAGGTCTCTGCTTGAACCAACTCTATATGACCATTTTGTTCTATTACTTCCGGTACAGCTTCTATATTCAAATCTCCAATACGCCTTTTGCCACTCAATCCTATTATCTGGTCTATGTTTATTATCTGTCAATGCCATTCGTCTAGCTAATCTAACTGCTGATAGTATCTCATCCTCAGCCTCCTGTTTTAGATTTCCTCCTGTACTCTCCATAGCAAGAGACGCTAAAATTCCCAATATTACTATTACAAATACCAATTCAACCATAGTGAATGCTCTATTTTTCAAAATAAGAATCCTAATATTTAAAATAAATAATTATATCATATTTTTAAAAAATATTTAATTATAGCTAATAAAGCTCTATAAGTACAAATCCTCCATCTCTGTATAAAATCTTATACTCTTTAAAATCCTCTAGTTTTGTAAATTTTGTAAATACAATATCTCCACTTCTAGGTTTTCTCTTTAGAACTACTCCACCATAATATACATTGAATGATGGAACATTAACCCTATACATTACGACCTGATAACCTCTATTTCTGGCTAAAAGACCTCCATTTTTGATAGGCTCTTGCATAAGCTCCCCATAAGTTGGAATTGCAATAAAGTTAACTAGGAAAACCATTATAAAACCACTTAAAATTAGAAAAATATCACTATTTAATCTTTTAGAAAAGGTTATTAACCCAATTAAAAACAGAATAGAGATTCTATACCAAATATCAAAAATATCATAACTATCTTCTATTATTAAAGCGATAAATCTATCGTCTATACTCTTCTTAATTATATTAGCGATATCTGGCAATAGAATCAGAATAGATAGGAGAACAAGAGTAGGGTATACTATTAAATTTTTATTATATTTATCTATATAAAGTGAGCCTAAAATAAATAGAGGTGTATATCCATATATTATATAGTGTGGTAATTTTGTTCCAGAAAAAGAGAAAAATATAAACACAAAACTAAACCATACTATTAAGTATAATTTCAACTTATCTTTAATAATACTCTTTATATCAGAAAAGATGTTAAATATAAAAGATGTAAATGGTAGAAATCCAACTAATAAGACTGGGATGAAATAGAAGATACCCCCTCCATGCTTCTCCATAGCCGAACTAAATCTACCAATATTATGTTTTATGAAAAAACCATCAATAAAGGCATCTCCCTGCGCCATATATTCAGCTATATACCAAGGGAGAGCTATAGAGAAAAATAGTAAGACCCCAATTGGGTCAAATATCATCTTCAACCAATCTCTAAATTTTCCATCTATAATATAAAAAATTAGAGTTACAACAAGAGGTATCATAATTGCAACTGGGCCTTTTGTAAGAGTTCCAAGTGCTATTGATAGGAACGCTAAATAGAGATACTTTTTACGGTTGTTTGAGTAGTAAATATATATACTAAACATTGAGAGGGATATAAACATATTTAAAAGTGCATCTGCAATAGATGCTTTTGAGATAATATTAATTTGGAGTATAGTTAACATAAAAAACGAGGCAAAGAAAGCTCTCCTTAACCCAAAAAATCTATTTGTAAACCAGAAGATGGAGAATGACCAGATTAAACTTGCCAATGCAGATGGTAGCCTAAAGGCAAATTCATCTATACCAAAAAATTTTATGGATATTAACTGTAACCAATAAATTAATATCGGTTTATCAAATCTAAGTTCTCCATTTAGATATGTGGTGATATAATCACCTCCAACCAACATCTCTCTAGTGGCTTCGCTAAAGGCACCTTCATCTAAGTCAAACAGAGGAGCTATATCGAGTGGTAAAAATAGCGATAATATAGCAGTTAATATAAAAATAGAGTATATACTCTTCTCATAGTGTAAAAATTTCCTGTTTTTTGGGATAATTTATAAAAAAGTGCTGAAGGAGTCCAATATAAGAGATAAGCTATTTTTCCTATTTGTGGTGGTCTATATATTATCAATATTAAATATTATTTTAACACTTCCAATAGGCTCAAATGAAGCTAAAATATTCTATTCAGAAAGTGGTATTTTATACCAGATATCACATATATTTTATGGAGCTTTTAATAATAATCTAGATTTTAGACTCCCATTTTTTATATTTGGAATATTAAATATGTATCTATTTTTTATTCTTAGTAAAATATATCTAAATGATATAAAAAAGAGTATGTTTGCTACAACAATATTTACACTTCTTCCAGGAATTATAACCTCATCAGTAATTATAAATATAGCTCCATTTGTAATTACATTAGTTCTAATATTTATTATATCATACTCAAAAGGGTGGAAGATATTGGAGATACTATCCATGATAGCACTTCTTCTAATACATGATGCCTCTGTTATATTCTTTATATCTCTATCAATATATTTTGCATTTGAGAGAGATAGACTATGTTTACATTATCGATACTTTTTACAGCTGTAAGTCTAATATACTTTAATGGATTAGATATTGGAGGAAAGCCTAAAGGGACATTTTTAGAGCTATTCGGTCTCTATTCAGCTCTATTCTCTCCTATAGTATTTATTGTATTTTTCTATTCTCTATATAGAATATGGCTTAGAGAGAAAAAAGATATTTTGTGGTATATCTCATTTACAGCATTTATCCTATCAATACTACTCTCTTTAAGACAACAGGTCATAATAACCGATTTTGCACCATATGTAATAGTTGCAACTATACTTATGGTGGTAACATACTTTAAGACTTTAAATGTTAGATTACCGAGATTTCAAAGTAGATACAAGATAGTGTGTAGAGTTGTGATACTCTCACTAATCATAAGCTCATTAGTCATACTATTTCATAAACCTCTATTTTATATACTTGATGACAAATCGAAACACTTTGCATATCCATTCTATAACCCCTATTGGATAGCTTCAGATATAGCCAAAAAAGGGAGAAAGTGTTACACTGATACATAGAATATAGCTTATCAGTTAAAATATTATGGTATAGAAGAGTGTAGAGTTACCTCTGTTCCTAAAATACACAATTAAATAGAACTTAATATGACAATTTCTATCGAAAATATAAAATATAATCTCCTAATGGTAAAATTACCCAACATATTTAAACTTTAAGGAGAATTCGATGGCTCAAAAGGCGATTAGAGAATATGATGCAAGTCGATTTTAGCTCGACATTGGGATAGATACTTTCCAAAATTTAACTATCCTTATCAGACCGTATTGGTTGAGACTGGAGAGCAGTTAAGAGAAGCTTCGGAGACGACACACCCTTGGCTTAAGGAGAAGCCTCTTGTAGCAAAACCAGATATGCTTTTTGGAAAAAGAGGTAAAAATGGTCTTGTTCTATTTAAGGTAAATAAACCTGGAGATGTAACACTAGAGGATGCAGCTAATTGGATTGATGAGAAGAGAGCTACTCAACAGAAAGTATATTTTTCATTTGACGGAGATACACCAGCAGGTGAGCCATCAGAAGATTATCTAACACATTTTATCGTAGAGCCATTTACTCCACACTCTCAAGATGAAGAGTATTATATTTCTGCTACTGTTGTTGGAGATGATGATGTGCTATATATGTCAGCTGAAGGGGGAATGGAAGTAGAAGAGAACTGGGATAAGGTTATCGAAGTTAAGTTTAAGATAAATGAGACTGAAGATGACATTGAGAAGAAGATTAGAGAAAATATTCCAGCTGATGTAAAAGAGGAAGATAAAGAGAATTTTGCTGAATTTGCAATCGGTTTCTTTAAAGCTTATAGAGAGCTAAACTTCGCATATCTTGAGATAAATCCATTTGTAATGCAAGATAATAAGATTGAACTACTTGATATGGTCGCAAAGCTTGATGATACAGCAGGATTTATGATGGTTGACCATTGGGGTAAAATTGAATTCCCTATGCCATTTGGAATGGAGGCTAAATCTAAAGAGGAACAAGCAGTTGAAGAGGCTGACTCAAAGACTGGAGCATCTCTAAAACTTACAGTTTTAAAACCTGAAGCTAGAATCTGGACAATGGTAGCTGGTGGTGGTGCTAGTGTTGTATATGCTGATACAATTGCAGACTTTGCTGGAATTGCCGACCTTGCAAACTATGGAGAGTATAGTGGAGGTCCAACAACAGGTGAGACAAAGTTCTATGCTGAGACAATTTTAGACCTTATGACAAGAGAGAAAGACCCTCAAGGTAGAGAGAAGATTTTAATTATCGGTGGGGCTATTGCTAACTTTACAGATGTAGCAAAGACATTTACAGGAATTATTCAAGCATTTGAAGAGTATGCAGATAAGATGAAAGATGTTGGTGTTAAAATCTATGTTAGAAGAGGTGGGCCAAACTATGAGAAGGGTCTAAGAGATATTCAAGATGCAGCTAATAGACTTGGACTCTGGATTGATGTTCATGGACCAGATACACACATTACAGATATTGTTAGAATGGCACTAGAGGAAAAAGCGTAAGGAGAGGATAATGGAAAGACTATTTACTAAAGATACACAAGCAATTTTCTGGAACAATAATAAAACTGCAATCCAGAGAATGTTAGATTATGATTATGTAATCAAGAGAGATAAACCATCTGTTGCTGGGATTGTAGCACCTACAAGCTCAAACAAATTTGAGAAGTTCTTCTGGGGTGCTGATGAGATAATGGTTCCAATCTATAGAAATACAGCTGATGCTAAAAAGGCTCAACCTCAAGCTGATGTTCTATTGAACTTTGCATCTTTTAGAACGGCTTATAATGTTACAAATGAGGCTCTAGATATTGGTGGATTTAGAGTTATAATGATAACAGCAGAGGGAATTCCAGAGAGACTTGCAAGAGCTATGAACCAAAAAGCTAGAGATTTAGGTGTAACTGTAATTGGTCCAGCTACTGTTGGTGCTATTGCTCCAGGGGCATTTAAGATTGCAAATATTGGTGGAACAATTCAAAATATTATTAAATCAAAACTTCATAGAGCTGGAAGCTGTGGGCTAGTTACTAGAAGTGGTGGTCTATTCAACGAACTATCAAACATTATCTCTCTAAATGCTGATGGAATTGCTGAGGGGGTTGCAATTGGTGGAGATAGATTTGTTGGTAGCACATTTATAGATAACCTTCTTAGAATGGAGAAGAACCCTGATGTAAAATATATGGTTCTACTTGGAGAAGTTGGTGGAATTGAGGAGTATAAAGTAATCGAAGCTGTGAAGAGTGGAGAGATTACTAAACCAATTATTGCTTGGTGTATTGGAACAATTGCTAAATATTATGATAGTGGTGTTCAGTTTGGTCACGCTGGGGCATCTGCAAATAGCGATATGGAGACAGCAGAGGCGAAAAATAGAGCTATGGCAGAGGCTGGAATTCATGTTCCAAGTAGCTTTAATGATTTACCAGCAACAATTAAAGAGGTGTATGAGTCTCTAAATCTTGAGCCAATCCCAGAGCCTGAGATGAATAAAATCCCTTCATATAGAAGACCAAAACAGTTTATCTGTACAATATCTGATGATAGAGGTGAAGAGGCTACATATGCAGGATATCCAATCTCTAGCGTTGCACTTCCTAGCACAGGAAAGAGTATTGGAGATGTTATCTCTCTTCTATGGTTCAAAAAGGTATATCCAAAGTGGGCAACAGACTTTATTGAGACGGTTCTAAAGACAGTGGCAGACCATGGGCCAGCAGTTTCAGGAGCTCACAATGCAAAAGTTACAGCTAGAGCTGGAAAAAGTGTAGTTGAATCTTTAGTTACAGGACTTCTTACAATTGGACCTAGATTTGGTGGGGCAATTGATGGTGCTGCAGAGTACTTTAAATATGCAGATGATAATAATCTATCTCCAAAAGAGTTCTTAAGCTATATGAAGAAGAAAGGTATTCCAATCCCTGGAATTGGACACAGAATTAAGTCTCTTAAAAATCCAGACCTAAGAGTTAAAGGTTTAATGGATTATGCAAAAGAGAACTTCCCAGCTACTCCACTTCTAGATTACGCTAGAACTGTTGAGGCTCTTACTACAAGCAAAAAAGAGAACCTAATTCTAAATGTTGATGGGACTATTGGTATCTTAATGGTAGATATGTGGAGAGCTTTAGGCTATAGCGAAAAAGAGATTGATGAGTTTATCTCTAGTGGAACTCTAAACGCATTCTTTATCGTTGGAAGAAGCATCGGATTTATTGGACATGTGCTAGATGAGAAGAGACTTGCTATGCCTATGTATAGAACTCCATGGGATGATATTCTATATCAAGTTGATGAGGCTGAAGAGCTTTAGTATATAATATTAGATGGATATCAGGAAGATAATCTTCCTCGATATCTATAACCACTACTCTGCTTTTATATCCTTTTTCTGGATATCTTCTTTACTCTCTTTTATCTGCTTCTGTTTATCTATCTGGCAAGACTTCTTCTTCACATCATTTCTAATATTCTCAATGGTCTTTTTTCCAACACCAGATATCTCAAGCAGTTCATCTAAACTTGTTACTTGATGCTTCTCTCTATATGTAATAATAGCATTTAATCTCTTTTCACCAATACCCTTAATACACCCTAGGGTATCTCTATCTATAGTTTGAAGTTGTGTTGCAGACATTGCAAACAGCCCTAAAGTTAAAATTGAGATTAAAGTTAATCCTCGTATCATCTACTCTCCTTGTTTAAAGTTTTCTATTAGAAATATAATCTCTTTAGCAATATTAGAGACACTATATTTTAACCTATCTTTATTTATAAGTTCTAAAACATTACTATTAAACTCCTCAAAGTTTAGCCTACTATTTGGATATTTCCAATATGGCTCTTCCCACTCAATTTCAATCCTATCTAGGATATCTACTAAACTCTTATCTATATCCCCATTAAAATAGAACCCATAATATATATTTTTTCTAATTTCTACAAAGAAGTATAGGTTTTTAGATATATGAAGCTCAACTCCATAGTCTCTATTATTCTTCTTTTTTGTATAGTATCTTCTAACACTACTCTCTAATGAGATATCTCCATTTATATTATAAAAATTGAACTCATAGCCTCTACTACTTAAATACTCTAAAAGTTCTCTCCAAAACCTCAATTGAATTTCAATCTTTGCTTCAATAACTGCTGGTTGGATGGATAGCACAGTTTTTAGATTTTCATCTTCTAAAAGAAGCTCTTTTATCTCCATTATAAATCCCCTATTATCTCTTTTATGTGTTAATTTCTCTATCAGGTTTAAATATTGAATAAGTGTCTCTCTAATATTTGGATATTTTGCCACAACTGATATAGACTTATCTATCCACTCCCTTATCTCATCTCTATAGGAGATATTAATTACTCTACTCTTTAAACTCTCTGGTTTGGTTCCAAATAGAGTTAGATATATAATCTCTATATTTTCATCTCTATATCCTCTCTCTTTAATGGTCTCAAAATATCTTTTGAGTTGGTCTGAGTGTTCACTTGTATAGATTTTATTCTCTATAATAATAGCTTTACTTTGAGATAGAAGCAAAATATCAATATTATGCTTTTCTCTATAAACCTTAAAGTTTTCAACCCTATATTTTTCTAACCCCACTATTTCTAAAAATAGATTTAAAAAAGAGTCTCTCATCCCATGAGAACCCAGAGGATTTAGAAGTTCATATATAAATTTGGAGTGTAGATTTACCTCATCACTACTATCTCTTAGAATGGAGAATATATTAAATCTACTAGAATTACTCTCCATCTCCTTTAATTTTCGATACTTAAATTCAATAAGCTCTATCTTCTTAATTAATATCTCTAAATTTGTCATAAGAGATTATATATCAACTTTTCTAAAATAGCTTCTCTATCTCTCTAATTTTGACTTTAAAGATGCCAACTCCTCCTTTAATTCCTTTTTCTGTTTTGCTTTTACCTCTTGCCAAGTTTTACTATCTATAGATGTGCCTGTTAGTGGTTCTATTCTCTCTTGATATTTTTTAAGGCTCTTTTTATAATATTTTCATGAGAGGTAATTAAGCCTTGATTTTTAAGTTTTTCTACTAGAATTAACCAACCCCATAAAATATCTCCCAATTCATCTTCAAGATAGGGAATATTATCTGGTTTTAACTCTTCTCTTACCTCTTCAATCTCTTCTAATATCTCATTAAGAAGCCAATTATTATCCATATATTTGGCTTCTCCTCTTTTTAAATCTATTTGATGTTTATATTTTGTTAACTCTATTAGTCTCTCTATATTTTGCATCTTTTTCCTAACCTTTTTATAAATCTCTATAATACTATCTAAACTATATAAATAATTCAAAATTTTAGATATATTAAAAACTATAAAATCAAATTACAAAAAATAAGAGAAATTTATATTTTCATGATATACTTATAATACATTTTATAAATCCAAATAGTTTTAAGTTAATAGATATGCCAAACTTTACCTTTTTAAATCCATACTATCTTTTACTACTTCTATTAATCCCCTGCTTTTTTTGGTGCAAAGAGAGACCAAAGGTTATATATTTTTCAAAACCTGAATGGCTTCCAAAATACTCTATCTGGTGGGATAACTCAATACTATGGATAGTTACTATATATACCCTTTTGGTTTTGGCTCTTGCCTCTCCATTTACCTATGAAGCTAAGGAACTTTCTACAAAAAAAGGGAGAGATTTAATCTTAACTATTGATGTGAGTGGTTCAATGGCTCAAAAGGGGTTTAGCAAAGAAGAGAGTGAAAAGAGTAGATATGAGGTAGCAAAAGAGATTGCAAAGGGGTTTATTAAAAATAGGTTTAATGATAATATTGGAATAGTTATATTTGGCTCATTTAGCTTTAGTGCTTCCCCTCTAACTTATGACCTAAAAGCCCTCTTAGAGATGTTTGATTTAATGAGTGATGTTGGAATTGCTGGGAATAATACAGCAATTGGAGATGCACTATTTGAGGCTATAAAAAATTTAGAGAGTGGAGAGGCAAAGAGTAAGGTTATAGTTCTGCTTACAGATGGAAAACACAACTTTGGAAAAAAATCTCCAAAAGAGGGAGTTGTTGAGGCTAAAAAGAGAGGAATTAAGATATATACAGTTGGAATTGGAACAGATTATGATAAGAAACTATTAGAAAAAATAGCAAAAGAGACCAATGCTAAAAGCTTCTTTGCTAAAAATTCAAAAGAGTTAGAAGAGGTCTTTAAAGAGATAGAGGAACTTGAACCTAGCCCAATAAAATCTATAAACTACTACAATAGAGAAGATTATTTTTACCCTATTTTAGTTATGGCTTCTCTTCTGCTTCTACTCTTAATTATAAAAGAGGAGTGGTTATGAGTTTTTTATATATTGGGTTTCTCTTTTTAGGGTTAATATTAATAGCTCTTTTTATAAAGATAAAAGCTAATCTTAGTCTTAGTTCTAAATTAAGATATATAGCTTTAATTCTACTAACCATAGCCCTAGCTAGACCAATATTAGACTACTCAACCCAAAAAGAGAAAATAAAAAGTGTTCCAATAGTTTTGAGTTTTGATGTATCATACTCTATGAGGGCAGATGATATTAAGCCAAATAGACTAAAAGCTACAAAAGAGATAATATATCAACTTTTAAAGAGAAACTCCAAAGATAAAAATAGGGTATCACTAATAGCCTTTACCTCAAACCCACTTATTTTAACCCCCTTTACATTTGATAATAGATTAATCTTTGAAGCACTCCAAAGCCTAAAAGAGAAAAATATCCTAACAAAAGGGACAGACTTAAATAGATTAATAGAGAGAGTCTTAAAACTTCCTCATAGAGATAAACTTCTAATTATATTTACAGATGGGGGAGATGAAAGGATTAGAGAAGAGATACTCTCTAAGATAAAAAAAGAGAACCTCAAAATCTTAACTATTGGTATGGCTACTAAGAGAGGAGTTCCAATAAAAGATGATAGAGGGGAGTTTTTAAGAGATAAGAGTGGACATATTGTAATATCTAAACTAAATAGAGATATTTATAGATTGGGAGATGTTATTATTTTTAGCTCTATTGATGAGGTCTTATCTGAAATTGATAGCTGGATAGCAAAAAATGGAAATTTTAAAGATATAGAGATAGAGACAAAAAATCACAAAGAGTTATACTATATTCCAACCATTTTAGCACTTATTTTACTCTTTATCTCCTCTACAAAGTTTATTAGAAATCTAGTAGCACTATTTTTACTATTTGGGGTAAATTTAGAGGCTTTTGATATAGGTGATAGCTATCACCTAAAAGAGGCATATAGACTATATAGGCTCAAAGAGTATAATAGAAGTTTAGATGAGATAGAAAAAATAGAAAAGAGTAGTTTAGAAAAAAAAATGATATTAGCCTATAATCTATATAGATTAAAAGAGTTTGAGAGGAGTTGTAATATTTTAAAAGGTTTAGATAGTAGTAATTTAGATATAAAATTTAGAATTTTCTATAATATTGGAAACTGTGAGGCTAAACTTAAAAACTATAAGAGTGCAAAGAGTTACTACTTAAAGGCTTTGAGTATAAAAAAAGATAGAGATACACTCCATAACCTAAAGCAGATAATATTTTTAAAAGAGAAAAGAGATTTAGCCTTTTTAAATAGTGGCTCAAAAGAGGGAAATAGAACTAAGAGTAGCTCAACCTCATCATCAAGTAGTAAGAAAAAAGCCAATAATAAAAAGAGTGGAGATAGTAGCAGTATGGGAAACTCCAATAGTAAATCGAAAGTTAGTTCTAATAGAGAAGTTGATGAGTTTAGAGTAAATGGCAAAAGAGAGTTTAGCTCAAAAGCGTATGAATTAATAAATGAGGGGTATATAGATGAGATTAATCCTTGGTAGTATATTTTTAATATCTCTTCTCTTTGGGGAGTATGAGGTAGATATAGATTTTAGTATAGATAAAACTAACCCATATTTAAAAGAGGGGGTAATTTTAGATGTAAATATTACTCAAAGAGATAACTCATGTGTAATGTTTTTTAAGTTCTCTCCTAAAAAGAGTAGAGATTATAGCTTTAAACTTCTCTCATTTATAGAGAATGAGGAGTATCATAACCTAAAACACCAATATAGATATATTATATATCCTCTAAAGAGTGGAAGAGTAGATTTAGAGTTTAACTTTATAAAATCTATTACCACCGATGAAAAAGTAGCTTACGCCATATCTGGAGATAGAGATAATGTAAAAGCCCTCTCAAAACAGGATATTGAAGTAGAGTTAGACCCAATAGAGTTAAATGTAAAAAAGCTTCCAAAAGGGACTAATTTAGTTGGAGATTTTAGCCTATCATATAAATTAGATAAAAACTCCTCAACCCCCTATGAACCTATATATTTAGATATTAAATTAGAGGGAGAGGGTTACTTAGAGAAGTTTGATATTATAAAAGAGAAAAAGGACTACACTCTATTTAAACAGATAAAAGAGAGTGATAATGGGATATATTGGGAGTATGCTCTAGTTGGACAAAAGAGTTTTAAGATTGATGAGGTTTTACTAAAAGCCTTTAATCCAAAAGATAAAAAAGTATATACCCTAAAAATTCCAGAAATAGAGATTGATATTAAAGAGGAGAATATATCCAAAACTAAAATAGAAAAGAGTAAAGAAGATAGAGGATTTGATTTCTCATATATCTTAACTATTCTCTCATATATTGGAGTATTTATATTGGGACTTATCTTCCCAAAAGATTTAATATATAAACTAAAAAAAGAGAAAAATAGCTTTAGAGAAAAAGTAAAAAGTGCTAAAGATATTAAAGAGTTACTAAAAATATTAATACTAGAAGATAGAGAGAGATATGGTGAAATTATTGAGAAATTAGAGAAAAATATATATCAAAAAGAGGGTATTGGATTGGGGGAGATAAAGAGAGAAATCCTAAGAAAATCTCTCTTTTAAGTAGGCTTAATGGTGCATCATCCCCATACCTATAAAACCTTTTGGAGGGAAATTATCAAACATCCAAGGTAAGATTACATCTAACTCTTTTTCTGTAACTGACTCTTTTTGAGATGGCATAAGTCCAAATCTCTTAATCTTTTGAGGCATACATACAGCCTTATCTGCTGATGGGTTTAGAACATAATCTTTCATAAATGCGATAGCCTTATCTTTTTCTGGATACTTCATCTTAACATGGTTCATAACCCCCATAACTGGAGGAGCAATAAGCTTTGACATATCATCAGGTTTCGATGTTATATGGCAAGATGCACACTTTGCTTGAAACATTTTAGCCCCTTCACTCTCCATATCCACCTTTTTAGCTTGACTGGTTGAGCTTTTGCCTTTTGCATTCTCTGTTTTGAAGATGCCAACTCTAAAAGGGTTTTAAACTGCTCTGGGGAGAGTAGATGTTTTACAGTATCAATACACTTTAAGTGAGCCTTTGTCATATCTGCTTTTGCTTTTGCAATCTCATCTACAAGTTTAGCTTGACTCTCTGGAGTAGCATTTGTATCTAATATATTTTTTGCTAACTTTAACTCCATCTCTTTTACTTTTTTTGCCATTTTAGCAGATTGTGGAACAATAGTTTTTTTCATCTCAACTAGTTTTTCTAACTGCTCTTTTGTTAGGTTTAACTTTTTACTATCTGGATGAAATAGTGCAGTTCCCACTAAAAATGGTAGATTTTGGCTGACTAAAAAGTAATCTTTTGGGAAAACTTCCTTTTTTGCTCTATAATATGGGCTAGTCTCTCCTGCCATTTGAGCTAGTTTTTTTAACCCTTCTGGATTTTTTTGTAGATTTGGCTCTGCAAATAGAGTTGATGTAAACATAAATGCTAATGTTGTAGCTATAGCTATTTTTTTCATATAACTTCCTTAGATTTTTTGGGCAATATTGTAGTCTTTAAATGTTAATTAATTGTTAATACGAAATTTTTTAAGATATACTTAGTTATATTAATATTAAATAGTTATAGATGGATATTATGAAAACAAAAATAGAAGAGATAAAACAGGAGATAAAAAAGGCAGTCATTGGTCAAGAGGAGATGGTAGAATCTCTTTTAATTGGGCTATTTACAAATGGGCATATTTTAGTAGAGGGAGTCCCAGGGGTAGCAAAGACTACTACAATAAAGACTTTAGCTAGAATTTTAGATTTAGAGTTTAAAAGAGTCCAATTTACACCCGACCTACTTCCTAGTGATATAATAGGCTCAGAGATATATAACCCAAAGAGTGGAGATTTTAAAATAAAAAAGGGGGCAATATTTACTCAACTACTCTTAGCAGATGAGATAAACAGAAGCCCCTCTAAAGTGCAATCGGCTCTACTTGAGGCTATGCAGGAGAGACAGGTTACAATTGGAGAGAGAAGCTTTAAGCTAGAAGAGCCATTTTTGGTTATGGCAACTCAAAACCCACTAGAAGAGGAGGGGGTATATTCACTTCCTAAGGCTCAGCTAGATAGATTTATGATGAAAGCTATTGTAAAACATAATAGCAGAGATGAGGAGATTGAGATAATAAAAAGGGCTACAAAGATTGATTTAACCCAAGTTAAAAGAGTTCTATCAAGAGAGGATATATTTAAAATATCAAAAGAGATAGAAGATATTCATATCGATAGTGAGCTAGAAGGATATATTGTAGATTTAATAAGAGCCACAAGAGAGCCAAATGAAAATTTAAGATATGGAGCAGGAACTAGAGCATCTATTGACCTCTATCGAGCCTCAAAAGCACATAGCTATATAGATGGGAAAAGTTTTGTATCTCCTAGCAATATTTTAGCTGTGGCTTTTAGGGTTTTAAGACACAGAATTGAGCTATCTTACGAAGCAAAAGCAAAAGGGTTAAGTTGTGATGAGGTCTTAAAAGAGATATTTGATAGAGTTAAAATCCCATGAGATATAAGAGATTAGAGGAGATACTATTTAGAGCAAAGAGAGATGTTTTTAACTCTTTGGGGGGAGAGTTTCTATCTAAATATATATCCTATGGGTATGACTTTGCAGAGCTTAGAGAGTATGCAGAAGATGATATAAAACATATATTTTGGTTAAAATCCACAAAGCCAAATGAGCTATATGTTAAAAAGATGTATGAGACAAAGCAGTTAAATGTGGCTGTTGTCTCAATGGTTGATGGGAAGTTTGTAGTAGGAGAAAAACTAGATACTCTAGCCTATATAAATGCCACTCTTAGCTACTCTGCTCAAATTTCAAATGTAAATTTCTGCTCTTTAATTATAAGTGATAAGTTATATGAGTATAGAGGAAATAGTTTTAAGAGTACTGAAGAGATTGCAGAGAAAATATTAAATATAGAACCAATTGGAAAAAAGATAAAAGTAGATATTCCAAAAGAGATATTTAAAAGGTGTAAAAAGAGTTTACTGTTTTTAATTGGAGACTTTTTAGATGATATAGATTTATCTCTGCTTGTTCAAAAGTATGAGGTAAAAGCTATAATTATTCGAGATATATCTGAAGAGAACCCTACCCCAAATCCAAATGCCTCAATTATAGACCCAATATCAAATACTAAAATGGATAGAGTTTTAAATAGAAGAGCCATAAGAGTATATAGAGAGAAATTAAAAGAGCATGATAGAAAACTCTTTAAAATATTTGATAGCTTAGGGGTAAAATATACAAAAATATATAATATTGATGAGGTAGCCTTAAAATTAAGAGACTTAAACAATTAGATGTTTAGCTGAATTTTATTAGAGACAAATTGATGAATAAGCATCTGAATTAAATTTTGGTATGGTATACCATTTTCTAGTGCTTTTCTCTTTAGCTCATAAATATCATTTTCCGATATTCTAATTGAGATAGCCTTTTTCTTCTGGTTTTTTATATAAGATTGCAACTCTTTTACTCTACTATCAATATCTCCACGACTTACCCACTCACCACTCTCTACACTCTCAAGTAAATCTCTCTCATAATCATCTAAATCTATCATCTACAATCCTTTTTATTATATTTTTTATTCATCTTTCTTGATGGAATAATTGTCTTTAGAAAAATTGACTTCTCATCTTCAACATATGGCACTAGATATACATAATTTTTTATCTGAACTAAAATTATAAAAATATTTTGGTTTGGATACTTTGCTCTATTTGGATGTTCTATATCATCTAAAAGACAACCACTCTCTAATGCTAAAATGATATCTTCAAAAGATATATATCTCTCTGCCTTTAATAACTCATTCTTCTCAAGGCTATATCTAATGGTCTTATTTTTAAACACCCTCTATCCTATACTTATATATACAACGTATTTTATCCGTATCTATAAATCTTGTCAAGCTATATCAAAAAATTAAACTATTTAACATAAAATTAACACTTCTTATTTATGATATAATTTAAACTTAAAAGGAGTGTTTTTATGAAGAAAATCTATCTATCCCTACTACTTACTACAATTCTATATCCAAATGAGGAGCTAGAGAGTATCGATGTTATAGAGGAGGCAACAGCCCAGATTGTGGAAGATGTGAGTGGAGAGGAGATACAAAGTGCCGATTTAGCAGATAGCCTACAGCAAAATATTGCTGATATCTCAATTATTAGAAGAAGTGGTGTTGCAAATGATATTATCTTAAGAGGACAGACTAGAGATAATATCAATGTAATAATTGATGGTGCAAAGATTTATGGAGCATGTGTAAATAGAATGGACCCTCCAATATCTCATGTAATTACTCATGCAGTAGATGATATTGAGGTTAGTGAGGGTGGCTTTGATGTTGAAAACTTTGGAACATTGAGTGGAAAGGTTGATGTTCACACTAAAAAGCCATCGGCTGGTCTTAGAGGAGAGCTTGGAGCAAATGTTGGCTCATTTGGATATCAAGGGTTTAGTGGAACAGTTGAGGGTGGAGATAAGAGGTTTAGATTTCTAATTACAGCCTCAACAGAGGAGAGTGAGCAGTATGAAGATGGAGATGGAAACGACCTAGCAACACAGCTTGAAAATTATGCAGATAGTCGTGGACTAAAAGGGTATGATTATGCACCTCAATATAGTGGTATGGACGCATATCAGAAAGATATGTTTATGGGGAAGCTATTTTTTAACCTAACAGATAATCAAGAGCTTAGATTTAGCTATATGGGAAATAGAAGTGATAATGTTCTATACCCATCTAGTAAGATGGACGCGATATATGATGACAGCAATCTATACAATTTTGAGTATATAGGTAAAAATCTTGGGAGCTTCTCAGACAGACTAAATCTACAGCTCTATAAGTCTGATGTAGAGCATCCAATGAGTACCCAATATAGAGTAGTAGGGCAAGAGCAGTATATGACTCATAAATTAACTACTGATATGAGAGGAGCAAAACTTAAAAACAGTAAAGATGGATTGACATATGGTATTGATACAAGTGTTAGAAACTGGGATGGAAAATACTATATGACCATGGTTAAGAGTGGTCAAAGTAAGATGACAGGTATAAGTATTGATGATGTAGATACTCAAAATCTTGGATTTTTTGTAGAGAAGAGCTTTAAAGTAGATAGTATTGAGGTGAGTGTTGGGGCTAGATATGATGATACCTCAATAGAGACAGACTCCCCAGAAAAAGATAGAGACTATAATGGCTTTTCAGCAAATATCTTTGCCTCATATATGCTTCCAGATAGAGTTAAAATATTTGGAGGAGTTGGAAAATCAAATAGAGTTCCAGATGCAAGAGAGCTTTATAATACTAAATATAAAAAGCTAGATGATGGGACAATGAAGAGAATTGTAAATGGAAATCCAGACCTAGACCAGACACAAAACTATGAGATTGACTTTGGATTTGAAAAGAGATTTGATAGTGGAAAGATAAAACTTACAACATTCTACTCAATGTTAAAAGATTACATATACTATAACGGTAGTAAAATGGCTAACTCATTTGAGAATATAGATGCAAAAATATATGGCTTCTCCCTTACAGGTGGATTTTTAGTTGGAGATAGCATCTCCATAAGTGGAGGATTGGCATATAAGAAGGGTAGAAAAGATGACCCACTAACAAAACAGAGCGATAGAGATTTAGCAGATATATCTCCTCTAAAACTAAATGCCTCCCTAAATTATGATTATGATGAGCAAGGATATATACAACTCTCTATGGTAGCATCCTCAAAATGGGATACTATAGATAGTGATAATGGAGAACAAGAACTTGCAGGATATGGAGTATTAAACTTTAAGACCTCAAGAGAGTTTGATAATGGGGTTGAGGTTACCTTTGGAGTAAACAACCTACTAGATAAGACATATACAACCACAAACACATATAAAGATTTAATCCTTATGACAGATAATAGCGATACTATGCTAATAAATGATATGGGGAGATATATATATCTTAATGCTAAGTATAGGTTTGGATATTAAACCCATACTTATCCCCCAAAAATATATATAATATCTGGAAATAGAAGCACAATAACCAGTGCTAAGAGTTGTAGAAGAATAAATGGAACTACCCCTTTATAAATCTCTTTTGTGGTTACTAAATCTTTAGCACTCCCTTTGAGATAAAAGAGAGCAAATCCAAAGGGAGGGGTTAGAAATGAGGCTTGAAGATTTAGGGCTATTAGAATTGCAAACCATACAGGGTCAATTCCAAATGAGTGGACTATTGGCACAAGTATAGGCACAACCACAAAGGCAATCTCAATAAAATCTATAAAAAAGCCCAATATAAATATTAGAGCCATAGAGAGGAGAATAAAAGACCATTTATCTCCAATATCATTTGCAAAAAAATCCATTGCTAAATCTTGCCCACCTAACTCATTAAATACTAAAGAGAAAGCAGTAGCCCCAATTAGTATCATAAATATCATAGCTGTAAGTTTTACAGTCTCAATTGAGGCATATTTTATAAGTTTAAGTGAGAGTTCACCATTTATCTTAGCAAGTATTAAAGCTCCAACTACCCCAACACCTGCCGACTCGGTCGGAGAGGCAATCCCTGCAAAGATTGAACCCAAAACCGTTAAGATTAAGATTAGAGGTGGAATTATAACTCTAATAGCCTCAACTGCCACCTCCTTATAGGTCTCTTTAGTTTTAATTGCTGGAGCAACACTCTCATCTACCCTTGAGTAGATTAAGATATATAGAATATATAAAATCACTAAAATAAGGCTTGGGGCTAATGCACCCTTAAATAGGTCTCCCACACTTAAGTGCATCTGGTCACCTAAAACAATTAAAACTATTGATGGGGGGATAATCTGCCCCAAAGTTCCACTAGCTACAATTGAACCAGTGGCGAGTTCAGGCTTATAGTTGTGCTTTAACATAAGAGGCAGAGCAATTAGACTCATCATAACCACACTTGCCCCAACTATTCCTGTGCTTGCTGCGAGAATTGCCCCTACAACTACTACCGATATTGCAAGTCCTCCCCTCACTCCCCCAAAGAGTTTTCCCATAGATAAAAGTAAATCTTCAGCAATTTTGGACTTTTCTAAAATTAACCCCATTAAGATAAATAGAGGAATGGACATCAAAGTTATATTTCCCATAATTCCATATACTCTATATGGCAACATCTCCAAAACCTCAAGCCCCAACTCCTCACTAATTAGAGCAAATAGGAGTGCTACTCCTCCAAATACAAATGCCACCTCAAATCCACTCATTAGAAGAATTAGAGTTAAAAGAAACATAAGCCATATTGGGTCAATTAAAAATGGGATATGAAAGAGAGATATTATAAATATTAAAATTAGTCCAAATATTAGAGAAAAGAGAAGTTTTCTATTTTCTATCTGCTTATAGGCTTTTACAATCTCAGAGATACCCTGTAAGACTAAGAGTAAAAATCCTAAAAATGCTACACCCTTAATTAGAAACCTATACTTAAGTCCCCCTGGGTCGCTTGATATTTCATGCTGTAAAAAGCTTTGAGTTGTCATCTCAAAAGAGCCAACTACTAAAAATAGTCCAAATGGAATTAGTAAAAATAGAATTGAGAGTATCTCAATAATAGCTTTTGTCTCCTTTTTAAAGTGGACAAAGAATATATCAACTCTCACATGTTTTTTATGCTTTAGGGCGTAAGAGAGTCCAAGTAAAAATATAATATCAAATATGTGCCACTCTAACTCTTGGAGGGCAATTGACCCTTCTGAGAATATATATCTCATAAAGGCATCATAGGTTATTAAAAATGCTAATGCAAGGCTTAGGAGGGCTAGAATTTGTCCTATATATTTTGTGGTTTTGTCTATTATATGGCTCATAAATTTTACTCTTTTATTTAGTTTTTTTGGGATTATAGCATATAGGATTATATAGTTTATTCGTTACATCTGAATATAAGAAAAATATCTATTCATATCTCTTAAAAAATTAATATTTTTATTTAAGAAAACTTCACTAAATTTAAATATTTTAGCGAAGATGAGATTTAATATCAAAATATAAAATTTATCTCTTTTCTATTCTGTTTGAACTTTATAGAGCCTTCTAAATGGATAAATTTTTTTGTGTTTCATATGGAAATTTTTATAGTTTTTACTAATTTGCCAAAATTTTTTACAATTTTTACTTATCAATCTTAGAATGGAAACATAGTATTTTCTGATTTAAAACCACATTTTACTATATTTAATTTAATATATTAATACTTAATTAAGTTTTAAGCCATTTTTATAAGAGCGTTTGCTCTTATATAGAGTAAAAAAGTATCGATTTTTTGGTATCCCATAGAGGAGCATTTATTTAAAAAATGCTTAAGAAAAGATATTAATATGCTTTAGAGCTATCTTAGAGCATATCTGAATATAAAATAGACAAAATAGTATTCTATATTTAGATATAGCTTATATATTATTATTAATATATAAATTTAATTAAATAAAACTCGGTGCATCATTTGCAAATAGAATTAAATCTCCACTTTTTGTATTTTCTGCTAGGATTTTTTCCATATTGGCTTTACTATCTAGTTTTAGGAGTTTATCTCTATCTATATACTCTTTAAAAATTGGATAGTTTAGTTCACTTGTAATAATTACTAAATCAAAAATTCTATTTGCCTCTTTTGCTACCTTCTCATTTAACTCTCTATCAACTTCAACTAAAGCTGGGGTTATTAAAACCTTTCTTCCACTATGGGTTGAGGCTAATTTAAAGGCTTCTACCATTCCATCTATATTTCCATTAAAGCTATCATCAATAATTATCTTTCCACCTGCATCAATTCTTTGGAGTCTATGAGGGGTTGGCTTTAGACTTTTTAATCTCTCTCGAACCTCATCATCACTCATACCAAATAGTTTTGCAATCTTAATTGCTACTGTGAGATTTGTAGCATTAAATGAGCCAAGTATTGGGGCTCTATATATTGTATCTCCTACTCTCCACTCAATTCCATTTAAATCTGCTTTTATATCCTCTATCTCATCTCCAAAGACCTCTACCTTTTCATTTGGTTTAATATTTGCAGATTTGTGGACAAATGCTTTAATTAGTCTTTTAGAGTGGATTATCTCCATCTTTGTATCTCTAATATTCTCTAAACTCTTAAAATACTCTATGTGTGCTGTTCCAATCTGTCCTACTATGGCGTAGTGAGGGTTTACAAGCTTGGTTATCTCTAAAATATCTCCTCTCTCTCTTGCACCCATCTCTACTACATATATTTGAGTTTTTTCATCTAAATTCTCATTTATATCTCTAATAACCCCTCCTAAGGTATTAACCGAGCGAGGTGTAGCATAGACTCTATATTTTTTAGATAGGAGGTGGGCTATAAAGTTTTTAATACTTGTCTTTCCATAACTTGCAGTAACTCCAATAACCTTTAAGTCTTTTAAGTTTTCTATTTTCTCTTTAGCCTCTCTCTCAAACCCTTTAAATAGAATTTTCTCATAGATTGATGAGGTAAGAAGGGCTAATATTAGAGGTAAAATTACGGTAAATACCTTATAGCCTACTATAAACTTCATAGCAATTAAGAATATTGTCCAGAAGAGAAGTGCTATAAAAAATCTCTTAATCCTTTTAGTAAACACTAGGGGTTTATCAAGCCCTCTATACCAGAGATATATCAACCCTAGATATGCGATAGAGACTGATATTAAGAGCTTTGAAGAGTAGAGATTTACACCATAATATAGAAATAGAGGAGCTAAGAAATAGACTAAGTGCCACCATGTCTTAGTGTGGTGAAATAGGACTCTCTCTATCTTATAGTTATACCACTGTAGATTTGTAATTAAGTAATATCCTGCTGTTAGCACAAATATAATATTGGCTATCATATCAACGAAGAACATATAATACCTTTTTAGTAGAAATTATATCACATATATTTTTCTACATTTAGAATATTTTAAATATATTTTATACCATTTTTATAGAAAACTATTTAATATCTAATTCATTATATATTGGATATTATAGCCGAATGAAAAGGGTATCATTAATTTTTGTTTTTATAGCTATTTTGAAAGCCAATATCGATTTATCTAAAGATATAGATAGTGAAGAGATACCACTAAATGTTGTAAATATCTCATCTGGAAAGTTTCTAAATCTAAGACTTGAACCATTCTTTGGGAGTAAAGTTATATATAAAATTCCATATGATGCAAGAAACTTAGTTACATATGATAGAGATGTGGTCTATAAGATAGATAAAAATAGGTGGGTTGAGGTTAAAGTGTGGTTTAGTGAGGGCTTCTATATCGGGTGGGTAAAGGGGCGATACCTTGAGATATCTAAGAGATATAAATCTATATGTGGAGATGGAGTAGTTGTGATATATCCAGATTATCTATTTAGCGATAGAGAGAGAGATGGCTCTATAAAAATATATTATGAAGATACGGATGTGTGTGGAGGAACAGATATATTTGATATTCAGATAAAGCTATACTACTCTCTATTAGACCTATTTACTGATAATAACTTTAAGAGCATATATAATGATGTGGCTCAATATGGTTGGTTTAAAAGGGGAAATAGATTTGCAAAGAGCATAAATATAGATGGGAGAAGAGGATATATGAGAGTATCAAATAGTGGTAATTGTAAATTTAGAAACTACTTCTTTAAAATCAATGGAAAAGTGCTACATATTAAAGAGAGATTTGAGAACATCGGTAAATCTAAAAGGAGAAGAGATATATTAAAATATATTATTAAGAATTTGAGGGTTCTATAGAGTGGAGAGGAGTAACTCTTTAAAGGTTATCTCCTACCCACTCAATAACTCTATTTGCCAACTCTCTCCCATACTGTGAAGATTTTGGACTATTTACTAGAACAATAACTACAAACTTCTCTCCAGAAATACCCTCAACATATCCAGCTATATTTGCAACGCTCTTAATTGTACCCGTCTTCATCCAAGCTCTACCATATACACTACTATTTTGAAATCTTCTTCTAATAGTACCATCAATCCCAGCAATTGATAGGGAGTCTAGCCATCTATACCCATAGTTAAAATAGGCATCCTCCAAAAGGTTTGCTAAAGTCTTTGTTGATACCCGTGAGACTCTAGATAGTCCAGAGCCGTTCTGTATAATTGTATAGTCATCTGCCAATATGTGGCGATGTTTTAATAGCCTCTTAACTGCTGTAGATGCTTTAAGTGTATTTATTGGTGGTTGATAGTAGGTTGTACCGATAGTTAAGAATAGTTGTCTTGCTACGAGGTTGTTACTCCTCTTCAATATTATAGGCAAAACCTCCTCAAGAGTTGGGGAGAAGTGAGAAAATATATATCTATCCCTTTTAGAGACTCTTCTAAGCTTTAGAGTTCCAAGAAATTTTATACCTCTTCTGCCTATCTCACTCTTAAGAGCATAGTAGAATGCTCTATGAGGCATACTAACAACTTTACATATCTTTCTCGTTCCACACCTCTTTGAGAGCTTTCCAGATAGAAATATCGTTGAGCGTTGATTAGCATCTGTCTTTATAGTAACCTTAGGCCATGAGTAGCCACTCTTACAGGATCTATTTACAACCTTTAACCTATTTACAACCCTATAGCTCCTATCATTATCTACCCTATTGAGCCTTACACCTCTACCTTTAGGAGTTACACAGAGTGTACTCTTCCTCTCATTGAACATCATAGCATCCGGCATGGCATTATAGGGGCTATATCTATTTTTATCAAATCTAGAGCTATTCTGCCATGGAACCTGAAATATAGTTCTATCTATGACAATGTCACCTAGTATCTTTCTAATACCTAAGCTCTGAATATTATCTACAATAGATGGTATATCTCGGCTCTTTAGAGTTGGGTCACCAGAGGCCTTAATAATTAAATTTCCATGAAGAGTGCCATTTTTAATATATCCACTATGAAAAAATTTAGTCTCCCATCTATAGTCAAACCCTAACCCCAAAACCCCAGCATATGTTGTCAACAGCTTGATAACGGAGGCGGGTTTCATCGCTCTATATGTGTTCCAAGAGGCAATCTCCTGACCACTATCCAATCCCTTTATATATATGCTATATGAATCTTTTGAGAGAGGTATTGATGATATACGATACTCTAGCTCATAAGGTATATCTCCATATAGGCTATATGATAGTGAGAGGATGAGAGTGACTACACTTATGATTCTTCTCATACAGTACCTCTTATCTATTCTTCTTCTTTTCCCTAGCCTCTCTCTTTCTAATGATAGGGTCTAGAGCCTTCTTTCTAACTCTAATATTATCTGGAGTTATCTCAATAAGCTCATCATCTTCAATCCACTCCATCGCACCTTCAAGAGTTAAAATTTTAGGAGGAACTAGCTTTATAGCCTCATCGGCACTTGTGGTTCTCATATTTGTAAGCTGTTTACTCTTAATTGGATTTACATCTAAATCTCCACCTCTAGCCGACTCACCAATAACCATCCCGACATATACCCTATCTTGAGGTTTTACAAATAGAACACCTCTCGCCTGTAGATTAAATAGTGCAAATGCCACAGCTTCTCCATTTTCTGTAGAGACCAATGCCCCTTTTGTTCTGCTCTCAACTCTACCTGTATATGGTCTATACTCTAGATATGAGTGGTTCATAATCCCCTCACCTCTTGTATCAGTTAGGAATTCACTTCTAAATCCGATTAATCCTCTAGCAGGTATCTCAAACTCCAATCTAACTGTACCATCAGGCATTGGGGTTAGTGCCGTCATCTCAGCCTTTCTCTTCCCAAGCTTCTCAATCACTGTACCCTGAAACTCCTCAGGAACATCAATCACCAGATACTCAAATGGCTCTAGCTTTAGACCACTCTCCTCTTTAATAACGACTTGTGGACGAGCGAGTAGAAACTCAAACCCCTCTCTTCTCATATTCTCAGCCAATATTGCAATCTGAAGCTCACCTCTTCCAGATACCTTAAATGATGAGTCATCTAGACTCTCCATTTTCATAGCAATATTTGTCTCCATCTCCTTTTGAAGTCTATCTTTTATCTTGTTTGATGTGACATGTTTACCCTCCGTTCCTGCTAGAGGACCATCATTTACAGATATGACAACCGATAGAGTAGGCTCTTCCACATGCATCGGGTCTAGTGGGATAGGCTCTTTAGTATCACATATCGAATCTCCAACATCTATATCATTAAATCCTGCAATTGCTACAATATCTCCAGCTTCAGCCTCATCGATATCTATCCTCTCCAGCCCTTTAAATCCAATAAGCTTTGATACTCTAGATTTCACCTTCTCCCCTGAAGCTTTAACAAGGATATACTCATCTCCCCTTTTTACCCTACCGTTAAATATCCTAACAATACCAATTCTACCTACAAAGTTATCACTATCGAGGGTGAATACCTGAGCTTGGGTAGGGTTATCTCTTGAGCCACTAGGGGATGGCACATACTCAATAATAGCCTCAAATAGAGGTTTCATATCGATATTCTCATCATCAATCTCCCACTTCGCATAGCCATCTTTTCCAGCTGCATATAGGATTGGAAACTCCAACTGCTCATCATTGGCATCTAGTGCCACTAATAGGTCAAATACCTCATTTACAACTCTATCTGGCTCTGCACTCGGTTTATCTATCTTATTTACGACGACTAGAGGAATTAGATTTAGCTCTATCGCCTTTTTAAGAACAAATTTAGTTTGTGGCATAACACCCTCTTGGGCATCAACTAGGAGTAGAACCCCATCTACCATTTTTAATACCCTCTCAACCTCTCCACCAAAGTCGGCATGACCTGGGGTATCTATAATATTAATCTTATATCCACTATACTCTATTGCAGTATTTTTAGATAGTATTGTAATACCTCTCTCTTTCTCTAAATCATTACTATCTAAAGCCCTCTCTTCAACCTTCTGATGAGAGGCAAATGTTCCACTCTGTTGTAGAAGTTTATCAACTAATGTTGTCTTTCCATGGTCAACATGGGCAATAACAGCAATATTTTTTATTTTTTGCATTAAAAATTTCCTAAACTTTATTAAATATGAGGCGAATTATATCAAAAAGAGTTTAGTTCCTAATACTTAATGGTGGATTATCTTTAATGCCATCATAGCTGGATAATTATATATGGAGCTCTTGGAGATGGATATCTTAACTCCATTTATAATAAACCCAACAGATTTGATACTATTCATATTTACCATCTTATTAAACTGCTCAATATATGATTTATAACTCATATCTACCCTAACGGTTAGAAGAAGAGTATCAACATATCTAAGTAACATTGTAGTATCTATGAAGGAGCCTATGGGAGCAGAGTCGAATATTATGTAGTCATATGATAGCTCCAGCTCTTTAATCATATCCTTAAATCTTCTCCCAACAAGTAGTTTAGATAGATTTTTCATACTTACCCCTGCAGGTATAATATCTAGATTTTTATCGACACCTATAATGATATCATTCAGTAAAGTGGCATGATTATCAATATATCCACCTATCCCAACCCCATTTGAGATATTAAATGCTCTATGGAGCTTTGGATTTCTCAAATCAAAATCTATCAGAAGAACCCTCTTATCCGTTTCGGCTATAACTCTTCCCAATCCAGCCGTTATTGTTGTCTTACCCTCACCATCTATGGTTGATGAGATTAAAAACTTTTTAGACTTATCCCCCTCTCTTGTCATAAATTGCAAATTTGCCCCTACCCACCTTAGGGAGTCATAAAATTTTATATCATTGATATCTCTATTTGGCAGTACTCCATATATTGGGATACTACTCAACATCTCTACATCCTCCACATCTCTAACTCTCCTATCTAAAGATTTTTTACCAAATATGTATATTAGGGATATGGTAAATCCTAAAATTAGAGCTGATATAGGTAGCTGAGGATTTGGCTTAATTGGTCTACTAGGAAGCTCTGCACCCTCAATTATCTCACTATCTGCCACTGTAGATGCCTTTGTTATCTCAAGCTCAATCTTCTTCTGTAAAAGAAATGTGTATATCTCTTCATTTAATGTAAACTTCTTCTTCAGCTTCTCATTTATGAGACTCTTCTCTGGTATAGATTTTAACATAGAACTCTTCTCCCGAATTGAGCGTCTCAATACTCTCAATCTCTGCTTTAGATTACTCCTTACCATCTCCATATTCCCTATTATAGTAGCTTTTGCATTGGCAATACTACTATTTAATCTATCTATATTTGCCTCAATCGTAGTATCTATCCTATCTCTTAGATACTCAATTTTTGATTTTATCTCTATAACATCGGGATGTCTATCTGTAAATTTTGTTTTTAACTCTTGAAGATGTAGTTCACTATCTCTAAGATTGCTAACCATTTGGACTATCTGACTATTACTGGTAACCGATTTATCTATACTATTCTGCTGTAGCATAAGAGAGTTAATCTCATCTCTATCTCTAATATATCTATCAATAAGATACTGAATTGATGAGGTATCTATACCTACGTTTGATAGTAATAAACTATTTATCTCATCTCTCTTTATGGCTCTTATAAATCTATCCACCTCTCTAATCTGAAGCGATATACTATTAACCTGTTCTCTACTTTTCTCAAGATTTTTTAATATATCTCCACTAATACCCATTATTACAGAACCACTCTTCTGCTGATACTTTTTTAATCTATCCCCTTCACTATTAAGCTCTCTTCTAATACTTAAAATCTGTCTATCTAGAAACTCTAAAGTCTGCTCTAACTCACTATCTCTACTCTCCATTGTATACTCAATATATCTATTTGCAACCTCATCAATTACATCTCTCGTCCTCATCGGGGTGGTATCTTGGTACTCTATTTTTAATATCCTATTGGATAGCTCATATATAGTTATACCATCTCTGACCCTATCTATCTGGGCTACTCTATCAAAAAATCTAAAACTATATTTAGCCATTAAATGGTTGATTGGTGAGTCAATATCGATATTAATATGCAAAAGATTTAAAATCTTACTCTCAATTGCATCCTCTAGAGGCTCTCTCTCTGATAATTTAATAACCTTTATAGAGAATAGTCGCCTATCTATCCTCTCTCCATAGCTATGAATAGCTCCATATTGCTCTCCCCCATTAACTTTTAATATAAATTTACTATTGGATATTGGAATAATCTCAAAAAGCTTTCCGTATAAATTCTCACCAGCAATATCCTTATAATCTATCTCCACCTTAATATCTGAAAAACTATCCACCTCTACACTTCTAAAGTTCTTTTGGACAAAAAGCTCCCTATCTACATCTACCCTATCTATTATTGTCTCTATAAATTTTCTAGACTTTATAGTCACCTTAGCAATATCCAACCCATCCTCATCTCTCTTTGAGTATATACTATCTGGCAATATAGCTCCAATTCTATTCTGTTTTGAGCTATCTATAGCAATGATTACATTTGAGCTATATATCTCTCTAGCCTCATAGATATATATTGCTGTTCCTGCCAACGTTATGAGCACTATAAAAGAGATACTCCAAATATTATTCCTAACCGTATTAATTATCGTTGCTATATCTATCTCTCTATCTTCTCTATTTTTTATGTAGATATTATCTCCCATCTAAATCCCTTAATATTCACTATTTAAAACATATTCTAACATATAAGAATATTAATTGTCCATTAAAGTGTGCTATAATATCGCTCTTAATCTATGTCACGACCAAATATCACTATACTTCTAGAAAATTGAAATGGAGTTAAAAATGGAGATACGGTTGATGCACCATACACCACTAGATGTATGCTCTTTTGCCATAAGAACATGTTGGCAGAGCTTTAAAAATAGTGATGGAGGTGGAGATAGGGATAGAGAGTTGATAGATAGAGTTGGGAATAGATATAGACACTCATCAACTCTAGAGCATCTCAGCTACACATTCTATATACGTGGAGTTAGCAGAGCATTACTGCAAGAGTTGAGTCGACATAGAGTGGCAAGTCTAAGTGTAAAATCTACTAGATACACTCTTAAAGAGTTAAAGGGTGAGGATGATTTCACTCTAGATGAGTTGAGTAGAGTTGAGAGATATCTAGTCTTAACTGGAAATGTCGATGTGGATAAGGCATCTGTTGATGCCCTAAATAGACTTCAACTTCTACTAAAGAGTGGTATATCAAATGATATTGCTAAATATGCCTTACCTGAGTCTTATAAGACAGAGTTAACTTGGACAATAAATGCTAGAAGTCTCCAGAACTTCCTAAATTTAAGGAGTTCCAAGAGTGCTTTATGGGAGATAAGAGATTTAGCCCATGGGGTATATAATAGCCTTCCAGAGGCTCATAAATATCTTTTTAAAGAGCATTTAAATGCTATATGAAACGAAAATATAAGGTTCTGTTTTTTTAATATTAACTACCATATTCTGTATGGTTTATTATATTTTTATAAAGAAAATATGTTATACTTGTGTAAATCTAAAAAATACGAGGAGATTAAGTTATGAAATATAGAAGTTCAATCGTTGCTATTGCTCTATTAAGTAGTATGAGTTTTGCGGGGTGGGAGGATATAGGGTGGAGTTACAACTTTTTCAAAATGATGATTCATCAAGAGGCAGAGAGAGCTGCCCAAGATTGAAATTATTCCCTGAAACTACACCAACAGTTGTTGAGACTGGGAGGAGGACGAGAGCGATGGGGGATATATTGTAGAGTCCAAATCCTGAGCCTACCACAGGCCGTAGCCCCAACTCCAACGAAGGCAGTTGCAACTCCAACTCCAAATCCAAACTCATCAAATGGAGGTTCATCATCAATTTTTAGTGGACTTGGATTTGGAGATGGTAAGTTCTATATGGGGGTAGCAGTATCTAGTATGGCGATAAGAGCTGATGATTGTGCAGCATCATCTCTATTCTCAGAAGAGGATTATCAAGATAGACAGCTTGGAATTACATTTATAGCTGGTTACGACTTCATGAGATATCTAGGGGCTGAATTGAGAGCTGCTCTATCTATATCTGAAGAGAACAAAGGGCAGGATAATCTATCAGAGTTTGGACTATACTTGAAGCCTCAATATCCTGTAATGGATGATAAGTTAAATGTATATGGATTGATTGGTTACTCATCAGTTAATATGTCAGATCCAGTTAAAGGTGAACTTCACCATGGAACGGCAGATAGCCCATTTGATGGAACAAATGTAGGCTTCTCTTTCGGTGCTGGTGTTGACTATACTATAACCCCAAATATATCTGTATTTACAGATGTTGTAAACTATCTTAGAAACTTTGGAGGAACCAATTCAACTTGGGGAGCTAATGTGGGTGTGAAGTATAGCTTTTAGCCCATAGAGGTAGGGAAACCCCTACTCTCTATTTTTTAAAATATATATAAAGATTTATCTTATAAGTTTTTATAGATAGTTTAAGAATTAAAGGTGGGGATGGTTTTGAGAATAATAGTTTTATTAATTACAATATACTCTTTTTTAAGTGCTACGCTACTTGATAATCAGATAAATTTACAACTAAAGGATGAGTCTAAAGAGGTTAGGGAACTATACTCTTTAAATGGGAATAGACCTCTATGGATTGGTCATGCAAAAAATTACCATCACTGGTAGATGCTCTAAATAACCCATACTATAATTATAAGGATAAGATATTTAATAGAGATGTTATAAATCAATATGGATATCTACTCGAGGATGGTATGGATTTAAACAAAATAGTGTTGAACTTGCCACTTTAGATATCGCATTGACAAAGAGCTACATAGAGTTGACAAAGTTTATAGTTCAGAGTGATGTAGATTGGGATATGGTTCAACAGAAAATTAAAGATTTAGAGCTACAGGATATAAAAGCTGTATGGGAGATGGTGAGAAAAAAGGTACCATCAACAAAAAGACTCTTTAATGCCCTAGCTAAAAACGATATAGTATCCCTATTTAACTCATTAACGCCACTACCTAAAAGACATAGTGACTTAATCGATGCACTTGAGATATATAGAGCTATACCAACAAAACTGCCTAGAATACCCTATACAAGAAACTTTTCAGGTTTAAAATTTGGGGATGTAGATAGAAAAATAGCTAAGATAAAGGAGCGATTAGCTATGGAGGGAGACTACCCCAAAGAGAGTGGAGCTATCTATAGTGATATATTTGATGAGAAGTTAAAGTCTGCAATATATAGATATAAAGAGAGGTTTAATTTAGAGCAGAATGGAATTATCGATAAGGTTACTATATACTATATGAATAAGCCCATATCTCTTCTCATAGACTCAATCATTACAAACTTAGATAAATTGAAGGTCTCTCCTAACAAGTTCCCTGATGAATTCATCATGGTAAATATTCCAGATTTCACAATGGACTACTATAAAGATGGTATATCAAACCTACATATGAGTGCAGTCGTAGGAAGGGATAAGAGACCAACGCCAATATTTCATAGCAAAATGACATATTTGGAGTTAAATCCCAACTGGAATATTCCAGAAAACCTAGTGAGAAAGGACCTAATTCCAACCCTCATTGAGGAGCCAGACTATATGGAGAAACACAACATACATGTTTTCTACGGATGGAAAGATAAGAAGGAGATAAAAAATCTGGATATCAATAAGTTAACCAGATATTTAGATGAGAAGAATGGACATATCCCATATAGATTTGTTCAATATCCAGGAGATGATAATGCTCTCGGAAGAATAAAGTTTATGTTTCCAAATAAGTATTCCGTATATCTACATGATACAGATAACAAGAGTCTCTTTGAGAGGAGATATAGAGTCTACAGTTCTGGATGTATGAGAATATCTAAACCTTTTCAACTTCTAGAGGCGTTAAAGCCACATCTTAAATCTTCAGATATAGCACAGATAGATAGATATAGACAGACTCTGAAGAATAAGATAATGCGTTTTACAAAATCTCTACCTGTATATACAACATACTTTACTGTATTTAAGAGAGATGGTATGGTATTCTTTAGAAAAGATATATATGGATATGATAAGATGATACAGGATGCAACTGTTAAAGATGATAGTTATATGGATAGAGAAGAAAGTAGCATTCTAAATGAGGAGTATAGCGTATATTAATTTTCTATAATATAGAAGCTATATGTCTCTTCTCTGAATTTAATGTGTGTCTATATACTATAGATGATATCTTAGATTTCTGCTTAAATCTACTATATGACTGATTATATAGCTCGATTAACTCACTCATCTTTATCATTAAACCATTAAGTTTGGCTTTAGCCTCATCTCTCAAATCTATATTGCTGATACTATCTCTCATCAATTTAGACTCCTCTCCCCAAACTCTTTTTAATTCAACTAATTTGCTTCTAAAGGCTGGGAGCTTCGTACCTCTCAACTCCAAACTATCATCACCATATATTAAGCCATTCAAAACCTGTGTAAATCTACCCTCTAACGCCTTTAGCGACTCAACATCTACATCCCTAGCATCTAGCTCTCTCCCCATTTTTAAGATTAACTCTTGCTGTTTTCTAGCAACTCTCATATCATTCAACAGTTTGTACTCTTTGGTAATCGCATAATCTTCAATATATGAAGAGGCCTCTCCGGAAGCTGTTCCAACCAATAGAGCTATTGTTAAAGTTTGTGTTAACTTTTTCATATTACTTCCCTCTTTTTAGTGTCTGCTTTACAAAATCATATCATCCAACTTGGCACTAATCATGAAAAAATTGGGTATAATTTAGGAATTGTATAAAAAAATCTATTTTTTTAAAGGGGTTTGGTTGAATTCATTAAAACTTTTGTATATTGAGGACGATGTGGATATTCAGCAGATATATCTAAATTTCTTAAAAAATGTTATAGATATTATATATTGTGCCAATGATGGGGAGGAGGGGTATAATCTATATCTGGAGTATAAACCCGACATCATTCTTTTAGATATAAATATGCCAAAGATTGATGGATTGACCCTAGCAAAGAGGATAAGGAGAGTCGATAAGGGGGTGAAGATTATTATAACAACATCTTATGCAGAGCAGGATAAACTACTTCAAGCAATAGAGCTGTATCTCATAAGATATATAATTAAACCTATAGAGCTTGAGACGCTCAAAAATGCTGTAGAAAAGGCAAAAAGGGAGATAGCTGAAGAGAGGGACGAGCAGAGTATATTTCTATTAGATAGAGATACTGTGTGGGACTCAAAATCTAAGCAACTTACTAGAGATGGACATGAGATAAAACTCACAAAGAATGAGAGGAGACTTTTAGAGCTACTATCGAGAGATAAGAATAAGGTGTTTAGTTTCTTTGAAATTTTTGACTACCTATCCTATAATGATTTTGATAAGGAGTATGATGCAAACCAGATAAGAGCCTTAGTAAAACTTGTAAGAAAGAAAGTTCCAAAAAATTCAATTATGAATGTCTATGGAGAGGGGTATAGATTTAATCCTTTAAGGTAGCTACTGCTTTTTTGAACTGCTCCCCTCTATCTTTATAAGATTTAAATTGGTCAAAACTTGCAGATGCTGGAGATAGAAGGGAAATATCCCCATCAGACATCTCTCTATCTATCATCTCCACAGCTCTACCTATTGTATGGCACTCTAAAAAATCTATGCCATATCTATCAGCTAACTCTTTAAGATTTGATGAATTCTCCCCTATAATGTAGAGTTTTAACTCTTTAGATGATAGAAATTTAAAATAGGGTTCCAAATCTGCACCTTTATAGACCCCACCCAAAATCAATCTAATATAGTTTGAGCTATATACCTCAATGGCTCTTATAGAGGCATCTATGTTTGTAGCTTTGGAGTCATCTACCCAGAGCCTACCTCTCTTGTCTAAAATCTCCTCCTGTCTATGGCTATCCAACTTAAATGAGTTTATCTTCTCATAATCAATATCATCAAAAAGAGCTTTGTAATTGCTAGAGATAGCATAGCATCCTCTAAAAATGCACCCTTAAATCTCAACTTTGAGCTATCAATACCAAAATATCTTGATATAAACTCTATTGAATCATACTCAACAATAAATGCTGAGCAATCTCTCAATTTAGATTTTAAACCGTATGGAATCAGTACCAACTCTCCCTCTATCATTCTCCTAATAGGGCTAATTTTGGCCTCTAAATAATTCTCAAAGCTCCCATGCCAATCTATATGGTCTGGAGTTATGGGTAGTAGGAGATATATATTTGGAGTAGCCTCTCTCGTATGGTGTAGAGTGTATGAGCTACTCTCTAAAATCCAAATTGGGGCATCTCTATTTAATTCTGCTAAAGGAGTTCCAATATTTCCACCTGAAACTGCCCCTCTATCTTTTAAGAGATGGGTTAACATTTGAGTTGTAGTAGTCTTTCCATTTGTTCCACTAATCCAGATAGAAAATGGCATATCTCTATAGAAGTAGTCATACTCACTCTTTAGATTTTTTGCATCCAATATTAGTGGATGTCTAGGGTTAAAGCTGGGAGTTGTAACCTCGAGAGTACTCTTCTCTGGATTAAACTGTGATGATGGATATATCCTATTGCCACCTCTATCTATATATGGTGTCTCTATATTATCATCAAAGAATGTGCAACCTCCACCAAGACTATCTGCAATCGCCTTTGTAGTTATACCATATCCAAATAGAGTTGGCTTCATCAATTTTCCTATCTAATCTTTATTGTAATCAGTGCTAAAATATTTGCAACAAATGCCACCATCCAGAAACGTACAATTATCTTATTCTCAGCCCACTGCTTCATCTCAAAGTGGTGGTGAATCGGTGCCATTAGAAATATTCTCTTCTGTCTAACCTTATAACTTCCAACTTGAACTATTACAGATATTGTCTCAATAACAAATATAAAACCTATAAGTAGAAGTAGAAATTCACTCTTTGCCAATATAGCCATATATGCTATCACCCCGCCAATTGATAGGGAGCCTGTATCGCCCATGAATAGCTCAGCTGGATAGCAGTTATACCATAAGAATCCAAATAGGGCTCCAGATAGAGATGAGGCTAGGACTGTAATCTCTCCAACTCCACCAATATTTGGGAGTAGAAGATATTTAGATAGGACGTAGTTTCCTGTAATATATACAATAATAGCCAATGTGACTAGACTAAATATAGATGGTACTGTTGCGAGACCATCAAGTCCATCTGTAATATTTACAGCGTTTGTCGTAGCTAAAAATACAAAGACCCAGAATGGGGTTGCAAATAGTCCTAAATCTATAATTGGATC